>Ga0302309_10003306_pt1 | contig 12608 bp, 6 predicted proteins | sample III_Palsa_N1_1_FD_200453 | JGI IMG/M metagenome (GOLD analysis project Ga0302309, IMG submission 200453) | Peat permafrost microbial communities from Stordalen Mire near Abisko, Sweden - III_Palsa_N1_1 | ecosystem: Environmental > Terrestrial > Soil > Palsa > Peat permafrost | place: Sweden... | reverse complement strand
AGAAGATAAATAAAATACAATCCCGCTAAATATTGACTTACGAAGTTTCAAAAACTTCGTAAGTCTGTTAATAACAAATACTACAAGTCAAAAACACGCATTCATTTGTTCTTATTCATTATGATTTTATGGTGGAATTGATTCACTGAACAAATTTACGAAGTTGTTAAAACTTCGTAAATTAATGTCTGGTGAAGGTTCGGGATGCCAATTTGCCTGTGGCTACCAGCAATAGAGAAATCACCACAAAAACTACTATCAGTCCTGCAATATTTAACAATACACGTGGATACCCAAATTTGCCTGCATTTAAAAAAAAGTAAGGGTAATAATTAACAAACGCCCCCCTTGCCATTACAACCAGCGCATAAACTGTAGGATATATCAGCCAGCGGGAGATATTCCATTTTAGCTGCGCTTTGGGTACAAACACTATCCAATAAAATAAAAATAATATAGGTACAGCCACATGCAGCAGGTTATCTACAAACGCTTGCATACCATGCTGCACATACAGGGGCCTTAGTACAATATTATACACCAAACCCACTATAACAATATATACCGTTATTGCTGATAACACCGCTTCGTCCGAAAAAAACCTGCCCCATTTTGATTTTGATGAGGCCAGGAGAAAAATTACGGCAACGGTTACCAGTATATTTCCTTCAATAGTAAAAAATCCAAAATAACGTATTATGGTTTCGGCAAGCGGTACTAATGTGTTGTGAATAGACAAACAAAGCTGCGTAACAAGGGAAAAAATACCTACAAGTGCTATTATAGTTAAAAATACTTTTTTGCTGTTTTGCTTATTCATGATATAAATATGCAGAAAATAATTAAAATCACTTTACTGCTTCAATATCATATTGTTAAATAAAAAAGCTTAATTAAATATTAGGTAATGATTATGTGCCTATATTAGCTTTAAAATTAAAATACTATATTTTTGTAGTAATATGCCAACTATGCCCGGGCGTTTGTTTATTATAATTAAAACAACCTTATACCTGTTTACATTATTTATTTTATCAGCTTGTGTGCAAAAAAACAACACTCAAGATGCTTTAATTAAAAAGCAAATACAGGCTGTTGATAGTTTAATTGTTGCTGCCAACAATGCAGGCGCCATAAGCCTGCTATCAAAAATACGCCCTCAAATAAACAATTCCGACCCGTCAATATCTTCTTACTATGTAATGGAGTTCCAGCTTCATCCGGATAATGCCCGTTTGATGGACTTATATGCGGATAGCGCCCTCACATTTTTTAATGACAATGAGAAAATTAAAAATTACCCCGATGAATATTTTAAAACGCTATTAATTAAGGGTGATGCCAGTGTACACAACAGAAAATTTATTACTGCCCTCAATTACTATTACAAGGCCAAGAGTGTGCTATCACGCGGTAATTGTGATAATGGCGAACTGGAAGATCATTTAGGTTCTATTTATTATGAACAACGCAATTATCCTTTAGCCGCACAATATTGGCACGATAGTTACAAACATTTGCTTTTATGCCGTCGGAAAGTTACCGTTCAGAAGCTTTTTTCTATAAAACAAGCTTTGCTGAATAATACCGGCTTTTCCTATCAAAAAGCGGGCATGTTAGATAGCGCGAATAGTTATTACCTGCGGGACATTAAACTGATAAATGAAACAGACAGCGCAAATATTATAGATAAAAGATACATCAATGTATCACGCACCGTAGTTTATGATAACCTGGGCGGCTTAAATTTGCAACGGGGTAATTTAAAACAGGCGCAATATTATATAAATGCCTGCCTGGCCATTCCTAATCCAAATATCAACGGCATAAGGATACCTCCCTTGTTAAAATTAGCCGAATTAAATATCAGGCTTGGTGATAATAAGAGCGCAGCCGATGCTTTTGCTGATTCCCGGGCATTATTGAACCGCTTTTACAAGGATAACCTGGAATCGGATATTAAGTGGAATAAATTGTATGCTCAATACCTTATTAAATTAAACCGCCCCATCGATGCGTACAATTATCAAAGCACTTACATAAAATTACGCGATTCGGTAGATAACAGCATGGCCGATTTGTACCGCCTGGATGTTGAGCGCGAATTTAACGGGCTACAACAGCAACAGGTATTGCAGGATTTAATGCAAAAGGATAAGTTTAAAAAGCTATATACAACCGGTATCAGCATAATTGTGGTGTTGTTTATTATTATCATCATTTTAACCTATCGTAACCTTAAAAAAACGCAAAAAAGCCAGCAGGATACAAGTGTACATAACCGGCAATTACAGCAAACCTTATCTGAACTGGAGCATGTTAACAAAAATTATATCCGGATAATGCGGGTAATGGCGCATGATTTAAAAAATCCCATTTCGGGGATGACGGGTATGGTATCATTGCTATTGGAAGAAAAGGAATTTTCGGAAGAAAATCAATACATACTCAAATTGATAGAAACTACCGGCATCAATTCAATGGTAATGATTAACGATTTGCTTAAAACAGGCTTATCTGATGAAAATGAACAATTAGTAAAACATGCACTTGATATTAATGCCTTGTTGTATGATTCGGTGGAGCTGTTACAGTTTAAAGCCCGTGAAAAACAGCAGTTAATTGTGTTTGATTACGATAATAAACCAATAATGGTTAGTGCGAGCCACGAAAAAATATGGCGGGTATTTAATAACGTAATCGGGAACGCTATAAAGTTTAGCCATGCTGGCGGCATTATTAAAACAGCTATCCGTATCAATAAAAATTACGTTAGTATTTCTGTCGCGGATAACGGTATTGGCATCCCTGCTGAACAAAAGGATAGTGTTTTTGATATGTTTACCCCTGCCAAAAAAGTAGGTACCGATGGTGAACAACCCTTTGGCTTGGGCCTATCCATATCAAAAAAGATAGTTCAAATGCACAACGGCAAAATTTGGTTCGAAGATAATACCGGCGATGGTACTATTTTTTATATCGAATTGCCTTACCTGGCTTAACTATCCTTCTTTTTCCTGCCTTTTTTCTCAATGTGGTCGGCGCGCTCAGCCTTATTTTTGTGGTGCGATTCGGCTATATCATATTCAAGTTCAGGATCGATGTTTGCTTCTTCTACCTTTTTAGCTTTTTCTAACAGTGAATCATGATTTTCCTGCAACCACGCCAATTGTTTTTTGCCGTACGACATGCGTGTAAACAGTACAAACAATACTGGTACAATAAATATAGATATGGTTGATGAAGCTATCATCCCGCCCAAAACAGTCCACCCTATTGTATTCCTTGATGCAGCGCCTGCACCGGTAGCTAACGCCATTGGTAATACACCGAGTATAAATGCCATGGAGGTCATGATAATAGGCCTCAAACGCAGGCGTACAGCGTCTAATGTTGATTGGAGAAGCTCCTCGCCCATATCTACCCTTATTTTGGCAAATTCCACTATAAGGATAGCATTTTTGGCTGATAAGCCTATGAGCGTAATTAAACCTATTTGCGCGTAAACGTTATTTGTTAAGTCAGCTTGTGTAACCAACGGAACCACAGTTAAGAAGACTATCGCCCCAAATGCGCTTACCGGCACTGCCAGCAATACTGAAAATGGTACCGACCAACTTTCGTACAATGCCGCAAGGAACAGGAACACAAAAATTATGGAGAACATGAAGATATATATGGTAAGCGAACCTGCCTTTATTTCTTCATAGCTCAAGCCCGAGAACTCATAAGTATACCCTCTTGGCAATGTTTTAGCTGCTATCTTCTTTAGCTCATCCAATGACTGGCCGCTGCTGTAGCCCGGAGGTATCGAGCCGTCGACCTCAGCCGAACGGAATATGTTAAAGTGCGTGATAAGCGGCGCTGCCATTGCCGGTTTATAACTTATTACCGTGCTTAGCGGCACCATTTCTCCGGCCTGGTTACGCACATAGTATTTATCCATGTTTGATACCAATGCCCTGTATGATGTATCTGCCTGTATAACAACGTGATATGTTCTGTTATATAAAGTAAAGTTATTTACAAATAAACTGCCCATATAAGCCTGCATAGTGGCAAATACATCAGATATATTGATACCCAATTTCTCGCACTTCTCCCTGTCGACACTCAAATCATAACTCGGCGTATGTGCCGAAAAATAACTGAACGCAGTTGATGTTGGCGGATCTTTTTTGGCAGCGGCAACAAACTTTTTAACCGCTTTCTCAAAAGCGTAAATATCATCTGTCGAGCTACCCTCCTCAATTTGCATACTAAAGCCGGCAGCTATACCTATACCCCTTATTGGCGGTGGTTGAATTACTACAACGCTGGCATCTTTTATACCGGCTTTGGCAATCCTGTTCTGGAGTACTTTCATAATACCCGGCACCATGGTTTGCGGCGTTGTACGTTCGTCCCATGGCTTAAGCATAATAAACATGGAGCCGCTGTTTGAGCTGGCGCCACCGCTTAATATATTAAAGCCCGAACTGGCTGTATAATGTAATATACCCGGTGTAGCGCTTACCACTTTCATCAGCTTTTCCATTACATTAACCGATTGGGCGGTTGAGGAAGCATCGGGCAATTGATAAGTAATATATAACCTGCCGCCATCTTCCGACGGTACAAAGCCGGATGGTTTAGTTTCGAATAAGTATATAGCGGTAGCACAAATAATTGCCAATACAATAACCGTTAGCCAGGCATATTTAATACTGCGGCGTACACCGTTGGTGTATTTGGCGGTTACCCTTTCAAACCAACGGTTAAAGTAACCAAAGCCTTTATCCAGCCAATTTTCTTTTTTGTGGTGCGATGGCCTGAGCAGTAATGTACATAAAGCCGGGGTTAATGATAATGCCACAAATGCTGATAATATAACCGATATAGCTATAGTTATAGCAAACTGCTGGTATAAACGCCCTACAATGCCCGGTATAAAGCCCACCGGCACAAATACTGAAGCCAGTATAAGCGCTATGGCTATTACCGGCGCCGATATTTCCTTCATGGCATGGTAGGTAGCCTCTTTGGGCGACATGTGCTGCTCATCAATATAATGTTGCACTGCTTCTACCACAATAATGGCATCATCCACCACAATACCTATGGCCAGTACAAAACCAAACATGGTTAAGGTATTTACCGTAAAACCTAAGGGTATAAAAAAGCAAAATGTAGCTAAAATTGATACCGGGATGGCAACAATAGGGATAATGGTTGAGCGCCAGTTCTGTAAAAATATAAATACCACAATAGCAACCAAAGCCAGGGCCTTTAACAAAGTGCCTATAACTTCCTGCATCGAAACCCTGATAATGGTTATTGATTCGAAGGGAACGTTATAATCAACATCAGCCGGGAATGATTTTTTAAGTAATGCAAGCTCCTTATAAACGTTATCGGCAGTTTGTAGGGCATTACTGCCCGGCGACTGGAATATTTGAAGAATTGAAGTTCTTTTACCATCAACAAATGAGTTGCTGGAGAAGGTAAACTTGCCCAACTCAACCCTTGCCACATCTTTTAAATAAACCAGGTGGCCGGTAGTTGGGATAGTTTTAATGATGATATTCTGATAATCGGCTACTTTGCTAAGCATGCCGTTTACCAGTATGCCCGTTTCAAATGCCGTTGATGATGCCTGCGGCGGCGCCCCTACAGAACCGGCGGCAACGTAAACATTTTGCGCGTTTAAGGCAGCTTCAACATCCGCAGGTGTTAAGCTGTATGATGCCATTTTATTAGGATCCATCCATACACGCATACTAAATTGGTCAGCACGGGCGGTTACGTCGCCTACGCCGGGTACACGCAGTATAGCATCTAAAATAAAGGTATTGGTGTAGTTATCGAGGAATGTAATATTGTGTGTTCCTTTAGGCGCAAAAATAGCCACCAACATCAGCATGTCGGGGTTACTGGCACGTACGGTCATGCCTAGTTTACTTACTACTGCCGGTAAGCTTGGGCCCGCTATACCTACCCTGTTTTGAACATTTAATGCTGCAATTTGTACATTGGTACCAATATTAAAAGTTACCCTTACGCTAACACTGCCACTATTGGTGCTGGTGCTTTGCATGTATTCCATGCCGGGCGTACCATTTACTTGCTCCTCAATAGGCGTAGCTACGGTTTGTTCAACAGTTTGCGCGTCGGCGCCGGTATACGAGCCTGAAACTGATACACTTGGTGGCGATATGTTAGGGTATTGATCGACAGCTAAGTTATCAAGGCAGATAAGGCCGGCAATTATTAATACCAGCGATATCACAATAGCGGTTACCGGCCGTTTAATAAATGTATTTGCTATCATCCCTTACTTGGCTTATTCAATTCGCGCGATTTATTTATCTCGAACTCTAATTCAGGATCAATGTTCTGTTCTTCTACCTTTTTAGCTTTCTCCATTAACTCTTTATGGTGGGCTTTCAGGTAATCTAATTGTTCTTTACCGTACGATAGCTTTGTTATCAGCACATAAAGCACCGGCACCACAAATATAGCTATGGTAGATGCGGCAAGCATACCACCCAATACCGTAAAGCCTATTGTCCTTCGGGCTACTGCACCCGCGCCGGTGGCAAGCACCAGCGGAAGTACACCCAATATAAAGGCCATTGATGTCATGATAATAGGCCGTAAACGCAAGCTAACCGCATCGAGGGTTGATTTGATGAGGTCTTCACCCCTGTCAACCCGCACCTTGGCAAATTCCACAATCAGGATGGCGTTTTTGGCGGCGAGGCCTATGAGCGTTATCAAACCAATCTGAGCGTAAACGTTATCAGTTAGTCCCGGCACGCAAATCAGCGCTAATATGGCGCCGAACGCACCTATCGGCACCGCTAATAATACCGAGAATGGTACCGACCAGCTTTCGTACAATGCTGCCAGGAACAGGAATACGAAGGTTATGGAGAACATGAAGATATAGATGGTGGTTGAACCTGCTTTTACTTCTTCATAACTTAAACCGGAAAACTCAAAAGTATAACCTTCGGGTAAAACCTTGCCGGCTAATTGTTGCAGGGCGGTTAATGCTTCGGTGCTGCTATGCCCCTGAGCTGATGAACCATCGACCTCGGCAGTACGGAAAATGTTAAAGTGCGATATCAATGGCGCGGCATCAACCGGCGAATAACTGACTACCGAACCCAGCGGCACCATAGTACCTGCCTGGTTACGTACATAATATTTGTTGATATCTGATACCAGCGTGCGGAACGCGGTATCGGCCTGTACAACCACGTGGAAAGTACGGTTATAGGTGGTAAAGTCGTTAATATACAAGCTACCCATGTAAGCCTGTATGGTGGTAAATACATCGCCTACGTTAACGCCCAGCTTTTCGCATTTTTCACGGTCGACTGTTAAATTATAGTTTGGCGTATGTGCCGTATAAAAAGTAAAGGCCCCTGTAATAGCCGGATTTTTGTTGGCTTCTTTTACAAAATTATCTACCACTGTTTCAAATTGTTGCAGGTTATCGTTGGTGCTGCGCTGTTCTATTTGCATGCTAAAACCAACTGTTGAACCTACACCAGGCAATGGCGATGGCTGTATAACCTGTACATTGGCATTTTTTATACCGGCATCGGATATGCGCTTTTGCATTTCGCCGATGATGCCGGGTACCTGTTCCTTAGATGTACTTCGTTGATCCCATGGGGCAAGCTGCACATAAATAGTACCGTTGTTGGAGTTACTGGCACCGGTTACCTCGTTTAAACCCGATAAAGCCGCGTAATGCGCAACACCCGGAGTGGCTGCCACCACCTTCATTAAACTGCTCATCACATTAACTGATGCAATTGTTGATGAGGCAGGTGGTAGCTGGAAGGTTACGTATAAGTTACCATCATCTTCTGACGGTATAAAGCCTGTAGGTTTGGTTTCGAATAAGAAATAAGCGCCAATACATACGCAAACCAATAAAATAACAATGTATTTTGTTGCCTCGATGCTCCTTTTTACGCCATTGGTATACTTGGCGGTTATATTATCAAACCATTTATTGAACCTATTGAATTGTCTGTCAAGAAAATTAGGTTTTTTATCAGGATCAGTTGCCTTTAACAATAAAGTACAAAGCGCCGGGGTTAATGATAAGGCTATAAAAGCTGATATAATTACCGATATGGCTATGGTTATAGCAAACTGCTGGTACAAACGCCCCACAATACCGGGTATAAAACCTACCGGAACAAACACTGCCGCCAAAATTAACGCGATGGCAACTACCGGCGCCGAAATATCCTTCATGGCCTGGTAAGTAGCCTCTTTGGCCGACATATCTTCATGATCCATATAATGCTGTACCGCTTCCACCACAATAATGGCATCATCCACCACTATACCTATGGCCAGAACAAAGCCAAACATGGTCAATGTATTTATGGTAAAGCCTAACGGGATAAAGAAGCAGAAAGTACCGAATATTGATACCGGGATAGCCAATACAGGTATAAGCGTTGAGCGCCAGTTCTGTAAAAACAGGTACACCACCAATGCCACCAGGCCAAGCGTTTTTAACAATGTCCATACTACATCGGACATGGAAACTTTTACCACGGTAACGGCTTCAAATGGTACGCTGTATGCCACATCCGATGGGAAGGTTTGTTTCAGTTTAGCCAGTTCGTCATAAACACCCTGGGCGGTTTGCAGTGCGTTACTACCCGGCGCCTGGTAAATTTGCAGGTATGAGGCACGGTGCCCATCCACAAATGAGTTACTGGAGAAGGTAAACTTACCCAACTCAACACGCGCTACATCCTTCAGGTAAACCAGTTCGCCTGTAGTAGGGTTATTTTTTACAATGATATTTTCAAACTCCGGTACCGTGCTTAAACGGCCGTTAACCAAAATACCCAGCTCATAAGTTTGGCTTGATGCCTGCGGAGGCACACCGGCAGTACCCGCTGCTACCTGTACGTTTTGAGCATTAAGCGCATTAATTACATCAGTAGGCGTTAAACTGTAGGATGCCATTTTATCGGGGTTCATCCATATACGCATACTAAAATCATCCGTAAAGCGGCTAATGCTGCCTACACCGGGTACACGCAAAAGCGCATCCTGTATAAATATATTGGTGTAGTTATCAAGAAAAGTAATGTTATGCGAATTTTTTGGGGCATAAATGGCCACCATCATCAGCATGCTTGGGTTTACCGCACGTACAGTTAAACCTAAACGGCTTACTACCGCGGGTAATAGCGGTGTAGCTATACTAACACGGTTTTGTACATCCAAAGCCGCCACATCAATGTCTGTCCCTATCTGGAAGGTAACATTCATTTGCATGGCCCCGTTATTGGTGCTGTTGCTTTGCATGTATTCCATGCCGGGGGTACCATTTACCTGTTCTTCAATGGGCGTGGCAACGGTTTGCTCCACCGTTTGCGCGTCGGCCCCGGTAAACTGGCCGTTTACCTGTACTACAGGAGGCGTAATATCAGGGTATTGGTCAATAGGCAGCACCAGGATGCTCACAATGCCCGTGATTACCAATACAATAGATATAACTATGGCAGTTACAGGCCTTTTAATAAAAGTATTAGCAATCATGTGTATTAATTATTGATTTACTGAATTATTGAATTAGTGAATGTTTTATTATAATTTGATAGCCCTTTGGTTATTATTTTATTGATAGTATTTTCATTGTTCATCAATCAATCAATAATTAAATAACTCACTAATTCAATAATTATCTCTCTATTTCCCGCCTTTGCCGCCACCTGATGGGCCTACTTTGTTTGCGGTAGTTATTGGCGCGCCATCGTGCAGTGTTTGTACGCCATCGGTAACTAATCTATCACCGGCTGCAATACCGCTTTTTATAATAATGCCTGCGCCAATGGTTTGGCCAACCATTACTTTTTTCTGTACGGCCATTAATTGTTTTTTCTTCTTTTTAGCTGAGTCGGCCCCCTGTTTCGGGTCGTTTACCAGGCTATCTTTTGCCAGGTATACAAAGTATTCGCCCATTTGCTCAACAACTGCTTTGTTTGGTATAAGCAATTGAGGTTTAGTATCCTGGTTATGCACACGTACAACGCCGCTCATACCGACACGTAAATCCCCTTTTGGGTTGTTAAATACCAGCCTGATACGTATCGACCCTGTTTGCGGGTCGACAGCGCGGTCAATTACCGATATTTTACCGATAAACGGATAAATTGAGCCATCGGGCATGGCAAAAGTGAATAATGAATCGGGGAGTTTTATCTTGCTCCTGCCTACCTGCAGTTTTTCAAATTTTGGCAACTGTTTTTCGTTAACGATAAAATCAACAGCCATTGGGTTATCGGTTGATATGGTATTTAATATCGTTGCACCGGTATTTACTACATCGCCCAGTTTAACCATGCTAAAGCCAATGGTACCATCAAACGGTGCATAAACAGTCGAGTAACTCAAATTGGTTTTGGCCGTTTTAACCGCCTGTGCTGATGCTTTTACCGTGTTTTGCGAATTTTGAAGCGTGATGACAGCGTGATCTACCAACTGTTTGGCAACCGCATTGTATTTATTCAAATACTCATAACGGTCGGCATCCTGTTGCGACTGCACCAGCGTACCTTGCGAAACCTTTAGGTTGGCAACCGCAGCATCATAATTGTTTTGGTAAATGCGCTTGTCAACATCATATAGTTTTTGCCCTTTTTTAACATGGCTGCCTTCAACAAAAAATATCCCTGTTATAGAGCCTGTTACTTGCGGCAGCAAATTAACCTGGCTTAAAGCCTCGGTTGTTGAGGGATAGTTATCATAAAACAACACATGTTTTGCTTTAACTGTAATTATGTTTACAGGCACCTCGGGGTTTGGTGGCGCTTGTTTTTTACCGCAAGCTGATAGTATCAGGCAGCTTATAAAAACGGTATTTCTTATTATTTTATTCATTTAGGCTGTTGTTATTAATAAGTTATGTTTCCCATTGCTTTTTCGAGATCAATTTTGCTGGATAATAGCGTGAATAAAGCATTTATATAGCTAATCTCGGATGATATTAAATTTGATTCGGCTGTTATTACATTTAAATAGGCTACTATACCCTGTTTATATTGCAGGTCTACCACAAAGTAGGTACGCCTGGCCAGGGTTACGTTTTTTTGGAGTAACTGCAGGTTATAAAAGTTGCTTTTATAAGTAGCCAGCGCCGTTGTATATTGGGTATATATCTGCGATTTTAAATCGGTTTGCTGCCAATCTAATATCTGTTCCTGTAGTTTGGCCTTTTTTAAACTATTTAACCGCGAAAACCCGGTAAAAATTGGGATGCTAATAGATATGCCTATTAATGAGCTTGGGTATGAGTTTGAAAACAGGTCGGATGTTTTTTGGCTTTCATAAGCCAGATCATAATTAAAGAAAGCAGATACCGTTGGCAAAAACGATGTACGGTAATAGTTTACCTGTTCGTTTTGTAATGCCCTTGCTGTATTAAGCTGTTGAAATTCGATACGTTTTTCGTAGGCTAACTGTTGCAGGGTATCAACGTGTATATCCTGCATCATTTGGGTAGTATCAAAGTTTACATTAAACTGCTTTTCGGGCGGGTAGCCCATTAGTTGTTTTAATGAGGCATATAAAGGCACAATATTTTCATCTGCCTGCTTTAATGAGGCGATGGAATTGTTAAGAGAAATAGCTGCCTCCTCATAATCGGTTTCATCAACAATACCACCTTTATATTGGTGGTAAGCATCGCGCAGGTTTTTACCCAGGCGCGCGGTATCTTCTTTTAATACATTTATCTGTTCAAGCGTAAGCAATACATTATAAAATGATTTGCTTACTGCCGATACCAGGTATATCTTGGTGCTATCGGTAACCTGCTGTGCCTGGCGTACATATAACGGGGCGCTTTTTGCAGCATATATTAAACTGGGATCAAATATGGCTTGTGTTACGGCTAATTCGGGTATAAAACTATTTGCAGCCGATGTTCGCGTGCTTGACGAGCTGCTACTGGTTGAACTTGTTGTTCCGGTTGTAGTGCCCGTTGTTGATGCCGGCCCCACTACCGAACCGCTATAAGCAGATTGTTGAATGTAATGTATAGCGTCGCCAGTGGCATTTATCTGCGGAAGGAAAGTAGATAAATTAATGGCGTTGGTAGCCCTGGCAACTTCGATGTTAATTTTAGCTTCATTTATACCAGGTTGATGGATAAGAGAATAATCAATACATTGCTGTATGGTAAGGTATTCGGCAGCGGAATTTGAGGCCGAGTCGCGCTGTATTGGAATAACCAGCTTGCTTGTATCGGGTGTTTGTGCATTGGCAAACGTGGCCGAACCTAAAATAAACAAAGCTAAGCAGAATATTGGGGTAGTACTTAGCTTAAAATCAGCCCCTATTTTAAAACCAAAAAAATAGTATTTCATATCATTATGAGTATCCGGCATATTACTGTTGTATGATACAGTTGTGTCGAAAGTATGTTTGCAAAAGTGATAAAAAACAATATTATTATAGGTAACAATATTGTTAGGCAGTTATTTGTAATACAAATGATATATATTGTATTATTAGTTATTATAGTTTAATTATTAGTCAGCATAACTATTATTTATAAAAAAACCTTTAGTCAAAAGCCA
>Ga0302309_10003304_pt1 | contig 12611 bp, 11 predicted proteins | sample III_Palsa_N1_1_FD_200453 | JGI IMG/M metagenome (GOLD analysis project Ga0302309, IMG submission 200453) | Peat permafrost microbial communities from Stordalen Mire near Abisko, Sweden - III_Palsa_N1_1 | ecosystem: Environmental > Terrestrial > Soil > Palsa > Peat permafrost | place: Sweden... | reverse complement strand
CTAAGTGCGAAACTAGCCACAAGATGAGACTTCCATTGAGGGTCGTAGCAGACTACTACGTTGATAGGTTACAGGTATAAAGGTGGTGACATCATAGCCGAGTAATACTAATTGCCCGAAGCTTTCTTCGTGATGGAATAATAGTGAGTGGTTTAGCAATAAACCACTCACGAACAACCAACAAACAGATAATTCAGTAATGATGCTGTTGTTTTCTCTTAATTATTTACTTCTTTCAATAATATGTCATCGTTTATTGTTCATTAGCTCACTGGTTCATTAGTTCATTAGTAACTAAGGGAACAAAGCTGTAGAAATAAATAAATAAAATATCGGTCACGGTGATTAAGTTCATTAGTTTACTGGCTCATTAGTTCATTAGTTGAAAAACTCTTAAACTTTGCACCAATGAACTAATAAACAAATGAACCAATGAACCAAAAGAAATTCAGGTGCCTATATCGGCGGTGTCCACCTCTTCCCATTCCGAACAGAGAAGTTAAGCCCGCCAGAGCCGATGGTACTGCAGTAAAATGTGGGAGAGTAGGTCGGTGCCCAATCTTATCAGCCTTGCGCTGTGAATCCAGAACCCTTCAATCGAATAGATTGAGGGGTTTCTGCGTTTAGAAACTTTTTTCCAGTTTTTCATAGAGTACCATAATCCTGTTGCTCCCGCAAGCGTCCCGCTTGTGGTACGCGTTCAGGCAGGCCAGCTGTATAACAAATTAATTATGGCAATGCTGCTAAATTGCAGGCAGGCCACAAGCGGGACGCTTGCGGCAGCGGGGGAATTGAAAAATGTATCATTTCACCTTCACAGTCCCCGGATTTTAAAACTCAGCATGACGGTTTGATTATTGTTGATTGCGAAGTTCTGCGTTAGGGATGGAAACGGATACCGGCCAAGCGGGGCCTGAGTGCGGGCCAGCGCCTAAGGCCTGAAGCCGTATGAGTGGAAAGCCCGGCCCAAAGGGAAACGCCCGAAAGAGTTAATTAGCTGTTAAAAAAAACTAATTCATAGCAAAAAACTCTACCCTAAAATAGTTACCATCGTTATTACTGCGGTAACTTAATTCGCCGCCCATTTCTTTGGTCATGAGTTTGGCTATGGAGAGGCCGAGACCCAGCCTGCTTTCCTTTGAGGTGGAGGCATCGTTCAATGTCTTCAGCTTATCAAACATCCAGTCCAGTTCATGCTGGCCTATTGCCACGCCTTCATCAATAATTTCGAACACAAATTTTTGTGCTTGTAAGCTGGTTGTAATTAACAACGTGTTATTTAGCTGCGAAAACTTAATCGCATTTGATAGCAGGTTTTGGAACACTTGGCCCGCAAATACCTTATCGAGCCTTACATGCAATGGCCTGGTTGATATGTTATTAACCAAACTTATGTTCTTAGTTAGCGCAGTTTCATTTAATCCTTTAATAACCTGGTTAACTTCCGCATTAATATCAAATATCTCCAGGTTAAAATTAATCTCATCAGAGTCGATTTCTTTTACACTTACCAATTTGCTAAGCAAATATTGCATCTTATCGGCAGAATCTGTAATGTACCTGATATACTCTTTTTGCTCAGTGCTTAACCGGTAGTTTTCTTCCTGTATTAAAACGCTGCTCATGATGATAGATCCGGTTAAATTTTTAAGATCATGGCCTGCAATATTAATAAAGCTGTTTTTATGCTCATTCAGCTTGCTTAGTTGTTCGTGTTGAATCTCGACCAATTTATCTTTTTCAATAAGTTCCTGGCGTTGATCCTTTAGTAAACCGGTTGCTTTTTCTATCAGAAACTGTGAACGGATATCGCGTTCAGTTATTTTATACTGCGCATTTGGTATAAGGCATGATACTGCAATGGTTATAGCAAAGAATTGGCCGCCTTTACTGATAAAAAGATTAATATCATAATGACTAAAAATCTTATAGCATACCAATATTATTAAAAAAGCCAGCAGGGCTTGTATAACAGAATTGACAGGCTCCCAGAAAACCTGTAGATTGAAAAATAATATGATCAGCGCATACATTAAAAAATAAATGCTCAGCTGATCGATATTTACCAGGGAGCACAATACAGCCGAGGTTATGGATACCAATAATAAGGATATGTGCAATAACAGCCGGTAATCATATTGTTTACGCTGAAAAAAGCCATGCAAGGCATAAATAGCTAAACTTATAACCAACCGGACTATAAAAAACGGCAGCCATAAAGTGGGTACATATATAAGATCAACAACGCATAATACCGGGAAAAGCAATGCGATTGTGAATACGATGATGTTTGTTTGATACCAAGCCTTTTTTAATATTTCTGTTGAGAACTCCTCTTTGCCAATTTGGATGAACATTCTGGTTTATTAAAAAGACTAATTAGGTTATAATTGGTTAGCGTGACCAAAATACATGAAAATTAATGTTTTATGCAATTATTTTTAAATAAAAATTAAATTAATTGGTATTTATCGTTAATAAAGTCTTTTTGGAGAAATAATTGTTGCTTATTTCGATATGCCTGAAGTAGAAAGCCTCATCAGTATAAGATATAATAACAAAGAAATTGCGTAACAAAGAGCAAGTTATTATGTTTAAATAATACCCTTGAAAACCGGGCTTTGAGCATAGCCAGAGGTATATTATTAATATTAAAATAACTACATTTGACACATACTATTTGTTATGAAATTTTTTGAAGATAAAAGACGGGAAGTAATGGTTCATATCGAGAAATTCATGCTCGAAAAAATGGATGAATACTTAAAGCCCATTGATACCATTTGGCAACCATCAGACTTTTTACCCGATGCTTCAAAAGATACTTTCTTTACCGAAATAAAGGAACTGCAGGAAAGCGCACAGGGTTTATCTTATGATCTGGTTGCTGTATTAATTGGCGATACCATTACCGAAGAAGCTTTGCCAAGCTATGAATCATGGCTGGCTATGGTTCAGAATGTATCTGACGATGAAGAAGGCGGCTGGATGAAATGGAACCGCCACTGGACTGCTGAAGAAAACCGCCATGGCGATTTGTTAAACAAATACCTTTACCTGTCAGGCCGCGTAGATATGCGCATGATGGAGATATCGACGCAATACCTGATAGCTGATGGCTTTGACATAGGCACCGGGCACGATCCGTACCGTAACTTTATATATACTTCTTTCCAGGAGTTGGCTACCAATATTTCGCACCGACGCGTAGCTTCACAGGCTAAAAAGGATGGCGATACGCTGCTTTCAAAAATGTGCGGTGTTATAGCATCTGACGAAGCACGCCATGCCAAAGCCTATAAATATTTTATAGGAAAAGTTTTCGAGGTGGATCCTAACGGCGCTATGCTGGCGTTTGAAGATATGATGCGTAAGAAAATTGTAATGCCTGCGCACTTTTTACGTGAAGTAGGTTTAAAAATAGGCCAAACCTTTGGTCATTTTACCGATGCGGCACAACGCCTGGGTATTTATACTGCCATTGATTATGTCGACATTCTGAAAGAATTGATTGAAGACTGGCAAATTGCAAGTATGCCCGACTTAAACGAAACCGGCGAAAAAGCACGTGATTACATCATGAACCTTCCCGACCGTTTACTGCGTGTTGCCGAAAGAATGAAAAACCCAATGCTGGAGTATAAGTTTACCTGGATAAATAGCTAATTCATTCTCCGCGCGTCCTTGCTGTAAAGGTACGAAGCAATCCCTACTTAGCAGGTCAACCATGTAAAGTTGCTCTGTATAGTTTAGAGATTGCTTCGTTCCTCGCAATGACGGTTTGATATCTCTCGGTTCGTTCTCACCCCTCCAACACCAAATCCGTCCCATTATTACCAGATATATTTTCGAACAGACTATTCAGTATCGATTCCAGCGTTAGTGAATTAACGTCATCAACATAATGTTCGGAACGGGTTATCCATAATTCATCGGCATTAATGGCAATGCTGAACAATATACCCTCATAAACTCCCGGCTGCGATATTTCAATGGTATCGCTTTTGTTCTCAATTAAAAAATCGATATTGCTGTCGCGTTGTTTATGGAACAGCGGATTTAAATTTTGCTGAAGATGATTATGCAGGCTGTTGATGTTAACAGGTTTATGCAGCGTGATGATTTTCATATAAACTATCTTTTTATATTTATTACAACCTAAAATTTAATAATATTGTTTCAGATAAACCTTGTTGTCATTTCGAACGAGGGACGAGGAGAAATCTTCTGCAATCTGCATATCCGCTATACATGTCGCAGAAGATTTCTCTCTATCGTTCGAAATGACAACTGGTAAATAAGACAACACCACCACTATGAAATACAAATTACTGGGCCGCTCGGGCCTTAAAGTTTCTGAACTGTGCCTGGGCACAATGGGTTTTGGTACCGAAGGCGGCTGGGGCGCCGATGCTGCCACCAGTTTTGATATTATGGATGCCTATGCCAATGCCGGCGGCAATTTTCTGGATACCGCCAATATGTATAAGCTCGGCACCAGCGAAAAGATAATTGGTGATTACCTGACTCACCATGACCGTGATTATTTTGTGCTGGCCACTAAGTATACTTTAAAGGATAACACCACTAATCCAAACGCATCGGGCAATAACCGCAAAAATATGATGCGCAGTGTGGAGCAAAGTCTTAAGCGCCTTAAGACGGACTTCCTGGATATATTATACCTGCACATTTGGGATGATATAACCCCGATTGATGAAGTACTGCGTGCAATGGACGACCTGATACGTCAGGGCAAAATAAACTACGCCGCCATTAGCGATACACCTGCCTGGGTAGTAGCCAAAGGCAATACCCTTGCCGAACTGATGGGCTGGAGCCAATTTGTGGCCCTGCAAGTTGAGTATAGTTTATTGGCCCGTACACCCGAGCGCGAACTGATCCCGATGGCGAAACACTTCGGTATAACCGTTACCCCGTGGGCACCATTGGCTGGTGGTGCATTAACCGGTAAATACCTGCGTGGTGAAAAGGGCCGTATAAAACCAGAAAGCAATCGCCTGAACGAACGCGCCGAAGCCATTACCAAAGTGGTGGTTGCTATTGCTGATGAATTAGGTGTATCACCGGGCAATGTTGCATTGCAGTGGACAAGGCAGCAAGGCTTTTCTTGTATCCCAATTATTGGTGCTACCAAAGTTGATCAGTTCAAAGATAATTTGAAAACTATTGATGTTACCCTGAGTGATGAACAGCTTAAAAGACTGGATGAAGCCAGTGCTATACAGTTAGGTTTCCCCGGCGATTTCTTTAAGGAAGAAGCCGTAAGGAATAATAGTTTTGGCGGGTTTTATGATAGGGTGGAGAAAAGGTAAGTTATATTGATCATTCTCACCAAGCGTCATTGCGAGGAACGAAGCAATCCCCGATTAGCAGAACCACTCTGTATGGTTTGGGATTGCTTCGTGCCTCGCAATTGACGCGCGGGAAAATTTATCTACAACACATCCTTCCACGTACTCGAATCCTTCAGCATCACTTCGCGCAGCAAACGTATTTGCGGCATACCATGATCCAGCACCTCGTTGTGGAATTTCTTGAGCGAATAGTTAGTGCCTTCCTGTTTTTGGTAATCTGCGCGCAGTTTAAGTATTTCCAACTTGCCGATGCTGTAGAATAAATAGCCCGGGTCAAACGTACCGCGCAGGGCCTCCTGGCGCGATGGCTTATCGCCCTGGTACCAGTTATTCATCAAAAATTTGGTGGCATCGTCCACACTCATGTTATGGCAATGGGTTTGGATGGAAACACATAAACGGCAAAACCTGAGCAAAGCATCGCCGGATTGCGCTAAACGGTATTTTGCAGCAGTAACCGTATCTCCATTATGTCCATAACCTTCGTCTGCCATCATTTTTTCGCAATAATGTGCCCAGCCCTCGATATATGCGTAGCTGCCAAATATCTTCTCAATTTTAGTGGCCGATGAAGCATTCAGGTGCAAAAACTGGGTGTAATGACCGGGATACGCTTCGTGGATGGTGATATTATCTGTGGTATAATAATCAAATTGTGATAACCAGTCTTCCTGTTGTTTAGGAGTCCATTTTGGGTCGACAGGCGTAATATAATAATAAGACTCGCTGGCCTTAGTTTCAAACGGACCGGCAACATCCATTGATGCGGTGCTGGTGGCACGGGCAAACTGCGGCGTTTCCTTAACCTGCACGCGCACTTCTGATGGCATGGTCACAATATTTTTGTCGATCAAAAACTGCCTGATCTTTTCCAGGTTCTTTTTGGCATCAGGTATCAGGTTTTCGGCAGTAGGGTGTTCTTTTTGCAGGTCGTGGTATACATCAACCGGTTTTTTGTTAGGGTTGATAGTTTTGGCAGCTGCGTTAAAAGTGATCTGTTCTTTTTTCAGTTCCCGCAAACCCATTGCCAGTATACTATCCGGATCCATGGTAATACCCTCATTATACAACAGCATTTTGCGGTAACTGGCCTTGCCGATGGCATATTTGTTATTCGCCTTTGGTAGCTTTTCTTTTTGCAGCCAGTTAGCATAACCGTTTATAGCATCAATGGCAGCCTGGTTTACCTTGTTAAAGGCTGCCATCAGGGTGTCGTCCTTAACATCTTTTAGGGCGATTTTCAGATCACCATTTAGAAAGGAAGCCGAGCCCTGAGCCATTTGTATAGCGGTTTCAACATATGGTTTCGGGAGGGTGTCGTTCAAATTAGCTTTCGCATCAGCATAAAGCTGGGGCGCATATTTTTCAATGTCGATAATTGATTTTAAGCGATCAGTCAGCGGTGCGAAATTACGTTTTACATATACACTCACATCAAATGCCCCGGCATAGGTCATGGGATTTTTAGTAAACTCAGCCATATCTTCAAAGCTGAAGATCTCTTGTTTTATGGCCGAGTGTAGGATGCGGAAATCATAAAACATTTTGGGGCTTAATGAGGCAGTATCCGCGGCATTCATTTTCTCATCAAAATCCTTTAGCCTCGCCAGTTCCGTTGCTATTGATGCCTTATTTAGTGGAACAAACTTGCCATCATAATCATGCAAGCCAAGCACGACGGCATTTCCCGGTCGCCAGGCGAAGTATCCCGCCAGGTAATCATCACTGAATTTTTGAAAAGCGGCATCACCCGAAAGCTTGTCGCCACCGGCAGCAGGTTTCTGTTTACAGCCAACCATTACGGCCAGCGAAATAAATAGCAAGAGTAACTTTTTCATAATGAGGTTGATTTTGAGAGAACCGAATATAAGGGTTTATGGTGATCCAGGCAAGGCGGGGGTGATAGTGGATAATATGTATAGTGTTATGGTTAATTTAAGGTTGGTATATTCTGATTAAACCATTGTTTGTCAATAAATTAAAAACAAATCTCAACCACCTGTTATTATATAACTATAAAAACACTACCGTTATGAAAAAGAAACTCACAAGCATACTATTGCTTACAGCTATGCTGGGCATATTATGCACAAGCTGTGCCCCAAGGCACATTTCGCCACCACCTGCGCCACCACGCCCGGCCGGACCGTAATAAATACGAAAGCCTTTATTGCAAACAATAAAGGCTTTTTTGTTCGGTAATAATAAATATTTCAAACCGGATTAATCCTTTCTCTGCATAATCAATCCAATAACTAAACATCCGTTATTCAGGATGTTGAGATTTAAAATTTACGATTATGAAAAAGAGATTCTTTGGATACGCATTAATAATAGCCGCATTTGTTTCAGTAACCTCAGGTTGTTATGTTGAAGGTGGCTACGGCCATCCGCACCATTATCATAACTACCGCGGGTATTAAAAAAAGATAATTGTCAGTGTGAGTGTGGATGATTAAGTGAGGGTGAGTGTGTAAGAGCTCCGATTTTATCGGGGCTCTTTTTTTGGGAAATATTATTAATTTTAAGAGTTAATCTAAATCTTTAATGAAATGAAAATTTATCTTTCATTGACTAACCCTCAAAATCAATTATCCGTTAAAATTGCTGAAACCATTAATGAATATTATCCAACAGGTTTGGAAGGGAATTCAGAAGAATATAATAAACACGCTGGAATTATTAAATTAAACCATTTGATAGGAGAGCATATGAATAATTATAATGCTTATATAAAACCGTGGAAATCATTTCTTGAAAACTTACCAAAAGGTTTTAAGAGTAAGATACATAATTATGGATTGCCTCATCAAACCTCTTATGGTGGGGAATTGACATTGGAAAAATATGAAGATGATGCCTTAATAAGGAAAAAGAAATTGATTTTTAACGTCAGTTGGCTTGGGAATTTTTATACTATATATGGCGTTGATGAAACCTATATACGAGATAAAAAAGCAATGGGAGAATTTGATTTTCAATATCATGCAATTAATGTGATTACAGTTTCACCACATAGGGAATTTGAAAATTCATTTAATTATTTGAAAACGGCAATTGATGAACAATTTGTAGGATACAAATTAATTCCTTTTAGGGTATGCTGTTTTTATATTAAAGATTTACATACATCTTATAGTTATCCTCATGAAGCAACCGTTTATAATACAATATTCAATGAATCACTAGATAGAGTTTATTTTCCGTTAATTCATTTGCGAGGTGATAAACGTTACGGAAGTGAGCCAGGTAATATTAAAGTTCGGTTACTTCCTCCGCCACCTGAAGATTAATTTTCTTTCATAAATGAAAGTGCGGGCCCTGACAACAAGGGCGGGCCAGCGCAGGCGGGAATGCCGGTTTAGTTTTTTGTGTGATGTGAAGGTACGAAGTACCGAACAGCGAAAAAAGCGTGAAGAACCGGCAGGGCGGGTGGAAGCATCCTTGTTGTCTTGACTTTTTTGGTTACTTTTTGTGTCAAGACAAAAAGTGACGTCTTAGCGACAAGCGATACCAAGAGATAATTATACAACAGGCAATTCTCCGCTCTGTACAGTCGGGGATTGCTTCGTTCCTCGCAATGACGCGTGGTTAAGGTGCTTAACTGCCCTATTACCCCAATCATCACCTAACCAATTAACTATCAATAAAGAAAAATCATCAACCCTATTGAAAATTAGAAAAATTGTACCTACCTTTGCAGTCCTTAAAATAAGGATAAAACTGTAATTACAAAAAAGGAAAAATGCCTACTATTCAGCAATTAGTTAGAAAAGGTAGAGTAGCTCTGGTTGACAAGAGTAAGTCACCAGCGTTGGACAGCTGTCCACAGCGAAGAGGAGTATGCACACGCGTGTATACCACTACCCCTAAAAAACCAAACTCAGCAATGCGTAAAGTTGCACGTGTGCGCTTAACCAACGGAAAAGAAGTTAACGCTTATATCCCAGGTGAAGGTCACAACTTGCAGGAACACTCAATTGTATTAATCCGTGGTGGTCGTGTTAAAGATTTACCAGGTGTACGTTACCACATCATCCGTGGCGCGTTAGATACATCAGGTGTTGCGGGCCGTAATCAGCGCCGTTCAAAATACGGTACTAAACGCCCTAAACCAGGTCAAGTAGCTGCGGCTCCAACAAAAGGTAAAAAGAAATAATTAAAGGAGGATAGTAAAAATGAGAAAGTCAAAACCAAAAAAGAGAATCCTTCTTCCTGATCCAAAATTCAATGATATTTTGGTAACCAGGTTTGTAAATAACATGATGTATGATGGTAAAAAATCTACCGCTTACACTATATTTTACAATGCAGTTGAAATAGTTGAGAAGAAAACAAGCGAAAACGGGTTAGATACCTGGAAAAAAGCTTTGAATAATGTGATGCCTGCTGTTGAAGTAAAAAGCCGTCGTGTAGGTGGTGCAAACTTCCAGGTTCCAACAGAAGTTCGTCCGGAGCGTAAAGTAGCCTTAGGTATGAAATGGTTGATCAGCTATGCTCGTCGTCGTGGTGAAAAAACCATGATGGAGAAATTAGCAGGTGAGATCATCTCAGCAGCTAAAGGTGAAGGTGCAGCGGTTAAGAAGAAAGAAGATACGCATAAAATGGCTGAAGCCAACAAAGCGTTCTCACACTTCCGTTTCTAATTAGTGAATTATTGAATTAGTGATTGAGTGAATTATTGTATTGGCGGGGCAGCGAGTTATTGATTTGGTAACATTATACTAATCAATAATTCAGTAATTCGCTAATTCAATCAATAAAAAACAGATGTCAAGAGATCTAAAATATACAAGAAATATAGGTATTGCCGCTCACATTGATGCTGGTAAAACTACAACAACAGAGCGTATCCTTTATTACTCGGGTGTTAGCCACAAAATAGGTGAGGTGCATGAAGGTGCAGCTACTATGGACTGGATGGCGCAAGAGCAGGAGCGTGGTATCACTATTACTTCGGCTGCTACTACTGTAGGCTGGAAATACCGTGGCCATAACTACCACATTAACATTATTGATACCCCAGGACACGTGGATTTTACCGTTGAGGTAAACCGCTCACTGCGTGTATTAGATGGTTTAGTATTCCTTTTCAGTGCAGTTGATGGTGTTGAGCCACAATCTGAAACCAACTGGAGACTTGCCAATAACTATAACGTTGCCCGTATAGGTTTCGTTAATAAAATGGACCGCTCTGGTGCCGACTTTTTAAATGTTGTAAAACAGGTAAAAAGCATGTTAGGCAGCAATGCAGTTCCGCTTCAATTACCAATTGGTGCTGAAGAGCATTTTAAAGGTGTTGTTGATTTAATTAACTGGAAAGGTATTGTTTGGAATGAGCATGATAAAGGTATGACCTTTACTGAAGTGCCTATCCCTGAGGATATGATCGAAGAAGCAACTGAGTGGAGAGAAAAACTTCTTGAATCAGTAGCTGATTATGATGAGAGCCTGATGGAGAAATTCTTTGATGCTCCTGAAACTATTACTGAACGCGAAGTGCTTGACGCTTTACGTAAAGCAGTTTTAGATGCCAAGATCGTTCCTATGGTTTGCGGTTCATCATTCAAAAACAAGGGTGTACAAACCATGCTTGATTATGTGATGGAGTTGTTGCCTTCACCTATGGATGTTGAAGGTATCATTGGTACCAACCCAGATACAGGCGAAGAAGTTTTACGTAAACCATCTGAAAAAGAGCCTTTTGCAGCTTTGGCATTTAAAATTGCAACTGACCCTTTTGTAGGTCGTTTATGCTTTATCCGTGTATATTCAGGTAATTTGGAAGCAGGATCATATGTGTATAACATGAGATCTGAAAGCAAAGAGCGTATATCACGTATATTCCAGATGCATGCTAACAAGCAAAACCCTATACCAAATGTAGGTGCAGGTGATATTGCAGCGGTAGTAGGCTTTAAGGATATCAAAACAGGTGATACCCTTTGTGATGAGAAACACCCGATCATTCTGGAATCAATGAATTTCCCTGATCCCGTTATTGGTTTAGCTATTGAGCCTAAAACACAGGCTGATGTAGATAAATTAGGTATGGCTTTAGGTAAATTATCTGAAGAAGATCCAACTTTCCACGTTAAAACTGACGAAGAAACCGGCCAAACTGTAATTTCAGGTATGGGCGAGCTTCACCTTGATATTATCATGGATCGTTTAAAACGTGAGTTTAAAGTAGAAGTAAATCAAGGTGCTCCGCAAGTTTCTTACAAAGAAGCTATCACAGGTACTACCCAACACCGCGAAACATATAAGAAACAAACTGGTGGCCGTGGTAAATTTGCTGATATACAAGTTATCATTTCTCCTAACGACGAAGGTAAAGTTGGTTTACAGTTTGTGAATGAAATTAGCGGTGGTTCAATCCCCCGTGAGTTTATTCCTGCTATTGAAAAAGGCTTTAACTCTGCAATGGTCAATGGTGTACTTGCTGGTTTCCCGTTAGTAGATATGAAGGTTCGTTTAATTGACGGATCATTCCACGCTGTCGATTCAGATGCTTTATCATTCGAAATTTGTGCACGTTCAGCTTACCGCGAAGCATTACCAAAATGTAAACCGGTATTGTTGGAGCCGATCATGAAAATTGAGATCTTAACCCCTGAAGAAAACATGGGTGATGTTATCGGTGACATGAACCGTCGTCGTGGCCAGCTGTTAGGTATGGATTCACGTGCAGGTGCACAGGTAATTAAGGCTACTGTACCATTGTCGGAAATGTTTGGTTATGTAACCCAGTTACGTACCATCACTTCAGGCCGTGCTACTTCAACCATGGAGTTTGATCACTATGCTGAAGCGCCACGTAACGTACAGGAAGAAGTAATTGCAAAAGTAAAAGGCAAAAAAGCCGCTGCTAACGCGTAACTAATTAGTGATTGAGTGAATTAGCGATTGATTGAATTTAAAACTCACTCATTCACTAACTCACTCATCCACTCAATAAAAATAAACAATCAATCGACTATAGATAATAGCTCTTATAGTTGGTTCCAAAAACAAATAAAATGAGCCAAAGAATCAGGATCAAATTAAAATCTTACGACTACAACTTAGTTGATAAATCAGCTGAGAAGATCGTAAAAACAGTAAAACCTACGGGTGCTGTTGTAAGCGGACCACTTCCCTTACCAACTGAAAAGAAAATCTTTACAGTATTACGTTCACCACACGTAAACAAAAAAGCACGTGAGCAATTCCAATTATGCTCTTACAAGA
>Ga0302309_10003299_pt1 | contig 12625 bp, 8 predicted proteins | sample III_Palsa_N1_1_FD_200453 | JGI IMG/M metagenome (GOLD analysis project Ga0302309, IMG submission 200453) | Peat permafrost microbial communities from Stordalen Mire near Abisko, Sweden - III_Palsa_N1_1 | ecosystem: Environmental > Terrestrial > Soil > Palsa > Peat permafrost | place: Sweden... | reverse complement strand
GAGCCCTGACTTTAGCAATCGCCCCGGTATCTATTCACGCTATCCTGCAATAGGCACAGAAGGTAATGCCCTCCTTCACCGCAGTCTACGCTCGTAGGTTGCGTAGTTCCACGCCTGGTACATTGGTTTCGATTGCATTTTAGTATGGTTAACCTCGACTACGTTGGGGTTACTTGGGGTAGCAACTAACGCAATTTAGTGATCGTAGTACGTAGCACAGCCCCGGAAACTTGTCAGGTCCCTCTTAACAACACGGCAACTTGATGCATCTCCTTGCATCAAGTGTTGTTCGTGGCGCCCAATTATGCTTGATTTTTGAATTACCGTTAATTCATGGAGGACTAATGCCGAAATGGTTGAAAGGTCTAGTGCCGACAGAAAGAATCTACTGCAACAAGTAGCCCAGGAGCGCTGCTGCAGCTTGCGTACAGCGGCTCGGATCGTACAGCAAGACAGTCATAGAAGAGAGACCATGGACCGCATGGCTATTGAAGTGGCGGCACACTGTGACTGGGGCGACCGAACCGACATCGCTCAGGAAATCCGCGAACTTGCAGAGGAGATTGCGCAGCGTGGTGTTAGACACGTTCCGAACCGCTACCGCAACAGAATCGCGGGCAATATGCCGCACTCTTTGCAAGTACAACGGGATTGATTCGTCTATTGGTGAGAACGGATTCTGGAAAGGTATCTATTATATGTTGGACTCAGTTCGAGCGGTTGGAGGACATAGAGCAGATTGTCGTCGCCCCGGTGGCTTTACACTAATTGAACTTCTGGTTGTTATCGCAGTGATCGCGATTATCGCGGCCATTCTTTTCCCAGTGTTTGCTAAGGTTCGGGATAAGGCGCGCCAAACGCAGTGCCTCTCTAACCTGAAGCAGCTCGGCTTCGCATTTGCGGCCTATCAACAAGATAACGACGGTCTCTATCCATACTGGGATTACGACAGTTCCTCGAGTTCCGGCAGCGTAACGCCAAACAATGCTACCTCGCTCTGGATCAATGCGATATATCCCTATGTCAAGTCTCCTCAGGTTTATCAGTGTCCCAATGCAAATGACCAGCGGTCACTACAAGCGACATATTTGTGGGGTTGGATAGATCCCGCTAAGATGGCTACATGCGGAATATTGCCGGCACTAATGAATGTACCGGTGCATTACGGCTACAACGAAATGATCTCGGAACTTGATCTATGTCCGGATAATAATCCATGCGCGGATAACGGTGTGGATCGTCCCTCTGAAACATTTCTTGTTGCAGACTCCGCGCAAGGTCTCACTAATACGCTGGGCGGCAGGCCGGATCGCAATAATCCTTCGGACCCGCTCCACCAGTATATAATCACCAGAGTTGCGTACGCCAACGCGCCGTTAAACTGCTTTGCTGATCCTATCGACTGCGGTGCGGCCCGCACCGGCCCGCCATCGTCATTTGCTGCTCAAATCAGCGAATACCAAGCCCAGGTACGCCACGTTACGGGAAGTAATGTCGACTTTGTGGATGGGCATGCAAAGTGGATGAACTCCAGCCTAATTACCTACGACTTGTACGGCGGGGACTATCCTGAGTAGCCTGGACTTGTTGATATTCTTCGGTTGGTCTTACCATGCTGATTTCAGGGTCTTTCCGGCATTTTCTGCTCAGGCGGTACGTCCTTCCTCATTGGCCTAAGGTAGCATTCTTAACTATCCTTACGGTCGGTAGTTTAGGATTGAGCCTGGCATCCCCATTGATTACGAAACGGTTTATCGATGAAATAGCAGCAGGGGCGCCTTCAAGACTTGTCGAACAAAGTACGCTGGCCTTTATCATCGTGGCTGTTCTTGCGCAGGCAGTTGCAGTGGCTGACGCCTTTGTTGCAGAGAATCTTGTATGGTCTTCCACAAACGCATTGCGGGTAGACCTGATCGAACATTGCCTGAATCTGGATGCTCGGTTCTTTGAAGGCCAATCGCCCGGGGCTCTGGTAGAACGGGTCGATGGCGATGTGGCCGAAGTGTCTCATTTTTTGTCCCGATTTCTTGTAAGCATCGTCATTAGCTCCCTGCAGCTTGTTGGCATTCTGGTTATTCTGGTAAGTATTAAGCCGGTGATCGGGCTTGCATTCTTGCTGTTTGCGGCGATCATGTTGGCTGCTCTGGCCGCTACCCAGCAGCTTGCAGTGCCGCATTGGGCGGCTCTTCGTGTAATTGCCACGTCGACTGGGTCCTTTGTAGAAGGGATCATAACCGGGCTAGACGACCTGGTGGCCAATGGTGGTGCGCATTACGCAATCAGGGGTTGCTATAAACTTATCCGCAAGACGTTCGTTACTTCATGGAAGGCCGCTGCGGCTTCGACAGTGACCGGGGTCGTGTTCAATACCAGCACCGCTGTGGGTAACGGCATGGCGGCTGTGTTTGGCGCATATTTTTACCTGCACGGATCAATTACGGTTGGCACTGTAGTTCTTCTCTTTAACTACGTTGCCATGTTGATCGCTCCGTTGGGCGATTTCTCAGGTCAGATTGCAGACTGGGCCAAGGCTGGGATAAGTCTGAAGCGAATCCGGACTCTGTTCGAAACCACAACGAACTTGGCGGCCGGCGATGGCACAATTTTTCCTGACGGGCCGTGTACAATCGAGTTCAACGATTTATGTTTCAGCTACCGTCCGAACGAGATGGTGCTTAAGAACGTATCGCTGCGCTTGGAGCCAGGCAAGGTATACGGTCTCGTCGGCCGAAGCGGCAGCGGAAAAACAACGCTGACGCGGCTTCTGTACCGACAGTACGATCCGAGCAGTGGATCAATTCGCTGGAATGGCGTCGATATTCGCCGATTGAATATCGATAGTTTTCAGGCCAAGATTGGGTTTGCGACCCAGGAAGTCGAGTTGTTCAAGGCTTCAGTGCGCGACAATCTGACATTCTTCAACGACGAAGTCACAGACGTAAGAATTAAAGAGATTCTAACTGATATTGGACTTGGGCCGTGGCTTAATGGCCTGCCCGATGGACTGGACACCAAGATCGATGGGACCGTCGCACTCTCTGCAGGACAAGCCCAACTACTCTCACTCGCCCGTGTGTTCCTGAAGGAGCCCAAACTCATATTGCTCGACGAAATTACGTCTCGTCTTGACGATGAGGTCGATCATGACGTTCATGCGGCCATTGATAGGCTGCTTGAAGGGCGTACTGTCTTGATCATTGCACACCATCCATCCGCCCTGAGGCGAGCCGACCAGGTGTTTTGCATGGATGACGGCATATTGCAAGCGCCTGCAATTTCTGGTCAGGCTATTCCACTGCGGTCTACGCTGACTTTCTAGAGGTTTTCGCAGGTTGAATGCCCGGCAACTACGTTTAATGTGGGGTCTTGTTGCGTTCAGGCCCGGCCTATTCGCGCTCAGCTTGTTACTGTCGCTCATTTCCTCTGCAGTTGTCTTAATTCCCGGTTGGATCAGCCAGAAGTATTACAACGAGATCATGGGGCATCATCCTTCCGCGCACCGTATAGCCACACTCATAGAGCTCTTGATCGCGTACCCGGTGGTCACCGGTTTGATAGGGTTCGGCAGTATGTCGGTGAACATGCTCTCCGGCGCGGCTGTTTCAACCATGGCGCGCGTCAATCTATTTGAAATGCTCCTTGACTCGCCATACGCCGTGCGGCAGATGGGGGCGGGTTACGTAATCGGTCTCCTCCGCGACGACGCAGATGTTGTTTGCTCGTTTGTATTTGCGCTCATCTCGACGGTGGTGAAAATAGCTTCGGTTGTTATGGTAATGGCGGTTCTTGTCCGTGTAGACCTGCAGCTGACTCTCTACGTTTTCATACCGCTCGTTCTTATTTTCCTCATCACGCAATCTTTTGGGAAAGTGCTTATCACCCGCAACCGTAAAAGCCGTGAGGCTACAACCGATGTCATGAGCACTATTATCGAAGTCTTCGGCGCCGTTCAGCCGATTCAGATCGCAGGGGCGCAGAAACATGTCGTCCAGAGGTTTCGCAAGCTCAACCTGGATAGGCGGTCGGCTTTTGTGCAGGAGCGACTGTCAAACAGCATCGTCGGCGCACTCTCGGCCACCACCAGCAGCGTAGGCATGGGAATGATCATACTGCTTGCCGGCTCATTCGTTAAATCGGGCTCAGTTTCTATCGGAGATTTGGCTTTGTTCAGCGGCTATCTCGGCATTGTAATGGGCTCGATCTCAGGCCTGAGCGGTGTGATCAGTCAATCCAAAAAAGTGGACGTATCGCTTGAGCGACTTACCGGGTGGGCTCCCGATCGGGCGACCATTGAACAGGCCCTGTTTAAGCACAGACCGGTATTTGTTACTGGTATTCTTCCTGACTTTTACGCGCCGGCAGCTGCGTACCAGCCACTTGAGCGGCTAGCTGTTTCGGGGATAACGTACCAATATCCAAACTCCCTAAATGGAATTACGGACGTTGACTTTCAAGTGAAGCGGGGGAGTATCACCGTCGTAACTGGAGGTATGGGCTCGGGTAAGTCGACGCTGCTGCGTGCGCTGCTTGGATTGATCCGGCGCGATTCCGGTTCAATTCACTGGAATCATACGGAGGTTAATAACCCTTCGGATTTCCTGCGTCCCCCTGGCTGCGCGTATACTCCGCAGGTTCCTTTGGCCTTCAATAGTACCGTAAAGGATAATATCCTGCTGGGTGCGCCGCACGATGCCGAGCGAATGGAACGAGCAATTAGCCATGCAGTATTGGAAGCAGACCTGGCTGCTGTGCCAAGCGGCGTTGAGACCATGCTGGGATCGCATGGGGTAGGTCTTTCCGGTGGACAAAAGCAGCGTCTATCCATAGCCCGAATGTTTGCCACCGATGCGGATTTGATGGTGCTTGACGATCCTACAAGCGCGTTGGACCAAGCGACCTCTGCCAAGATATGGCATAACATCCTCAGTTTAGCCGGAGACAAAACCTTTATCATAGTTACGAACAATGAAGAAGTGCTTCGACGTGCCGACAACATCATTATCATGGACGGCGGCCGAATACGCGCCTGCGGGGTGTATTCGGATCTCTATAGCTCAGACCCCTATCTGCCCCAAATCGTGGAAGCTCAGGCGGCAGCATCTTGATCAGGCTAAACACCAAATTTGAAGGAGCCTGACTTAACAATGCGCAGATATGTAGCGATGGTGGTCTTTTTTGCGATTTCGTTTGTGGCAGTCGAACTTTCCGTCTCTTACTTGCAGCCACTGCCTGTGAGGCAGTTCAATCCGCCGGGAGGATTTTCGGAGCAGCGGGCTATTCAAGACATCGAGGTTTTCGCTCGGATCCCGCATCCGTACGGGTCTGCAGCAAACCTTGCCGTGCAGAACTACCTTGTAGACCGACTAACCGCCTTGCAAACGAAGCCAAAGGCCGAAATACTGCCGGGTAAGCCTGCAGGCCGCGCGGCAAGTGCAAACTACATTCTCGCGAAGGTGCCTGGCCTAAACAGCAGCTCTCCCATTATGTTGGCGTGCCACTTCGATTCCGTGCCGATGGGGCCTGGAACCAGCGACGATGGAGCCTCTGTGGCCTCTTTATTGGAAGTTGCGCGCGACCTCAGGATTGGCGTACCGCTTAAAAATGACGTCTATCTTCTGATAACGAACAAAGAAGAATTGGGTTCTCTTGGCGCAAAAGCGTTTGCTATAAACGGTGGAGTTCCGGCAAACGTAAAGTTGGTGGGCAACTTCGAGGCAAGAGGCAGCTACGGCCCTTCATTGATGTTCGAGACTTCGGATAACAACGGGGATTTGATTACATCGTTCAAGAAGTTTGCGCCTCACCCTGTGTCCTCGTCCATATTTCCGGCAGTCTATCACACAATGCCAAACGGGACGGACTTTACGATCTTTAAGTCCGTTGGCTTAAAAGGGTTCAATTTTGCCTACATAAACGGAATACGGGACTACCATCACAGCACGGATAACTTGCGAAATATAGATCCCCGAAGCCTTCAAAGTCAAGGAGACAATGTCCTTGCGCTGGCGGAATACTACGGGCACAATGATTATCACGAAACCGATACGGGCGATGCGACCTTCTTTGTCATACCTCAATACGGCATGGTGGCGTATGGTTTAGATTGGGCGTATGGTCTTGCAGCCGCAACGGTATTGCTGTTCGGAGCATTGATCGTGTTTATGCTGCGCCGTCGCGCGGAGGGCAAGCGCACCGATGTAAATCTAAGGTCCCTTGGTGGCGCGATTGTGTCGGCGATCCTTGCGCTTGTTTTCGCCATGCTGGTGGCGGAAATAGTATCTCGCTTAGCCTATTCTTTCTTTGGCGCGAAGAGAATCGTTCCGGACGGGCAAGTTTATTTAGTTGTGCTTCAATCACTAAGCTTCGGGGCAGTATGGCTTTCGATATGGGCGACAAGGAAGTTAATCTCCGTCTCCTCACACGCGTTGAGCCACATGGCCCTGTGGCTTGCAGGTTCGATTGCGCTTGCGGCTACTATGCCCGCTGCAAGTTATATTTTGGTCCTGCCGCTATTGTTCGTTGCCGCCGCCTGGATTCTCTACACAGCACTCCCAACCCACCGGCTTTGGGCGACTTTCGTCTCGCTGGTTGCCTTTTCGGCGGCCGGGTTTTGCTCGCTGATTCTTCTCACCCCTATCTTGAGCCTTGGTTTCACGGCGCTGACCCTGAATAAAGCGCCTATGATCCTGGTGCTTTGTTATCTAGTATCCGGACTGTGTGTACCGGTGATTTTGACGATTACACGTGCAGACCAAGCAATCATTACAAAGGAAGAAAGCTAGACCACTATGCGCGGCGTCTATTTTATAGCGAACGATCGTATTATCGATCTCGCCATCGCCTTTCTGAACAGCTTTCGTAAGTATAACCCAAGCATTCCACTTTGCCTTATACCGTACAATAGTGCGTATTCTGAGTTAGGTAATTTGCAGGAGAAATACAATTTTACTATTTTCACCAACAAGGAAGCTCTTTTAGAGTGCGATGAAGCGAGCTCGCGGTTTCATGACCATGTAGTCGGTCAGTACCGAAAAATTGCCATGTGGGAGGGCGAGTTCTCCGAATTCGTCTATATTGATGTGGACACGGTAGTCCTTGGGAATATTGAGTTCGCGTTCGAGTATCTGAACGATTACGCCATTGTCGTTTCACAGTCAAATGATCCTGGCCTACGCGAGTGGGTGTGGAAGGATACGATCTACCAAACAGGGAAGCTTTCCCTCGAGCAGATTGAGTTCTCCGCCAATACGGGCTTCATCTGTTCGAAGCAAGGGAAAATACCGCGTGCTGCGCTTAGAGACAAACTCAATGCAGCGGTTGAACTTGCCCCGCATATGGAGTTATCGTGCACGGAGCAGCCTCTTCTGAACTACTTGATAGTTACCTCCGGCTTACGAATTACCAGCCTTGGCGTCCTTCGGCAAAAATATAGAGAAACGCCAACGGAGGTCTGGGCTGGTTCAAAGGCCATCACAATAATCAAGGGCAGAGCCTTTCAGAGGTGGCCCGAGGCTCCGATTTTCCTTATGCACTGGGCAGGAAAGTGGCAGCCAAACGACCGTGACCGCAAGCGAAGCGCCCTGTTGAACAAATTCGGGCTGGACCGCATTCCATCTCCCATCAGTCATTATATGCCGTACAAAAGCCTTTGGAAGTACTACCGATACTTAGCTTAATAGCCAATTCCCCGCATATAGACCAGTGAGCTACTACCACCAATGAACATCGAGAACACTTTTGCAACGGTCATCATGGCCACCAGAAACAAAGCTCAATATCTTGATCTCACTCTTGCTTCGTTGGAGCGACAGAGTGTTCCGTCCTCCTGCTGGGAGGTTGTCGTTACGGACGATGCCTCTGAAGACAATACCGTTGAAATATTGCAGCGCTATGCTGACCGGAATCTAATCCGGATTAAATGGGTAACGGCGGAAGCGAACCGCGGGCGTTCCGGCGCTCGAAACGACGCCCTAGCCCTAGCACAGGGCGACACGATTGTATTCTTGGACGATGACCGAATCGTGCCGTCCGATTTCCTGTTTTGGCATCTCGTGCACCATAAGCAACAACCGATCATCGTAATTGGGGATACCGGCCAATACATTCATTCACACGTCGGTAAGGAGATTGACAAACCGCTGTGGCACTACCTTAGCGCAATTGAGCCGGATCGGAAGAACAATCCGGAGCGAGTAGAACAAATACTTTTTCCAAATGACTTGGACGATCAAGAGAAGCTGGGCAACCTGGCGTTTCGCGCGGGCGACTGGAGCTTCGCGGTAAATAAGATGGATGCGGAAGGGGTTCCATATCCTGATCCGTGGGTGTTCTTCACTACTGGTAACGCTTCGGCTCCGCGCGCGAGCATAAGCGCCATTGGCGGATTTGACGAAGAGTACGTCGGTTGGGGCCTCGAGGACAACGATCTGTGCATTCGGCTGATGAAGTTGGGTCTTGGCTTCAAATACGAACACCGCGCAACAACCTTCCATCAGACCCACGCTTCCAGTCCGCAAAAAATGGATGAGTACCGCTTAAACTTTGACCGCTTCATGGAAAAGTTTCCAGAAGCGGATACTGTAGATAACCGTTTACTTTGCCGCGGTGTCTTTGAGCTTCGTACATGGATCGATGCTTGCAAGCAAGGCAAACGCGGCCGGACAGTTACGCCTTGCAGGCCCACCGATCGAAACGGAAATCAACACATTGCCTGGTGCGTGGGCCCGAATAATCTTGGCGCAGCCCTGCGTGGCGCTGCTCTGTATGATGAACTTAGAAGGACTTCACACGAAATCAAAGTTACTTGGATTACCACCGGGACTTCAGCACAGTGGCTCATGGATCGCGGCTATACGGTCCACGATTCTGGGGCTCCCGACTCGAGGTCGCGATTTAACGCCTATACGTCTTATTTCAAAGAAAATCAGCCGAACTTGGTAATAGGCGACGAGGATCTGCTTGCGCTCCCCGTAGCCCACAGCGCAGCAATACCTTCCCTATACATCACCAGCTATCTCGTTTCGGAAAGAGACGAACCGGATTTCAGCTACACTCGTTATGCTCGTCAGATCCTGGTTCCCGATGTCCCCGGATCCTTCCTTCCTCCGTCCGAGTATTTTGCCCGTGTTGACTTCTGTGGTCCCTGGATAGTTCCAAATTCGGAGACCGATTCCCAGCTTTGGCGGAGCCTGCTCTGCGACAAGGATAGCAAGCTAATTATTGTAAACCTGTCGTCAAGAGACAAATCCACGGAAGAGTTTGCCGTCAAATGCACGGAGGCCCTGGCGAGCCAAAATATGGGAGTCAAGGTTGCAATATATTCCGACACTCCTTTAGGAAAGCTGAAACAGAAGCTAAAACCGGAAGTCCTGGTGTTTGAGGCACTGAGCCAGCGCATGAACGTCCTCTCATCGGCCGACCTGGTTCTTACATCCTGCGATCCCTGTCTGCTTTTGGAGTTGGCGGCCTGCGGCGTGCCTGTCCTTGTTGCAGCAGACCTTGGATCGAAAGATACATACCGGGCAGACATGGTTAAACGGATGAGCAAGCATCCTAACGTACTGGCTGTAGTTGAACATGGCGCAGACGCGGAGCAATTTGAAAACAGTCTTAAGGATGCAATCTGTACAGGATTATCACGGCGGCACTCTTCGTTAGACTTTGCCGAAAGTCTTCGGATTGGGGCCGAAACGCTCCTGAAATATGCACTGTAATCCCAGGTTGTTGCCTGGAGCCGGTTAGTTTTGTGCGACTATATGACAGTTAATATTCTTCATCGTCTCATCGAAGACCAGGTCGAGCGGACACCGAATGATCCGGCGATCAAATACCGCGAACGTAAGTTGAGTTACCGCGAACTGGACCGCCGCGCCAACAAGCTCGCGAACTATTTGCAGTCGCTTGGCGCCGGGCCTGATGTCCGCATAGGCATCTGCCTGCCCAGATCAATCGAATTGATGGTAGGGATGCTCGGGGTTCTTAAAGCAGGCTCGGCGTATGTGCCATTCGATCACAGCTATCCGCCGGATCGATTGGCGTATATGGTAAACGATGCTGGCGTCGAGGTTATGATAACGAGTGAATCGATCGTTCAAATCCTTCCAAAGACGTCAGCTGAAGTTGTGTGTATCGACTCGGCCTGGTCAAATATAGACAAGCAGTCCGACAAGACACCGAATGTGCCTGTACATGGCGATAACTTGGCGTATGTGATATTCACTTCTGGATCGACCGGACGACCGAAGGGAGCTATGAATACGCATGCAGCCATTGTCAACCGTCTTGAATGGATGCAGCGGTCCTACGCCCTTGGTGCGGGCGATCGTGTTCTGCAAAAGACGCCGGCCAGCTTTGATGTGTCCGTCTGGGAGTTTTTTCTTCCTCTTATCGTGGGCGCCACCGTAGTTTTAGCCAAACCCGATGGACATCGAGATCGTGATTACCTGGCTGACTTAATCCATCGGGAAGGGATTACCACAATTCATTTTGTGCCTTCTATGTTGGATATATTCCTGGGAAAACCGGACCTATCGAACATTGTAAGCTTGCGGCGCATTATCTGCAGCGGCGAAGCCCTCTCGCCCGCCCTGAAGGATCGCTGCCTCGCGACCTTCGAATCGGCGGAGCTGCACAACCTCTATGGACCGACTGAAGCTGCCGTTGATGTTACCGCTTGGGCATGTGCGAACGACGAGTCTCCAGCCAGTGTCCCCATTGGCTACCCTATCGACAACATTCAGATTTACAATTTGGACGAGAACCTTGCTTTCTGTGCGGAGGGTGAAGTCGGTGAGCTGTATATCGCTGGTGTCGGGCTCGCACGGGGATATGTAAACCATCCCGACCTTACAGCGGAGCGATTCATTCCGAATCCTTACGGCGGTCCGGGCTCGCGCATGTATCGAACGGGAGACCTCTGTAAACTGCGGCCAGATGGGGCATTCGAATACATGGGGCGCATCGATCATCAGGTTAAAATTCGTGGACTCCGGATCGAGCTTGGGGAGATCGAACAAGTTCTGATACACAACGACCTGATCGATCAGGCTGTCGTGACAGTCGCGGATCCCGCTTCAAGCGCCCCCCGAATTATTGCTCATGTCACAATTGCTCAAGGCCCAAACAGGCCTACCGAGAATGATTTGCGCCGGTATGTAGGCCGTCGATTGCCCGCATATATGGTGCCAAGTAAATTCATATTCCTGGATGAAATGCCTATTTCGGTGAACGGGAAACTCGATCGCTCAGCACTTTCAAAAAGTCATGTCGTCCGCTAAATCATCCAATTTTCTCGTAGATATAGTACGCCGCAGGGCAGTGGAAGCATGTGACCAAAATGCCTACCAGTTTCTCGGGAGCGATCTGCGAGTCGTAGAGTCTCTAACTTACGGTGAATTGTGGGATCGTGTCGCCAGCATCGGATCTGGACTAATTGCTCGTCCTGTACCGGATGGCCGAGCGTTGCTCGTGTACGAGCCAGGTTTGAACTTCGTTTGTTCGTTTCTAGGCTGTATTTACGCAGGTGTGACAGCTGTTCCCGTATATCCTCCCAGAAACGATCGGTCCGCGGGGCGGATCCGGCTCATTGCCGAGGACTGCGGAGCGTCTGTCGCCTTGACTTCGGTAGCAGTTAGGCCTCAGCTTGAGCGGTGGATTAATGCCGGGTCCGTATCCGCGTCCATATCACTAAGGGCAACCGACGGCGTGTCTGAGTCCAATGAACTCATTGATCCCAGGGAGAGCGCCCAGGACGCTACAGCGTTCCTGCAGTATACATCGGGTTCAACTGGGACACCGAAGGGGGTAATGATCACCCATCGCAACATCGATTGCAATGAGCGGTCCATACAGCAGGCGTTCCATCACGACGCTACCGACATAGTTTTGGGTTGGCTGCCCGTATACCACGACATGGGATTGATCGGAAATGTACTGCAGCCCCTCTATACCGGTGCGTCCTGCGTTCTGATGGCGCCCGCAACATTCCTACAAAGGCCAATGCGGTGGCTGCAAGCGATATCGAACTTCAGGGCGACAACCAGCGGAGGCCCTAACTTTGCGTACGAACTGTGCGCTCGGAACGCGACGGATGCCGACATCAATGGAATAGACCTTTCTTCCTGGAAGGTTGCGTTCTGCGGTGCGGATACGGTGCGCCCTTCCACCCTCGAGCGGTTTATAGAGCGGTTTGCCCCATGTGGCTTTCACCGGCAAGCTATATTCCCCTGTTACGGATTGGCGGAAAGCACGCTAATTGTTTCGGGCAGTCCGCACTTTTCAGGGGTCACGTCTACGTCGGTGAGCCGAACAGCTCTCGAACAAGGTCGCGTCGCCACCCCTTGCGCAGATTCGGACGTTTCCATGGTCGCAAGTTCGGGCAGGGCAGTTGCGGATGTTGAAATAGCGATTGTCGACCCGAACTATTTAGTAAGAAGCCAAACACAAACAATCGGGGAGATCTGGGTTAACGGGACTGGCGTCGCCTCCGGATATTTAGGGAAGCCTGAGGAAACATTCCGCACTTTCCACGCAGAAATTGATGGCGAGCCCGGCGTTCCTTATTTGCGCACGGGCGATCTTGGCTTTATGCTGCACGGCGAACTGTATGTTACAGGGCGGCTAAAGA
>Ga0302309_10003290_pt1 | contig 12659 bp, 12 predicted proteins | sample III_Palsa_N1_1_FD_200453 | JGI IMG/M metagenome (GOLD analysis project Ga0302309, IMG submission 200453) | Peat permafrost microbial communities from Stordalen Mire near Abisko, Sweden - III_Palsa_N1_1 | ecosystem: Environmental > Terrestrial > Soil > Palsa > Peat permafrost | place: Sweden... | reverse complement strand
TACTTATTATAAAAAGCCTTACATACTTCACCCGTAGAGGCTCCAGCCGGAATCTCAAAATAACGATACCGCTTGCCAAAAGCCCCTTCGTACACAAAGAACATCTCCTCCCTAAGCACGATATCCTGGTATGGGTGTGTTGATCCGGCGTCAAGATTGAATTTCGATAAATCAATTTCCATTTACATCTCCAATTTAAACTTTACCCACTAAATTTAGCGAATAAAGCCCCTTATACGGAAAATTGTTATGCTAATTCATTCTATCCTAGACCAGCACCCCAATGATAAAGCCGTTCTCCTTCGTCGAACCTATTCGGCATAAGCAGCTGCGCTTCCAGTGACGTATGCTGCACCAATATCAAAGGTCCACATCTACTCAAATCCGAAACCTGGTATATAATCTGGGCCTTCTATTCCGTCACTTGTTATCCATATAACGGAATTGACATCGGTTAAAAATGAAGAAGCTTTCACTTCGTGGATCTTGATCGAATGAATGTCGATTTTGAGTGCATAATTATCAACGCAGTTTATCATTTCCCGTTGTAATGTAATTCCGGGAAAAAGCAGATCTTCGATTTCCCCTGTAGCAATAATCTCAGGGCCGCCCGAACGAATTTCATATACAGAATAATCGCCATAATCATCTTCCACATGAAATCCAAGTTGAACCTCTATTTTGGTATCTGCAGCCCTTTGCAGAGGCTCTACGGCGGAAGATTTATGGAAAAGCACAATATTTATACCCTTACGTCCTGACTGAACGGACGGGAATTGAATGCCGTCAATAATAGGATTTACATTTTCGGCCAGAAAGTCTGCTACCGCCTGGGTCGGAATATATTCCAGTTCCTCATCACCTGGCATAACTGGTAAAGTTATTAACTCCGAAAGCGTTCTTAGGAAGGTCTGCCTTTCACGACGCGCTAGTTCTTCCGGATCGAATATACTGCCGGTTGCTATGATAGAAGTAAGAGCCTCCAGGTCTAATATTTTGAGCGGCCTGATAATTTCAAATGATGCAACGGCAACTTTGCTTCCGACAGGCGGGCGTACTTCACTTATGGCCACCTCCGGGTTACTTGCTCCATAGAAAACGGATATACCTCTGCTATTCATCCGGCCGGCAGCCGCTAACTTTGATGGAGGGGGCCCCAATTGCCGATCCGGGTTTGCCAGCGCCTCCTTTAAAATGATATCGGATAAAAAGACCCTTGCTCTATATAATGACGGTATGTTCGTCTCCGGGCCAGCATCAATAATAACAGCCTGCCCTCGATAAGTCCGCAGCTCACCGAAACCATCAAAAATCGACTCCAATACTTTCTTAGCAGCGTCATTAAACATACGACCTTGATGCTTCACCGATTGAGCGAACAAATTCCATTGTCCCTTCCAGAATTTATCATCCTGATCTTTCAAAGTATAACAGCTTTCCGAAGAATATTCGGTTTCCATTCCCAATTTATCGGATTCAAAATCCGAATATTTTTCACCGAGCATTTCTTGAACATCTTCAGCAGCTTCTCTCGGAATAGCCGCAACTTCCTCAATAACATCAACAATCTCATCACCCTCTCTTATCCAGTCATCTCCAAATTCCTTTTGCCGAAGATATGCCCATCCATCCGGTTCATCTGAAGTCCTGGTATAAAATTGTTCCAAAGCCGTCTCAACCCTTTCAGTCATTTTTTCAAGGGAATACGTCTTTGCAACGAGCCGGCAATAAGAGCATTTTCGCCGTCTTCCCAATCTGCTCACTTCCTCTTTCAGGAATGATTCATCAATGCAATTTTCGCATATTAGCTTATCAGTCAATTCTTCTTTATCATCTATTCCCATAAAGGTCAAATTAATCAGTTACGACTTTGAAGATAACCAATAAGGTTCTATTCAAGCTTCTATTCCCGGCTCTACCACCCCAATGCCGAATACGTTCTCCTTCGCCGAATCTATTCGGCATAAGCAATCAGGTTTCCAATGATAGATCCTACAAGCGTGCCTTCGCAACACCTGCCAAACGCGCTATTTAAAATCTTTCTCAATAAAATCCCTGAACCGGCTCGGATAAGACTCAGAGTTCCGTTGTTCCGGCATATTCCACCAACCCCTATGTTGACTCACCAGGTCACCCATATCGACAAATCCGGTTATTTTTTCCTTATCGTACTTGAAGTATTCAGAAACATTCTGCAGAAAGTTAAAGACGTACTCGCAATAAGCCTGATATCTTAGAGAGCTGTCGCTATTTGACGATTCATGATTACCCCACCATGCTATAAAAGAACTGTCCTCCACATAGGGATACTGCAAATTCACGTCCAGCAATTTATTGAGATCGCCGTTTAGGCGGTCCTTTTCGTTGGCGTCGAATTGCTTCGAAAAGGTAATATAAGCGAGTAAGAACCCGACAAAGGCCGGAATCACCAATTTCAAAACGTCCCAGGCAAAAGATTTAATAATTTGCTTTTTCATATGTAAGCATTTTACAATCGTAAAAATCAAGCTGAGATCTGTTCCTCCGTTTCATCGTCCCGTTCATCTTCTGCCAGGGCTCCGCTGACCAAAGTCGGCGGCAGGTCCGACTTTGTCTTTACTCCCAGCTTTTTTAGCATTGTCGCTTGAAATACAAGATTCCCCTTACCAGTGCTAAGCTGTCCGAAGGCTTTGTCATAGTTGGTCCGGGCCAAGTCCAAGGCCCCGCCGACACTCTGCAGGCTACTAACAAACCCGGCAAGTTTCTCGTATAGCAATGCCCCGCGAACTGCTATCGCCTGAGCATTGCGGTTCTGATATTCCCTTTTCCACAAGTCAACAATCAGCTTTAGCGAGATAATGAGATTACTCGGACCGACGAGCAGTATCCTACGTTCGAAGGCAAAAAACCACAGGTTTGGATCCGCCTGTAAAGCTGCTATATAAGCTGCCTCGCTCGGAATGAACATCATGACAAAGTCCAGGGTCTTATCATAGTCGTCATACGCCTTACTTTGCAGGTCCTGGATATGGTTCTTTATAGCTTGAACATGCGCAGCCAGCTCAACTTGCTGCTGAATAGTGTCCTCAGATTCTGTAAACCTGACAAAGGCATTAATAGATACTTTGGAATCGATAATGACATGCCTGTCATCAGGATATTTTACCAGGGCGTCCGGCCGCATTTTCGTGCCCCTCGCTTCGTTCACCAGGGGTTTTCCATCCACGTCGAATAGCTGGTATTCCATGAAGTATTCCTCGCCTTTACGCAGGCCCGACTTTTCCAGGATCGACTCCAGCAGCACTTCGCCCCAACGACCCTGAGTCTTGGCCTCGCTTTTCAGTGCCTTTGTCAGGTTTTTGGCATCTTGGCTCAACTGTTGATTCAGGTCCGCCAGTTCCTTCACCTTTATACCCAATGAAAACCGCTCTTTCGACTCCGCATCATAGACCTTAGTGACCTGGTCCTTGAATTCCGTAATCGTTTTACCTAAAGGCTGCAGGATCGTTTCCAGATTAGTTTTATTGAGTGTGGTAAATTTCTCGCTTTTCGCTTCAAGGATCCGGTTAGCCACATTTTCAAATTCGATGCTGAACTTCTGATTAAGTGCCTCCATCTCTTTCACCTGAACCTGCAACTTATCCTCCAGCGACGTATTCCCCGCCTCCGCCCGGGCCAGCTCTTGACCCGAATTCTGCAATTCCTGCCTAACGCCCGACAGTTCAGCTTTAATCGCCTTGATTTCCTCACTTTTAGTCTGCCCACTTTCATTCGCTGCCTGCAGGCCAGCCTTAGCCGTCGCCAGTTCAACCTTTAGGCCATCAATCTCACCGGTTTTACCGTCATTCATCTCCTGCAGCCTCTTTATCTCTCCCTGTAACCGATCGACTTCATGCCGTAAGCCTTGCAATTGTTCCGCCGTCGTGGCTTTATGCACCATATACTCCTGCCGCAAGTCGTCGAGCTGTTCCCTGGCGTCATCCTGAACAGCATGCAAACTAGCCGCATGCCGCCCCCTCGCCCAAAGCCAGCCGACAGTGCAGCCTATAAAAATGCCTGCTATTAGCAAACCGATCACCTCCGCCCAATTTATATTCATGATGGTAAACTTTAGTTTTTCAATGGTAACACGTAATTTAAGCCAATATCCGAAGTGACAAAACGAATAGAATTCTCCGTACACAAAAGTCCCAATTTAAAAAACGTGAAAAACACCCATTTTTTAATACCCCAATTCCCTTAGCTTAATCAACAAATTTATTTCCATGAGCTTCACTAGATCAGACATGTTATACGATAATGGAACCTATTACAAATGGACAGCCAGGGCCGATCATGATAACCCCTATTATACCAAGGGTACAGATCATTCAGAACTGAACAGAACCGAAGGTTATGAAGTCCTATACTTCATCAACCACTTGGGAAAAAAGCGTTGGACAGACCCCAATCTTGCCACCTACCAAAATATCGAAAGAATAATCCGTTATTCCGTTCCTTCGACCATTAGGACACACAAAAAGATTGAAGATTGGATTATTACCAATTGGTCGGCAGTGTAGACCAGGTATATAAATTGCGTCAACCGTCGCAGTTCCTTATACAGCCGGTGATCAAATAGTATGTACTGGCATTCTCATCTATTCAATCAATAGCCAACTAGCGACCTAAACTATTGAATAAATATTGCCCCTTAAGAACAACTTACACTACGATATCTTTCTAAATCTCTGAAAACATAATCACGCCGGCAGCGAATCCTCTTCCCTATTCATGTCGAGCCCCAGGTTCCGGATCGAATTGATGATATTTTCCCGGGCGTTCCTATCCAGCCGGAAATAATCCAGTTGGAACTGGCTGATAGACCGAAACCGGCCTAAAATCTCTTGTACCTGGTCAGGAGAAAGCCATCGAGCCAAATCCCCGAAACTGTAGATTGATCGGCTTTGATAAGCCCTGAAGACTGCATTCGTCGTCCCATCCGTATAGCCCAGGATAAGCCTTTTTTCTTCCGGGGTTGCTGTCCGCAAAATGCGTTCAAGGCAAAACTCCACGCATTCCTCGTCAATGGGCGCCTTTACGCAATGAATTTCAGGTATACAATTAGCCATATAAATGGGATTATTTTTTAATCGGCATCACGCCAAAAATCCACCAACATAAATACAAGACCAGCCATACCCCAAAGACAACCAATCCGTATCTGAACCATTTGAGTTGCCTGTCGAAATCCGAATTGCAGTCTGTAAATACCGTCGCAAGGAGTTTCCGGTCATCGACATGAAGATCAGCGGCCGCCGCCCTGCCAGAGATATTCATACCGTGGTAGATCGATTTGGCGATGCAGCCCCAGCCGACAAGGAATAAAAGATAGACCAGTTTGAACCTCTTATCATCCGGGTGGATATATTCATCGCTCAGGATAGCCAGAAAAGTGCCGCCAATCAAGGTAAGCGACCAAGCCACCGTCTTACCGGATATCTTCTCAACCGACCTTATGTAAGACAGTAGCTTATGGTTTCCTTTCTCAGCTGTCGCATTTTTACGCGCCGTCAGCTCCACCTCCAGCAATTCATTTAGCAAGCCGATCGTTCTGAGGAATTTCATATGCTTGTCCCTTATTTACTCCATAATATATGAAAAATAGTCTGAAAAAGAAAGGCAATATCCTGTCAGGAATTTCGAATAACGCCATTAGCTTCAACCGTTCTTCCCGCAATAAGAAAAATAATCAAAATTCAACCAGGTATTTTAACGGTATTTTCATGATAGCCATGCCCTATAAAATATTTTGCAGCCCCTCCTCAAACATCCTTACTTTGAGTAAAACATACAATCTCAGTTGGCGCATACCTTCTTTATGAAAAAAGCTGCGGCAAATAGAGCCTCACCTGCAACTCAACCATATTCTCGGCATGCCGTATCAAATAATCCAAACAGGGCCTCTTCAGGCGGATAAGGTTTGTCTTTACGTTCCGGGCTAATACCCGTTGCCTTTCTGTAAGGTTTCGCTTCAGAATATCCTGATAGCCTACGCTAGTCTCCAAGAGAGAGATAATTTCCGCCCGGTACCGAATAGCATCCGTCATCATCTGCTCTGGAATACCGTGCTTTCCAGCCACCTCAGCGCTGATAAGGCCATCCTTCAATGCATCTACGAACCCGGGGATACAGTTTTCTAAATCCCATGCCAATGAAAAATAAGCAATGCTCTTGTCAGTTGCCTTCGCCGACGGTTGATAAATGCTTTTCATTATCTGAAGAAACTTGATCCTTTGCATAAACAATCCTATTGTCCGGACTAGCAAGGAGAACATGTTGTTATAGCTTCCGATAAAAGGCATATTATTGCCGGCATCACTAGTAATGATCAGATCGCATTCGTAGGAGCTTCCGGATTGCGTCAGTTTGTGGATCCCCTGATTATCATAGATCCCGCCATCCACTAATACGGGCTGACACGCATCATAATCCGCGGGATCGGAAAAAAATTCCCGGGAGATACGCACGGGTGAGAAAAATTGGGGAACACAGCTCGATGCCATAACGGCTCTGGCAATTGGAAAGCGCCCGGTCTTAAAATGGATTACCCGCAAGCTGCCGTAGACATACCCGGAATCCCCCATCTTGTTCCGCGAAAAGGTGAACAACCTGCCGGTTTGCAAGTTAGTCGCATTTATGGCGATCAACGGATCAGGAGAAAGGTCGGCTAAGGTCGTATTTCTGAAAAAATGCCTCTGGTATGATGCTTCTATGATATTACTCAGCGGCATAATCCTATATTGCCATTTCCAAGCGCTAATCACCAGCAATACCAGTATTACGATCAGCAAGACCGTAGATAACATCGCCGATATTACTATCAGTGCTACCAGCGCCAGATTCACCAGCAGAAACCTCCTGGACAGCACCACCTCCCGGATGATGTTTGCTGATGACAGCTTTTCATATAGACCTTTTCTGAATTGGGCGTAGTCTGCATTATTCAATCCATAATATGCCCCTACAATCGAGCCGCCAGAAATGGTCGATATGACCTTCACACGCGGAAGGACACCCAGTTCATCCAATTTATTAAGCGTGCCCAAATGAAAGGCGGCCGCCCGAAAGCCGCCGCCTGATAACGCAACGCCTATTTTATTTTTCATTTTTTACTTCTTTAAGTAGGAAGATATTGCGGCATAAACAAATCATCGGTTTCCAATTCATTGCTGCGCAAGCTCGCATAATAAAACAATTTCCCAACTGGATGAACTGTAGCTGATGGGTCCCCCTTGCTGGAAAGAATGATCATTACAGGCATGTCAGTAAGATAATCCTTTTGGTATGAGATTTCTGTGAGGCTTTTAATATCCGTGCTGCTCGGCTTATTATTGCTGTTAGGATGCGAATGCCACTCCCCAATATAATGTGTTTTGCCTCCGGAGCCGGCGTAGAGGCTGTCCAGAAATTGCTGTGTAAAGGGTATATCTTTTGAGAATTCTACGGCACTCCGGGTTCCATTTGGCCCGGGACCCGATGCATGGGTAACATATAAATTGCCTTTTTCGTCTTTATACCCCGCAAGCACTCCACCCGTCTCAATGCCGGGTCGTTCTTTGACCAATCCTTGCATAAACGTAAGTACGTTTTTATCCAAGTTGACTTCAACCAGATTTGACCTGTTACAGTAAATACAATTCGGATGTGGTGGAATGGATTGCCTGGTAACCTGGAAAGCCGGAAGGCCGTCCAAATCTTCGGTTGACCAAATCCAATGATTTGTGGCACTTGCTCCGGTCTGTAAATCATCCAACACAATCCTCGCCGTCAGCGAGGAAATAAGTTTCAAGTCCGCAGCGCTGGCCGGTCGAATAGGATTATTGCATTCATTTTTTAGAGTCGGGAGCGAATCGTCCTGGGATACGTTAATAAAAAGGTTCTTGTCCTCCCGGTACAGTTTGTGACAATAGAAACAAGCGTCTTTCCCTGGAATAACCCTGAATATTCGAGCTGCCTTGCCTCCTCTTAGCGCCCTTGAATAATAGATGGTCTTATTAAACTCGACCGCCCGTTGGTTTAGATAACCCTCTGTATTGTCATCCGCAATGGAACTGATGGATACAGAATCGTCTGGGATACAATCAAGCGCCTTTTCGGTATTTATATCCAAGTTTAAGGCATAAATGTTGGTGTAAATATTATGCAAGACTAAAATATCTTTGACTGCATCAACTTTGGAAATCCCAGCATAGTTAACTCCCACCAAATGTCTCACGCTGTTATGAATTTTCATGGTCTGGTTATCGATCAGCGTAATGTTCCCAACGCCCGCTTTATTGATGACATCAGCAATTTCACTGCCCAGCGCACCAACACCTAATATATTTAGCCATTGTTTTCTCAGTACTTCACGATTAACACGGCCTTCGTTTCGTTGATGATAGTTTTTATCGGTAATCTCGGTCGAACGGATGGCGTTCACAATGGTATAGTCTCCGACGATCTGTTTTAAAGTATCTTCCTTAGATGCGCCAATCAACCCGGCGGATTCGCCCGTTTTGACGATTCTGAAGAGTTGGAATTCCAATTCCCCTTTTCGATTGGGGAAGCGGAGTGCTATAAATATGGAATCGGGTTTCTTTTTCAAATCCTCGTGAACAACAAGAGAAAGCCTTTGGACACCGGTTTCGTAATCTCCATCTCCGACCAGAGTAATCAAATCAGCGAGATGCTCAAACGGCGATGGCGCCGTCTTGATATGAAACCAGAATATTTTCAGAAACTCCCGCTGAGTAACCAGATAATCCAACTTCCCACGCTTTTCAGCCAATTCTAGGATGTTGGAGATGCCTTCGTCCCGGAAAAGTTTCGGGAACTCGTATTTTGAAGGCAAAAGCAAGCCTGCTGAGCTCGTGCCCAACAGCAAAGCACCGTGGTAAGTAATCGTCTGCGTTTGTATTAGCTCACCTTTCGGTAAAATTGAAAACGTCTTGGCATATGCTTCGCCCTGCTCCGGCTCAGGATCCAGAAAGATGCCCGTATAGATCAGGTTCGTGGTAAAGTCTATATTATTGAAGTGCGAAATAAACTCGACTTCCTGGCTGTCGGGCGGAAATTCGTCGGTGATCGTACCTTTGCACCAGTCGTGTACACGTTTTAAGAGCGTTGGAATACCATAAAATTCCACGCCTTCGTCAAGATTATCCCATTCCAGTATACATAAATTACCCGCGCTATTTTGATGGCGCAAATGATAATAGAATTGAATATCTCGATTGATTTTGTGAAATACCTCGAAAACTGTTAACTCGCTCAGTATGGCTATCTCGTCCTTGGTAAACACCCGTTTTAGGGGGAAGAACAGGGGTAACCCGTATGGCGTATTTTCAGGATACAGAACTAAAAAAGGGAATCTATGTATCTGGTTCAGGCGCACGATGATGTTGCCATGTGAAATAAGAACCTTGCCCCTCTCCAGGTGAATTTGTTTGTAATGGGGATCATTACCTAACGCCTTAACCTCCGCCGCCAGGTACTCCGGATATTTCTTAAACCAGTACGACATGATTAGCCCATGGGTTTATGATCAATGTGGGTAGTGGAAGGTTTTATAAATGGCAACGATTTTGCCATGTTTTTGCCGCCTTCATTGTCATCCTTATCGTCGTCATCTTCGCAATAATTTTCGATGAGTTCGGTATCCGTGGCAATTTCGATGTTCCCCTCTTCATCGATATCTACAATGACCGAATACGGCCCGGACCCTAAATGGAAGATCCCGTCCTCCTCAACGTGCTTTTTATATAGTTCCATTGCATCGTCATGGGGATGCTCATGCGGACTGTCTTCCTGTTTCGGAGCACTGATTATTAAGTAAGTAGGTTTTATTGCTTCAATATGATCTTCGTACACTTCTTTATCGTCGGCGTCGGTTTTAAAGAATGTCCTGGATCCATGGTGGCTTGCACTCAAGACCATAGCTACCAGCCTTTCTTTGTGATAATCTGTAATATGGGTCTGCCATGCTTCCTTGTCTGAGTCCCCAGTAAAAAGAATACTTTTGGGATCTTTCCCGTAAGTGAACTTTATAACACCACATTGCTCGTGGATTCTTTTATTACGAGCATCGGCATCTTCTTCCGCAATTTCGTCGCAAAGGTATTCTGCAGGCGACAGCACGGTGTAGTCGACGTTGCCGAGTTTTTTGATGACGGGTTCGTCCTCGCTGGTTCTTACCTTGTTGTTGTCGTTGCTTCCTTTTAGAAAAAACTCATTTGACTTTCCGAGCTTGTCCAAGACATATTTGAAGTCTTCAAATTTTGCTTTGTGCTTCCCTGCCGGTCTGTGGTTAGAGTGCCAGGCTTCAGAAAAACCGATTTCGTCGTAAATCTCTTTGATGCCTCCCATATGATCGTCGTGGGGGTGTGTATTGATAAAGACACTCAGTTCACCGGTGGTCTTGAACAGGTCTTTAAACATTTTTATAAGGTTTACTTCCTTTGGCTCCTTATCTAGGTCTGAGTCAAGTAGTACATACATATAATCACTGACTTTAGGGCCGGTAGGAATGACCAGCAGGGATGTTTCACCCTGTCCGGTGTACAGGAATATGGTGCGGAAAATGCCCGCTTTGGTAGGTTTGATCACCTTTTCTGCAACTGTCATATAAAATAAATTTATTCTTAATATTGAGGTACCCTTTCGACTTATTGATTCATACTAAAACGTCATGTTCCTGATAGTCGTTACAACAACCCCTTGAATTTGGAATTCACTTTCCAAAATAATCGGTTTATGTCTTGGATCTGACGAATGCGGTATCAACGCCACTACGTTCCCTTTGTGTTGAAATTCTTTAATCGTCGCTTCATCGTCAATGAGCGCCACCACGTACTGCCCATTTTCAGCAACGGGCTGTTGCTTTACAAGAACCAAATCTCCTGGATCAATACCTACCTTATTCATTGAATTTCCCATAGCTCGTAACAAAAAATACCTAAAGCCGCTCTTGGCCAACGCGGCTGAAACAGGAATCATCGCTTCAACGTTTTCTTCAGCAAGCATTGGAATGCCGCAGCTTACATTCCCTATTAATGGAATGGAAACAGTTCTAGCAGCAATCTCATGAGATAAATGGTTAATTATTTTAAATGTACCATCTGACTTTCTCTCCAGAAAGCCATTAGCAGCCAACTCTTCTAAAAGCAACATGGGCGACCGTGGAGACTTGTAACCCATCTTGCTCATGAGATCCCGGACAGAGGGCATTTTGCCATAAAGCATTACCCAATTTCCAATTTCCCTAAGGGCTTCCCTTGCCTTTATGCTGAGTTCATTTTCTCCCATCATTAAGAATTTTATACGAAGTGTATGCTACTGTATAAAATTAATGCATTTTAGCATTTTCGCCCCAAAAGTTATGCACCGAAGTTACACACGTATATGTAAAATATTGATAATCAATTAAATATACAAACTGTAATACCCTTTTAAACCAAAACCGCAGCAAGGATTGCGAAAACCCCGGAATAGATAGCCTTCGCTCTGGACAATAATAAATCCCATTTGACATACGCAAGATATTTCATATATTAGCATATCAACATTTCAAAAATGTCAACGCTTGCGCAAAGACATAATCTTCAATCCGCCGACGTGCTCGTGGCGCCCAAGAGCGGTTTAAATATCGTCAAACATATGATCGTCTTCTTATGGATTGACGATTTCGGCCAGGATCATTACCTGGAAAACCATCCCCAATTTGGGGTGCGCCACCTCACAGGGCAGCAAGTGGAGAATCTTTACAAGATTATAGCCATAAGGAAGTTCTCTGGTACTCAAAAGGAAAGGCAACTCGCTATCCAACGGGCCGTCAGCCAGGAAGGAAAAAAATACGATCTTATCAAGTTCAACTGCGAACACTTTGCCAACTACGTTCAAACCAACACCTCCTTTAGCCAGCAGTCCAACAATGCGGTCGGCCTGGCAGCCCTGGGGTTGGTAGCGATCGTTTTGTCCAGATTATAACTCTTTAACCTGTCCAGCCTCAATACCCCTTCCTCCAACAGCATTTTTACGTCTTCCCAATTATAATAAACCGTCCCGCCAATCTTTTTTCCATTATTTCCTCAAAGCGATCCAGACGCCAATTGCTGTTAACAACAACGCGATTACTGTCACAATAAACGTCCGCGACCTGTACCAAGTGTTTGTACGAATATCCGCCAGCTGAGCATTGGCAAGGCTATTAGATACTTCAGTTTCAGCAGCAGTCAATTCGTTACCCACGTTGGAAAACTCCTGGTTCAACGTACTTCCGGCAATATGACCAAAATTTGCCCCTGGCATAACCCCGTTAAAATTATTAATGATAGTGGAATGGTTAGATCGCTGCTCCCCTCGGTTAGATCCTTTCAAGAAAGTAATTCCCCGAAAAACATCACCCACAAATATCATTTGCTCAATTACTCCCAGGTTTTCGAGGTAATTTAAGCTGTCTTTTAAATCTAACAGATCAAGGTCCAACTCATTTGACACAGGTGTAAGGTGAAGCTCGATCCTGCCATCCCTGGCATTTTCCTTCAGATATTTTTGAACCTTCTCCACATCTTGCTCATCAACCCCATTCCTTTCTTTCAGATACTGCCTGATTCCTCCCTTATCCAATACCTTGTGTCCCTCATCCAGCAACTCAACCA
>Ga0302309_10003281_pt1 | contig 12690 bp, 10 predicted proteins | sample III_Palsa_N1_1_FD_200453 | JGI IMG/M metagenome (GOLD analysis project Ga0302309, IMG submission 200453) | Peat permafrost microbial communities from Stordalen Mire near Abisko, Sweden - III_Palsa_N1_1 | ecosystem: Environmental > Terrestrial > Soil > Palsa > Peat permafrost | place: Sweden... | reverse complement strand
TGCCATGGTAAAGCTTGATGACGGCAAATGGAGCGATCCTGTTTTTGTTACTTTAACAGGTGGCAGCATTGGTTTCCAGATTGGTGTACAATCTGTTGATTTGGTATTGGTATTTCGTCATAAAGGGGCTCTTACCAAAGTAAAAAATGGTGATTTCACTATAGGAGGTGACGTTTCAGCTGCGGCCGGTCCGGTTGGCAGAAGCGCATCGGCTAATACCGATTATAAGCTGGAGGCCGAAGTTTATTCTTACTCACACAGCCGTGGTTTGTTTGCCGGCATCAGTATCAACGGATCAAACTTAGGAATTGATAAAGATGCTAATGCGGCCTACTATGGTTCAGAGATCAGCTCGCATGATATTTTTGAAATGGCAACAAGCACTACCCATGCAGTTAAAATGCTAAAGGAAACATTGCATGCGATGTAATAATATGGTCAATAAAAAAAGAGGTTGTCTCAAAAGGACAGCCTCTTTTTTGTTTTAATGAGTGAAGTTTCGATAAATATAATAAGCTTATTAACAATTTTAACCACCTTAAATACTTAAACTAACCAGTCGCTATTGCTGCTGCATTGGCCGCCGCCAGGCCCGATTGCAGCGAAGCCAGTTTTATCTGTGCCTTATTTAAATCAGCCTGGGCAGCAGTTAACTCCTCACTAATCTTATTATACGATTTATCCGTTTGCAAATAACAGGTGTTGGCGCTGTGATAAGCTTCTTCAAGTGAAGAGCGAAGGGAGGGAGCGCTGCCTGACGTACCGCCTGTAAGCGTTTCGTACAGGTTAGCAGCTTGAGTATATTCCAGTGCAAGGGCGGCTTCTGTTTCCATGTTGCAAGCTGCTGCTGTGATGATAGATTGCAGCGCTACGAGTATTAAAGCCACCGCATTATTAGCATCGCTATCGGCTTTACCGGTCATGCTGACCAACTCGTCGGAAATGAGTGGGTTCAATGCTTTTTCTCGCACGATTTTATTGGAAAGCTTGTTCAATACCGTTACCGCATAGATCAATTTATCAATGAGTATTTTAATGTTTGCGGAGAGTTCCTTCGTTTTTTCGTCCCCCAGCACAATCTCATTAAGCGCGGTTTTCGACGTAGCTTTCAGATCGAGTCCATCTTGAACTAATTGGTCTGCTAATGCTTTATTGTTCTGAGCCTGTGCCCGGTTATTTTGCGCGACGGTTAAAAAGCCCTGGTAATTAGCCTTTTTTTGGGTAAGCGAAGTAACGATAGCCTGGAATTGCTCAACTGCATATTGCGCATCCATCACCCGGACAGACAATTCATCAAGTTTTGCTTTCTCTTTAGTTGTTAGGAATGGTTGGATTGGAACGGGTTGAGTATTCATTTTTCGATACAATAAAAAGCTGCTTTTTTATCAATAGCTGAAAGTGCATTTGTAAATTTTGAAGGATTGCAGATCTCGCCGGAAGAAACGGTAAGGATAACGGGCAGATACGCTTTTTTAGGCACCAGCGGGTTGCCGAAATTATCGGTGATATCAGGGCCTATGCACACCTCATAAATATTTTTTAGATCCTGCTTTTTCGCTATTGAATAGTTGGCCCATGGTACTTGTTCTGCAATAATCACATTAAAAAGCAAGTCAGGGACGCCGACAGGTAAAAATATACACCTGTATTCCGGGTTATAGGCGGTGTCCTCCTCTGTTGTAAATTCGAGTTTTTGCAAGCTATTGGTGGATTTAACGGTGATGGTATTGCTGTTAACCGCTTTTAATTTAATTGTCAGTACGAACGGTTCAGAAGGTGCAGATAAAAAGTTATCAAAATTACTGATTTCCTTTTTATATACTTCCGTTAAAACGGCAAATGCGAAAACCACATAACGCTGCCCTTGTGCTACGTCATCCCCATCCGAATCCTGTAGCGTTTTGTTTGTGCCGGGCATATCAAAAAAGTTGATCCGGGTGTTGATAAGTGTTGGATGATCGACGCTGGAAGTATGCTGCGCAGGCACACTGATCAATATTTTCGTCTCCTGTTGCGACAATAGATTTTCAGCGTTGTTTATTGAAAACGTTGATTTTTTAGTGTCCTTAACTAAAACGACGTAATACTGGTTAACCGGGTAATTAACTTTTGTAAAGTGTACAACAAAGCTGCTGTCCGTTATGTCAGTATCAGGCACTCTCAAATTAAGGTTGTGTATCTTATTGGCGAAGTTATAAGCCGATCCAGAAGCTTTGTAAGCAACGCTAATCGCTGCCAAAGCACCATCGGCAAGGTTTTTTGAGTTATCTGCCTCTGCAAGCGCTGCACTACCTGCCGCCACACTTTGAATAGCAGTATCCAGTTGGGCCGATGTGGTATTCAATAAGTTATTTAGCTGTTCATTTACATTTTTTGCCTTATCCAGCACAGCAGATGACGAAACCTCGGCTGTAAACATCGAGGCGTCCATTGCCAACTGAGACGCTACTTCCGCCGAATAGCTGGCGTCATTTATTAAATCGTACACGTTTTTGGTCTGTTTCTGTATTTCTGTAAAAGAATCAGCGGCAGTTACTATAGTCAAAATACTCCCAATATCCGCCGCAAGCCTGATGATGGCGTTTGTGGCCACCTGCACATTTGAAGCACAGATTGCTGCATTAGAGATAGATTGCTTTGTATATTGACTGGCCTGGGTTGCCGAAGTTAGCAGGTTATTTGCTATATTACTGTTGATCACAGTTTGTGTATTTACCGTTTCTTTAATTGCGGCATCTGCCCTTGCTTCCTCCAGTTTTTCTTCTGCGGTAATGGTTGCGCCCTGCGCATAATATAAGGTAAAACCTGCTGCGATCATTTGAGAGCTTAAGTTTTGCTGATCGCGATACTGGCTTTGCAGTGAATTAACCACGGTTGTATGCAGGTTTTCGCTATAGGTGCTCATGATAATTATTGGTTTTAGGAATTTAGATTATTATACTAAGATAAACTTTAGTGATTACATTTTAGAACCGGATGCAAGATCGGCCGGTGTGAGGTAACGAAAGTAAGCTTATTGGCAGAATAGCAGAAAGCGTACTAACCTGCTTCCATTACCTCTGCCAAATTCTGATATCGACATTTAACAAAAGAGGCTATCTTTTTGAGATAACTCTTTTGTTAAAATGATTGTTTATAGCTCACTTTCCAAACGCCCGTTTCAGCAACACTCCCGACAACGCGGCCATTCCTCCAACTAGTCCGCCAATCAACGCGGTTACAGCTAATAACCAGATCCAGTTATTAGGAAGCGGGAATAATTGTACAACCCGGCTTGCTAATATATGATCGTTCGGGATGCTTTTAAATAAAGCCAGCACTGTCCATACCACAAACACCGCTATAAAGCCCGACAAAAATGACTGCCAGGGTGTTTTACCGATAAGAAAAGCCGCTAAAAAAGCAGCGATAGCCACTACCCACCACGGTAAAAAATAACCACTGGCAAAGGATAGGATAAGGATGATTAAAAATAACATAAAGCCAAGCCCTCTCTAAATCTCCCCCGGTAGGAGAGACTTTTTTATTTTAGTTTAACTTTATACAGTTTCCAAACCTAAGCCCCTCTCTACCGGAGAGGGGTTGGGGCGAGGCTCCCGCCCTTGTTGGTGTTGTCACCAACAAGTAACGATATTTATAAATTTTAGCCTTTGTTGGAGTTGTCTCCAACAAACCGCATGCTAGCTTAGGCTTACCAACCACTGAATAATAAACTATCCATTATGACGTGTAAGTAATCCAAACTCATCAATGCTCCCGTATTGTTGGAGACAACTCCAACAATGGCGAAAATAACCCAAACTCATCAATGCCTTCCGTTTGTTGGTGACAACACCAACAAAGGCAAAAGTACCAACCTCTAATTCCTACTTCAAAATCAACGTCGTCTTAATCCTGTCTGAACTTTCATCGGCTGAGTTTAAAAACAAAAGCTCATTCAGCTTCCCATCACTCCAGGTATTAAACATGTCGTTATAATAAAAGCTGCCGGGGTTGCCCGATTCTCCGCCGGGGAAAACACCGTAGCCCTTTACCGTTGGCCCCATTTGCACCACCATGCGCCATGAAGGGCCATTATTATTCCGCAATGCATTAATTACACCACTGGTTCCTCCTGCCGAAAATACGCCTGAGCCAAAACCCGGTAAACTTGCCATGTGGTTTATAAAAGTAACTTTCACTAATCCCCACTGCCATTTTTCACCCGGTTTACCAAGCTTGTGCAAAAGGTCTTCAATGGTTAAAGCAAACGCCTGATTTATAATGTCTGCACAGGTTTCTTTAGCGGGGGTAAGCGTATTATCGAACCACTTTGAATCCGGCTCGGTTAACAGCAGTTTCTCGGTACGGTCATACGATGGAACTTTCAGGTACACGCCCTTCACTACAAACTTATCTTTCCAAACCAGGTTATAAAAGTTTATCCACCAGTTGTTAAAAATGCTGGCCCCAATGGAGTTGGCATCATAATGTTTATTCCATGCCTTAACTATATAAAACGCTTTCAACTGCGGGGGCGTCATTTTTGATGAATCGATGTATTTAAGCATGGTGGGCAAAACATCCTGTGCAAGTATGCTGTAGTTATCGGTTTGCATCAGGCGCATACTGTCAACCGTCGCGTTTTGCATAGCTGCAAGCCTGTCGTTTATGCGTTTGCCGCGATAATACTGCTCAAACCGCCAGTTGATATAATAAGGATAAGTAGGATCGGTTGACGACTGATTGGCTGAGCTTACAAAGCCACGCGGCGGGTTTTTAACTGTTGGGTTTTGATCGTAGGGTATCCAGCCTTGCCAGTCGTTAGCAGGGTCGCTGCCATCCAGTATAAATTTGCCCTGGTCCTTATATTTTAATGGGAATTTGCCATTGGGTGTAATGGCGATATCCTTATCAACGCTCGCGAAAATAAAGTTTTGTGCCGGTGCGGTAAAATGGGTAAGCGCTTCGCGGTAATCGGCATAGTTTTTACCGCGGTTTAGCATATAAAAGCACAAAATATCGTTCGACTCATCATGCGCTATCCATCGCAAAGCATCTCCCGCAGGGATATTGTTCAACCCGCTTTTGGGCTTATCCGCTAAATTTTCATATACCACCGGGCCGTGATGGGTGTACAAAACAGTGTCGATAACCGGTTGCTGACCACGAATGTTAATTACCTCTACGCGTTTTTTTACTTTGTTCCACTGGTTATTATACCAGTACTCGTTTTTTAAATTATCCTTAAACTTTACCTGGTACCAGTTCAATACATCGGCATCAACATTGGTAACACCCCAGCTTATTTTTTGGTTGTAACCGATGATAATACATGGGGCTCCCGGCAGCGATACGCCGTTAACATTTACTGTTGGAGATGATAGCTGCACCTGGTACCATATTGACGGATAAGTTAAATTAAGGTGCGGATCATTCGCCAGAATAGGGTAACCTGTTGCAGATTTATTACCTGCAATTACCCAGTTATTACTGCCGATACCGGGAGTAATTTCTTTCGTTTTAATATTTTCGGTCATCTGCGCGGTAAAATCGGCAGATGGTTTGGGAATCGGTAGCGGTTTAAAATCCCATTTTGTACCAACAGGGACAATGGGCGATTCATGAAAAGGATAATCAGGGAAAAGATCGCTGACTACCTTCGGGCCAAAACGTTTTAAATCATTGGTCATGGCAAACTGGTCCGATCCACCTGCCAGCGTTTCAGACATCAGCTTAAGCAGAAAAATACAGTTGATAGGTTTCCAGTCTTCAGGGGCATAGTCAAGAAGCTTAAATTCAAGTGGGTAATCTTTCGGAGCCAGCTGATGAATATAATTGTTCACCCCATCGGTATAAGCTGTTGCCATTAACCGGGTTTGCGGATTTGCCATCAGTCCTTTCAGCCCGTTTTCAGCGCCATAAACCATTCCCATACGGCGATGGTAACGGTCAATTTCGAGTGCTCCGGAGCCAACTACTTCTGATAACCTGCCCGATGCGCTGCGTGTTTGAATATCCATTTGCCAAAGGCGGTCGCGGGCGGTAATATATCCCTGGGCGTAATAAAGGTCGTGATCGTTTTTAGCAAAAATATGCGGTATCCGGTTCTCATCGTACTTTACAATCACCTCATCCTGCAAACCGGTAAGTTTTAAATTTTCGGCAGGGAGTATATGCTTGCTCTCGGCATTTTGCCAAAACCCGGTTGAAGGGTTAAGGAACGGGCCGATAGGAGGGGCACTGCCTATTTTGACCTCTAATGCCAGGATTAACGCGATAGTAAAGATTATGGAGATAATAGCTTTAATAAACTTCATGGAGATGAATTTATCGAGCCAAGATAAGGAAAAGTGAATAAAATACAGGGGGATTTAAAAAATTGTGTGAACCAGTATCTGAACCGGGATTAAACGGATTTTACAGATTTTCACGAATTAAGGACCAAGAGCCAGGAAGCAAGAGTCAAGAACCAGGAAATCAAGAGTCAGGATGTATATATGCACATTATCGTAAATGAATAGTTTTCTATTTTTTTTCTTGATTCCTGGCTCTAATATCTTAACTCTTGATTTACATTATCCAATAAATCTGTAAAATCCGTTTAATCGCGGTTCAGACAAAAAAACAACTTTTCCTATCTCCGCAAGGGTTCTCTATAGAGAATACGAGAACATTTTTTGTTTATCTATACTTGTGATATCCTTTCAAACTTTATTGTAGCTTAGTTTTTACAAATAGGTATTAACCGGCAACACTTCACTAAAGAAAACCAATGGATAATAAGGATGTATTGACGCTCAATTACGATGACCCGCGTGTTGTTGCTGCGCTTGATGCCGAACAACGACTGTTCGATTTTTATGGGCTGAAGGCAAAAACGCGCTTCATTCAGTTGCCAAACTTAGGTATCCGGATTCGTGTCACTGAGATTGGCTCGGGGAAACCGGTGTTGATTGTGCCAGGCAATACGGGTGATAGTTTTCCCCTTGCTCCGCTCATGGCCGAACTTAAAGACCGGCACATTATTATACTGAACCGGCCCGGAGGCGGCTTGAGTGAAGGTATAGATCATCGTAAAATTGATTTAAGGGAATTAGCTGTGCAAACGATTACTGCAGTGCTTGATGCCTTCGCGCTTGATAGTGTACCTATTATCGGTCATTCCATTGGCGGACACTGGAGTTTATGGATGGCGATGGACAGGCCCGAACGGGTGAGCGCCCTGATACTGTTAGGCGTTCCGGGAAATATAATCGGAACAGGGCCGCCATTCGCCTTGCGACTGCTGTCTGTACCGGTTTTAAACCGCCTTTTGTTTAAGTTAGTAATGCCAAAAAGTCCGGGACAATCACTCAGGGGATTATCTTTTATGGGGCATTCGCCGGAAGCGTTAGCGCGGTTGCCCGAAGCTATGGCCGATTGCTATTATTACTTTCAAAAACTTCCTAATTATCAAATCTCAAGTCTCAGTTTAATGGGACGGGGCAATTTGTTTGGAGCGAGAACTGAGGACCGGATAAACGCGGAGCAACTAAAGCGCGTGCTACAACCGGTGATGTTACTTTGGGGTACGAATGATCCGTTTGGCAGCGTTGAAACCGGTCGTGAAATTGCAGAAATTTTACCTTCTTCGGAATTTCATGCTATACAAAATGGTGGGCATCTGCCATGGTTAGATAACCCGGCCGAATGCGGCAGTCTATCACGGGATTTTCTTTCGGGCTACTAAAGTGCTGTTATTAATGGTGGTATCCAATACTATTCTTTTCTCTTTTTTAGCCCTCTTTATCGCTTGCGAAAGAGAGGGTCGGGCAGCGAAGCGCACCCCGGGTCCGAAGGATTCCTTTGGAGGTGAGTCCACCGCCAATGCATTCCGATAGCTATCGGAAGCGCTAATGCACAGCGATAATATCCGCTCGCATATTTACCCACCTCCAAAGGAGTCCTTCGGACCGATCTACGCTGCGCTGGATCACCCTCCCTTTGGCAAGCCAAAATGAGGGTTAAACATTTTTTTAGATCAACTATCCCTTAACTTAATAGCATTGAGGGTCTCTCGATAGAGTACCTGCGCTGTACAATATGAGTTTTAATTTTTTACATCCTTTTTTGTTAAACCCTTATCAAATACATAGCTTTAAAAATGTTTCAAAATTTTATTAATTACCTGCAGCTATTTAAAAATATCCCGGAAGGTGACATCGATATTATTGAGCATGAGCTGAGTTACCGGAAAGTAACCGAAGGCGAAGTGCTTTTTAATGAAGGAGAGATATGCAGGGAAATGTTTTTTATATGCAAGGGTGTGCTGCGTATAGTTTCGCTACCGAAGGTATTGAGGCCGCCTGTAACGCGGAGCTTATTGTGCTGAAAAAACAGAAGTTATTGGGGCTTTACGAAAAATTGCCCTACCTGAAAGAATTGATCAATGGTATTACCACGCAAGCTTTGCTGGAAAAGATACAGATCAGGAACGCTTACCAGGGCGAGGCTGCCGCGATCCGTTACAAAAGTTTTTTGCTGCGGCAACCGGATATTGCCCTCAGGGTATCATTGAGTGATATAGCCTCTTACCTGGGTATCACGCAGCAGTCATTGAGCCGTATCCGCAAAAATGTGCGCTAATCCTTTTTTATACCTGATGCGTGGAAATTTCAGCACCGGGCAAATTATGGTGGTTGATGGCGGTGGCGTATTAGTTTAAAAAAATTGTTAAAGTCCAATGTAAAACTATATCTTTAGTTTTACATTGGACTTTATTATGAGAAACTTTATTCTTATCGCTCTTTTATGCGGATGTTGTATTAGTAAACTATCCGCTCAATCTGTAAAACTGGATTCTGTTTTAATCAGGAAGATTGACACGATGTTTAAATATGATCAATTTTGGCGTATTGAATACCTGAAGATCAACAAAAAAGAAAAATCAGCGTACGATGCAGAAACTATTCAAAAAAGGTGGACAACAACTGATAGCTTAAATGAAATTCAAGCAAAAGCCATTATTAAACGATATGGCTACCCGGGTTATAACCTGGTAGGCGAGGTTAGCGATAATTTTTGGGCAATTGTGCAGCATTGCGATAATGATATCCCTTTCCAGGAACATGTTCTGGCTTTAATGAAAGTCCAGGTAGCTAAAAATAATGCCAGCAAAGAGAAATATGCTTACCTGGTCGACCGTATTTTGGTAAACAAAAATGAAAAGCAGATCTACGGAACACAGCTTCAAAAAAATAGCAAAACTGGTAAGTTCTTACCCTTCCCTTTAAAATATCCAAAATCAGTTAACAAGCTCCGTAAAGAAATAGGGCTTGAGCCATTGGAGGTATATTTGAAGAATTTTGAATGATGATCTACAGAACTAAACCCATCTTGTCGTTGCGGGTTATCAATTCCCTCATAATTCTAAAGGTGAAATGACAAAAAAAGGATATCATACTGAGGTTCTCGAAGTATGCGCGAAGGGCATCGTGAACTATGCATTGGCGGTAATGCATTCGCGTATAGGCCTTTGCCCACATACTTCGAGAACCTCAGTATGACACCCTTTTCTTTTTTTTTAATAACATGTCATGGGTAGCGTAGCGCGGCAATCGCGAACTATGCATGACCGTCTTGTATAGCCAATATGCATAGTTCGCGATTGCTTCACTCGTTCCTCGTTCGCAATGACAAGGTGGTTTGTGCAATGAATAGCAGAACGTAAACCCCTGTTTTTCTTTCGGACTTCCGGACTTTCCCGACTTTCGGACTACCCCCCAATCTTTTTTCTACCAACTTATCATATTTATTATAAATTTGAAACGCGGTTGATTATAAAGATATTCAACGGCCCAATTATTCCCCGGATGATCCAGGTATGAGAAAACGTTTATTTTTTACAGCAGCCTTTCTGTTGATGGCATTAGGCTCGTTCGCTCAAATTCCTGCCCTGGAGCGTGTTGAACCCATGTTTTGGTGGGTTGGTATGCATAACCATAACCTGCAACTTATTGTTCATGGCGATCACATTTCTTCCCGTAAAGTAGAGCTAAACTACCCCGGTGTAAAGCTGGTTGCAGTGCATAAAGTTGAAAATCCAAATTATTTATTCCTCGACCTTCAAATTTTTTCGGAGGCAAAATCGGGAACGTTCCCGATAAAATTTATTAAAGCCGGTGAAAAGGCATTAACCTATAATTATGCGCTTAAAGAGCGTGATCATTCTGCGAACCGCGCACAGGGAGTAACGGACAAGGATCTCATCTATCTTATCATGCCTGATCGTTTTTCAAATGGTGATCCTTCAAACGATTCCTACCCAAATATGCGCGAAACGGGTATCAACCGCGATTCCATGTTTTACCGTCATGGCGGGGATTTGCAGGGAATCATGAATCATTTGGATTATTTGAAGGACCTCGGTGTAACGGCTATCTGGCTTACGCCCGAAATTGAAAACGACGAGCCAAAAGCATCCTATCATGGTTACGCGGTTACCGATCATTATAAAGTTGATCCCCGTTTTGGCACCAACGAATTGTATAAAAATTTTGTTGAAAAATGTCATAGCATGGGTCTGAAAGTGATTAAGGACCTGGTGCATAACCATGCAGGCACGGAGGGGTATACCATAAGCGATATGCCCATGAAAAGCTGGGTGCATCAATGGCCAAAATATACCAAATCAAACTTTCGCGATATGGTTGTAATGGACCCGCATGCTTCTCCAGCCGATCGTAAGCAGATGCTCGATGGCTGGTTTGATCACCGCATGGCCGATTTAAATCAGGATAACCCGTATGTACAAAACTTTTTGACCCAAAACCATATCTGGTGGGTGGAATATGCCGGTGTGGACGGCTTCAGGTTGGATACCTATCCCTATAATGATCCTCAATATATGGCTAAATGGGCCGTGGATGTTAAAGCGGAGTTTCCGCATCTGTCCATATTTGGCGAAACGCTGGTATGGTCGGCTGCCGACCAGGCTTACTTTACACAGGGTAATACTGTAAACCAGGGATTTGATACCCATTTGCCCGGTGTAACCGATGGCGTGGTAAAAGATGCCATTTACGAAGCACTTAATGGAAAAGAGGGCTGGACCGATGGCGTTAACTGCCTGTATGCCGTATTGGCGCAGGATTTTTTATACCAGGACGCTACCCGTAATACTATATTTTTAGACAATCATGATATGAGTCGTGTATTGTCTGTAGTGGATGATAATATCAGCAAATATAAATCGGCGATGGCCATGTTGCTTACCTTGCGTGGTGTGCCGCAAATGTATTACGGCGATGAGATATTGATGAAGGGCCTGTCTAATCCTGATGGTTTGGTTAGGTCTGATTTCCCCGGCGGATGGCCGGGTGATAAAAGTGATAAATTTACCGCAGAGGGCCGTACCGATAAAGAGAATGATGCCTTTAATTATGTGCGCACATTGGCTAACTATCGTAAAAACACCACTGCGCTGCAAACAGGAAAAATGATGCAATATATACCGCAGCAAGGTATATATGTATATTTTAGGTACGATGATAAAAAAACGGTACTGGTGGTTTATAACAGCCACGATGAAAAGCAAACTACCACAACGGCCCGGTATTTTGAACGGATAAAAGGCGCCAAAAAAGCAAGGAATGTGATTACGGATGATACTGTTGATCTTTCGGAGTTGACCATCCCTGCTAAATCAACATTGGTTTTAGAGTTAATAAATTGATTAATATAAAAATGAGCGCAATTAAAGCCTGTATTTTTGATCTGGATGGTGTGATTGTCGATACGGCGGTTTATCATTATAAAGCCTGGAAACGCTTAGCTAATGAGCTTGGATTTGATTTTACAGAAGAAGACAACGAAAAGCTAAAAGGCGTGAGCCGGGTACGTTCGCTGGAGCTGATTTTGCAATGGGGTGGGGTTACCAAAACCGATGCAGAAAAAGAAGAGTTGGCAAACCGCAAAAACGAGTGGTATGTAGAAATGATCAGCCACATGACGCCTGCCGAAATATTGCCCGGCGCAAAAGAGTTTTTGGAAACTTGCCGCGCAGCAGGATTAAAAACTGCCTTAGGCTCGGCCAGCAAAAACTCCATGACTATATTAAATAAAATTAACCTGGCAGGCTTATTTGATGCGATAATCGACGGCAACCATGTAAGTAAACCCAAACCCGACCCCGAAGTGTTTTTAAAAGGCGCCGAAGCAGTAGGAGTTCCTCCTGCCAATTGCGTTGTATTTGAAGATGCCATCGCAGGGATTGAAGCGGCCATAAACGGCGGCATGAAAGCGGTAGGCATCGGCTCACCGCAGGTGCTTACTAAGGCTAACCTGGTAGTAAGCGGGCTGGATAAAATGAATTTGGAAAAATTGAACGCGTTGTAGCCTCACCCTGCCCTCTCCAAAGGAGAGGGTGTAAGGTTTTTTAAAGTCCTCTCCTTTGGAGAGGATTTAGGTGAGGCGAAACGACATACAATAATAAACATGAAAAACTACATCCAAACAGATGAGTGGAAAATAATAGAACAGGGTTTTAATCCTGCTCATAACAAAGTATCCGAAAGTATATTTAGTTTGGGTAATGGCCGCATGGGCCAGCGGGCAAACTTTGAAGAAGCATACAGCGGCGATACCCTGCAAGGGAATTACGTTGCAGGTGTTTACTATCCCGACAAAACCCGTGTAGGCTGGTGGAAAAACGGCTACCCTGAATATTTT
>Ga0302309_10003280_pt1 | contig 12690 bp, 11 predicted proteins | sample III_Palsa_N1_1_FD_200453 | JGI IMG/M metagenome (GOLD analysis project Ga0302309, IMG submission 200453) | Peat permafrost microbial communities from Stordalen Mire near Abisko, Sweden - III_Palsa_N1_1 | ecosystem: Environmental > Terrestrial > Soil > Palsa > Peat permafrost | place: Sweden... | reverse complement strand
ATCACGTGGCAAGGCGGCGAAAATCTGCAATGGGCGGCCGTCCTTCGCTTTCACCGGGCCGTGGAAGCGCGGCTAGATCAACCAAAGTAAGCTGACGAGTTCGACACGTACAGTTGCCCGGCCCCCTGCACTTCGCGCCTTGTTGCAACGGGTGCGGGCAACGGTACAACCCCTATAATCTGGATGTAGTGCTCTTATTTTTTCGATCCCGGTTGGTTGCCGCCTGCATAGCGATCCTGGCTCTTGGGATCGGTTCTGCCGCGTACAGCCAGAACCCCGCCGACAGCAGCGAAGATCCCTCCGCCTCCGTGGGCCAGGAACGAATCCTGCTCGTCCTACCCTTCGACAACCTCACCAACCCGGCCGCAACGCTCTCCTCGGCTCCACCCGCTACTTCTTCTCCCGGCCAAGCGCCCGCATCCAGTCCAACTCCAGTTCCAGCGAATCTGGACTCCGCCAATCTCGAATGGATTCGCGAAGCAGCCCCGGAGGTCCTGAACAGCCGCTTCAGTTCTGCGGGCTTCTTCCCCCTCACCCGGGACGATCGCCTCTACGCGCTCGACCATCTGGGCCTACCCGAAAGCTTTCAGCCCAGCCGCGCCACGGCCCTGCGCATCGCCCAAACCCTCGACGCCAATTACATCCTCATCGGCAGCTATCAAGTCGACGGCTCGACCTTGACCCTGAAATCACGCATCATCGATGTCGGCAAGCTGCGGATCTCCGAGGAAGTCACTGAGAACGGCCCTATCGCCCAGTTGATTCCTCTTCTCAACTCCCTGGCCTGGCAATTGACGCGCAAGCTTGACCCCGGCTTTGGGGTGGCGGAGGAAACCTTCCGCGCGGCCGGCTCGAGGGTTCACCTGGACGCCTTCGAACAGTACATCCGCGGCATCACAGAGCGCGAGTCCGACGAGCGCCTGCGCCACCTGAAGAAAGCCACTGAGCTCAATCCCGAGTTCACAGAAGCGTGGCTCGCGACTGGAAAACTCCAGTTCTCTGCCCAGCAGTTCGAGCAGGCCGCTGTCTCCTTCAGCAAGGTCACCCACACCTTTATTGGGTCCGACCCATCCTCTCTCGAAGCCGGGTTCTATCGCGGCCTTTCTCTCATCTTTTCCGGCAACTATCCCCGCGCGGAAGAAGCCTTTGCTTCCGTCGCCCGCGTCCTTCCGCTCCCGGAAGTAGTGAACAATGAGGCTGTAGCCATCAGCCGCCGAGGACATGATGGCATCGCCCTTTTCCGCCAGGCAGAGGCTGCCGACCCCACTGACTCCGACTACCACTTCAACCTTGCCGTCAGCCTTCATCGCCACGGCGACATCGCGGAAGCGCTGACCGAAGTAGCCCAGAGCCTCAAGCTGCGCCCCAACGACAGTGAGGCCAAATCCCTGGAAGAAAACTGGAAGAATCAGGGCGGCAAAGGGCCCGCAAGTGGGGCTGCAGCGTCCCAGTCCAGCCCAGCTACCGGCTCCGAACCGCTCGAACGCATCAAGCGCACCTATGACGGAGCGGCCTTCCGCCAAGCCTCGCTCATGCTCGATCAGGTCGAAGATGCTCGCCTCGCCGCGCTTCCCGGCCCACAACGCGCGGCAAAGCTTTCCAGTTCGGCCCGCGAAAAGCTGGACCGCGGCCTGCTCCTCGAAGCCGAACACGGCTATCAGGCAGCCCTCTCGGCTGACGATCACAGCGCACAGGCCCACGCCGGCTTAGCTGAAGTTCGAGAGCGAGCGGGCGATACCGACGCCGCGCGCAAAGAAGCCCAGGCCGCGCTCGATCGCCAGCCTAACCTGGACGCCTACCTGGTCCTCACCCGGCTCGACCTCGCAGCCAATCAGCTGCCCCAGGCACGCGACGAGGACGACCAGGCAATCAAACTGGACCCTTCGAATCGGGCCGCGAAAGATCTTCGCAAGGCGATCGAGTCCCGCATGGATGCAAAGCCCGCGGCGGACACCAAGCCTGACGCGACGGTTGCAGCGCCGACGAAACGCTAGCCTTTACTTTCTTGCACGCCTGTCGCCTTGTCACTGGAAATTAGCTCAATCTTGTTCAAGAAGACGGCAATCTCGGCCGGGCAGTCATCTTCCATTTGGGGTAATATGCAGTCGTGCTGTCTCAGATGCGCCGGCTGAAATAGGCGGATAATGAAATCTGACCGAGTTTACTCGGCCAGCCATTGCCGAAGCCAGAACGGGAGCAACGAATGCAAAAGCTTCGAACCGTCTTCTTTCAGCATTTCATCGTATTGCTCCTAGGCTGTTTTGTTTGTGCATCCGCTTCTTCACTTGCCGATTCAACGGCGCCAGCCGGCCAGCCCATCGTCTACAAGCTGGAAATCCGCGACACGATCCAGCCCATCAGCGCCGGCCGTCTTGAAGACGCAATCGATAAGGCTAATCGCGATCACGCAGCGGCCCTGCTGGTCGAGCTCGATACTCCTGGTGGCCTGCTCGACTCCACGCGCCAGATGGTCGGAGCGATCCTCGCCTCGCGCGTGCCGATCCTCATCTACGTCGCGCCAGCCGGAGCACGCGCAGCGTCCGCAGGCTTCTTTCTGCTCGAAGCCGCCGACGTAGCCGCGATGGCTCCCGGGACCAACACGGGAGCTGCTCATCCTGTTCTCGAATCAGGCACGCCTGACGAGACGATGAAGCAAAAGATGGAGAATGACGCGGCCGCCTTCCTGCGCTCCTACGTCTCTCGCCGTGGCCGCAATGTGCAGCTTGCCGAATCTGCAGTGCGGGAATCCAAGTCCTTTTCCGCAGATGAAGCTCTCGATCAGAAGCTCATCGACGTCATCGCGCCGAATGAAGCTCAACTATTAGCCGCACTGGATGGCAAAATCATCAAGCGGCTCAACGAAGACCAGGGCGGCTCCAGCGTCACACTTCACCTCAGGGACGCGCAGATCATCGCAATCAACTCGACCGTCCGCGAGCAGGTCCTGGGCCGACTCGCCAATCCGAATTTAGCGCTGCTGCTGCTGGTCGGTGGCGCATTGCTCATCTATCTCGAATTCAACATCCCCGGCACCATCGTCCCGGGCGCTCTGGGAACAGTGATGGTACTGCTCGCTATCTTCTCGCTCGATTTGCTGCCCATCCGCCACACCGCAGTTCTACTCATGCTCGCTGCCGCGGTACTCATGATGCTGGAGTTGAAATTTCCCAGCCACGGCATTCTTGCTTTGGGAGGCATCGCCTGCCTGGCTTTCGGAACGCTAACCCTTGTAGACGCGCCCATACCCGAGATGGCCGTGCAGCCAACGATTGCCATCTCGCTCTGCATCGCCTTCGGCGTCATCACCTTTGTGCTGCTAAGGTTGGCCATTCGCGCGCGCAGGAACAAAGCGCTCACCGGCCCCGCCGCACTCGTCGGCTCTGCCGGCACGGCCATGGAACCGCTGTGGTCCAAAGAAACTGTGCCCGTGGGCAGAATCCTGGTGCAAGGCGAAATCTGGCAGGCTACAACCTCTGTGCCCATCCCGGAAAATGCCAATGTGCGGGTCACTGGCTTTCACGGCGACATTCTCGAAGTGCAGTTGGAACCGGAAGGGCATGCGGCTCACTGAACCTGCGCACCCTGCAACATCTTCAGTACATTTTGCGTCGTGTCCGTTTCGCCGATGCGGGGAAACATCTTCTCGACGCAGAAGAGGTGCGTGGCCGCATCACGGTCGGTCATCGCGTCCACCACAAATACAACGTGGTAGCCATGATCATGAGCGCTGCGTGCCGTCGCTTCGACGCCGGCGCTGGTAGCAATCCCGGTGAGAAAGATTTGCGTCACACCGCGCTGCCGCAAGAATTCGTTCAGGGACGTCCCGATGAATGCGCCCACACTTTGCTTGCTTATGACGTAATCTTCGGGCCGCTGGTCCAGTTCCGGGACGAGTTCTGTCCAATCCAACGGAAAGGAAAACTTGCGCGGCCCGGCATCGGTACGGCCCGGCGCAGGAGCAGTGACGTTGACCAGAACAACCGGCAGTCCTTGCTCACGAAATGCTGTCGCCAGTTGGGCCGAGCGGCTCACGATCTCGCCGGCGAGATGAGCCGTCGGCAATCCGACAATCCCCTTTTGCAGATCAATCACGATGAGGGCAGCGTGGGTATCGAGCGTAGTGAGAGGCATTCGATTTTCCTTTGCATTCGAAGTGTTGATGGGTTGCACGATCGTCTGTCGTTCGATTACTTGGCTTGCTTCTGCTGAAAACCGATGCTCGACATCACGCTCATCAGCACGACACCCGCGAAGAACACGCCTCGCGCCAGATCGCCTCCGCTCCAAACCTTACCGACACGGAAAAGAATGCAGCCAACGAGAAGATTCAACAGCGCCCACAGTACATTCACCGTCGGCGATGAAAGGCCCTTGCCTGGAGGCTTGGCGAACGGGGTTGGAAATGGGTCCCCGCAAACGCCCTGCACATAATGAGGAACAGAGTTCGCAATGAACATGCCGGCGAAGAAACAAGCGATGTAGCCATACCAAAACATTCTGGAAATTCCTTTCGATTGGATTTCTTCGAAAAATCATTGGGCCGCGCCCACTTCTGCAGAAATCTCATCCACTCCTTGCGCAGGCTTCCTTGCCGTCGGCACACCCATCCGCTCGTAAATCGGCCGCATCACCGCGCTCACCTTGGGCAGCTCGATTGAAAACCAAAGCGAACCCGCTACGCAGAAGGCCCCGGTCACAAAGACCGTGTGAGGCGCTCCAATACGTTCCGCCAGCACGCCGGCCAAAAGACTGCCAAACGGGGCGGCGCCGAAGAAGGCCATGGTGTAATAGCTCATGACGCGAGCGCGCTTGTCTTCCGTAACCAGCGATTGGATGATTGTGTTGCTCGCCGAAGCGGTCTGCATCAGACCAAAGCCGACAAAGACCATCAGCACAAGTGAAAGCCACAAGACATGCGATAGTCCGAAAAGAATCAGCGCAACTCCCAGCATGGCGGCCGCGATCTGCACCATGCGGGTAAGGCCAACTACCGACTTGCGGAGAGCAAGCGAAAGCGCTGAGACTAGCGCTCCTACACCCGATGCCCCCGTAAGCCAACCGAGCGTAGTCGCGCCACCATGCAGCACCTGCGCTGCAAAGATGGGCAGCAGCACGGCGTAGGAATAGCCCATCAGGCTGATCAAGGAAAAGAGCAGAAGGATCGTGCGGATCGGCCGGAAGGCTCGCACGTAGTCCCAACCCTCGCGCATTTGTTCGAGCATGCTCGCCTTGTGACGGAGACTCTCCCGCGCCTCGATGCGCATCAACAACAGCGATGCGATGACCGCAAAGTAGCTGACGCCGTCGAAGAGAAAACACCAGCCCTCGCCAAAGGCCGCGACCACAAGACCGGCAATCGCTGGTCCAACGAGCCGCGCGCCGTTGGCCATAGAAGAGTTGATGGCTATGGCGTTGCTCAGGTCGTTGCGATCTACTCCCGTGCGGTCGGTCACCATCTGAACCAGGAACGACTGCCGTCCAGGCATGTCGAAGGCGTTGATGACTCCCTGTAACGCAGTGAGAACAATGATTTCCCAGAGGGTGATGACGTGCGCCAGCGTAAGCGCGGCAAGAGCAAGCGACTGGAAGGCCGCTGCAGCCTGCGTCCCTACCAGCAGCTTGCGCCGATTCAGGCGTTCGACCCAGACTCCTGCAAACGGCCCAAGCGCGAACGAAACAATCTGCCCGGCAAAGCTAACGACTCCAAGCAACAGCGCTGAGTGTGTCAGGTGATACACCAGCCATGTCGTAGCCAGCCGCGTCATCCAGTTACCGACTACCGAGATGCTTTGGCCGCAGAAGAAGAGCTGGAAGTTGCGGTGCCGCAGCGCGCGCCACGCATGGGAAAACCTCCCCGGAATCTCCGAAGTGGATTGAGGACTGCTCACATTTCCGCCAGACGCTTGATGATCTCGCCCGCGGAGAGGAGCGTTTCCTGCTCCTGCTTGTCGAGTTTGGAAATCGCCTGCGACAGCCACATCTGCTTTGCCTCTTTCGTGCTCTTGCGCACTGCCAAGCCCTTATTCGTGAGCCGGATATGCATCTGGCGACCGTCGGTGGGATGCGGCGCGCGTTCGACCAGTTCCCTTTCCTCAAGCGCCGCGATGGTTGTTCCCATGGACTGCGGCCTCATGCCTTCCGCGCGCGCGAGTTCGGCGGTCGTCGCCGGGCCGTCCTTCGCCAGCCGCGCCAGCACCGATGACTCTGTCAGTGATAGATCGTGCGTGGCTGCGGCCGCGCGCACACGGCGCACGAGGAGCCCAATCGCCTGCGTAAAGTCGAGTATTGAACTTTCAAGAGTCTTTCGCGCCATGCAATGTCAATATAGTCCAATAACAGGCAAACTTGCAAGTCTACCTTGCAAGTTTGCCTGTTTATCAGCTCCACGACGCTTTCGATTCACGCAGATCTGGAACGAGGCCCTGCGATTTGATCGATAATAGAGTTGGAGCGGGCCAGACATGGTGAAAAGTAGCAGAGTGAATAAGGTGGAGGATTTCGAAAACCCCTCCAACACCCGCGAGAAGGCGCTGCGCGTCAATCTCGACCCCACCCGTTATGGCGCTTTCGCGGAAATCGGGGCGGGACAGGAAGTAGCTCGCTGGTTCTTCCGGGTGGGCGCTGCAGCCTCAACCATATCCAAGACGATTTCCGCCTACGACATGGCGGTCAGCGATGCCATCTACGGTCACTCCAAGCGATATGTCTCGCGGGCGCGGCTGGAGAGCATGCTCGACCACGAGCACTCCCTCAATCTGGAACGGTTAGGCCCATCGCGCGGCGAGTCGACCGCATTCTTCGCCTTTGCAGATACAGTCGCCGCGCGGAACTACCACGGCACCAACGAGGCCCACGGATGGATGGGTGTGCGATATCAGGCGCGGCCGGGAGCGGAAGACTCGCAAATTCTCATCCACGTCCGCATGCTCGATCACGAAAACGGCCTCCAGCAGGAGGCGCTGGGCATCGTCGGCGTGAACCTGCTTTACGCAGCATGTTTTCTGGATCACGACCCGGCGCAGATGCTCGAGTCGCTGCTCGACAACCTCAGCACCGATCGCATTGAAATTGATATGGCGGAGTTCTCCGGCGATCGATTCCGTCTCGTTGATAATCGCGTCATCAGCCTCAAATTGGTGCAACTTGGGCTTAGTTCGGCCGCGATGTTTGGCCCTTCCGGCGAAGTACTGCAACCCTCGGAGATTCTCCGGAAGCATTCCGTCCTGATCGAGCGTGGAAGCTTTCGGCCTGTTACCTGCGTGAATGTCGACATGCTCGACAGTGCCCGCGATGTCTTTGCGGCTGAGCTGAATGCCGAGCCCGGCCAGATTGTCGAATTGATGGAAATCACCATGCGCAACCTGCTGGTGACCGGCGCCATCGATCTCAACGATTTTCTGGCTCGGGCAGACATGCTGGCCGCAACCGGCAAAATCGTTCTGATCTCTGATTACTTCGAATACTACAGGCTCGCTGCGTGGCTCTCGCGCTATACGACCGAGCCGATCGCTCTGGCTATGGGCGTTCCGAGCCTCGAAGACCTCTTCACGGAGCAGTATTACTCCGATCTCGAAGGCGGAATTCTCGAGGCCTTTGGAAAGCTGTTTACGAAGAATCTGCGTATCTACGTTTACCCCTGGCGTAATCCGGATACGGGTGAACTGAGGACGGTTGATAATCTGGTTGTCCCCGCGCATGTTACCGGCCTCTATCGCCATATCGTCGACGGCAAGAAGCTTCGACAACTTACCAACTACAATCCCGCGCTCATCCATATCTTTTCCCGCGATGTCTTGAAACGGATACAAGACGGCGACCCGGACTGGGTCACGATGGTGCCTCCCAAAATCGCCGAAGTCATTCAAAGGCGCCACTTCTTTGGCTATCGAGATACGCGGGCATCCTAAGTGAAACGCTCACTTCGCCGGCTGCATTCGTCATGAGAATCAACACAGGTACCCGCTGTGTGCTCGTGAATTGCACCGCCAGCCGCTACACAGGAGTACAATCCGTCCTGAGCGGGGGATGCAATGATAATGGGTTTTGTAGGTTTTCCAGTGCTGATCATCGGGATCATTCTGGTTCTTTATCTTCTTAACTCCATCAAGATCCTTCGCGAATACGAGCGTGCCGTTATCTTCCGCCTGGGTCGAGCGCTCCCTGAACCGAAGGGTCCGGGGTTATTTCTCGTTTTCCGCCCGCTGGACCAGATGGTTCGAATCTCGCTGCGCCAGGAAGTGATGGAAGTTCCGCCACAGGACGTCATTACCCGCGACAACGTCACGATCAAGGTCAATGCCGTCGTCACCCTGCGCGTCATCGATCCAACTCTTGCCGTGGTCAAAGTCGCCAACTACGCCTATCAGACCTCGCAATTCGCACAAACCACGCTGCGCTCCGTACTCGGCGAAGTCGAGCTGGACGAATTGCTTAGCCATCGCGACAAGCTCAATCTCCGCATCCAGGGCATCATCGATGTGCGAACCGAGCCCTTTGGCGTCAAAGTGCAGTCGGTCGAAGTCAAGCAAGTCGATCTGCCCGAACAGATGCTGCGCGCCATGGCCAAGCAGGCCGAGGCCGCGCGCGAGGCGCGATCCAAGATCATCCACGCCGAGGGTGAATTCAACGCTGCACAAAAGCTGGTGGAGGCTGCTCATTTGCTGGCCACCGAGCCGCTTACCATGCAGCTGCGCTACCTGCAAACCCTTACAGAAATTGGCGTAGAAAAGAACACGACGATCGTCTTTCCACTTCCCGTCGACATCCTCTCTCTGATGCGGGACGGACTGCCTCGAATCGCAACCGCGCCAGCCCAGATTGAAACGAAGCAACCGTAATGCGATGATGAACGAAGCAATCTCATTGAGTTAAGGAAACAGGCATGAGAACTGTATTCGAAGATGAGGAGGAAGACACCGCCCCGTCCGACCTCCGGCCCGATTCCAGTGAGGATCGGGAATTGACCATCAGCGCCACTACCCTGCTCGCGATATTCTTCGGGTTGGTCTTGATCTGCGGCCTCTTCTTCGGCCTCGGCTACACTCTGGGTCGGCGCACGCCCTCCACGGACGCGAGTTTGTCGACGTCCTCTGCGATCCCGGCAAGCAGTGTGCAGTCGCTCAACAGCCAGCCAAAACCCTCCGCGGCGGCCCAGTCGGATGCCCCGCCGGCGCCGGCATCGAGCCCCTCGGCCAGCGACGCGGATACCCCGGACGCATCCGCGAATCCGCTGCCCAGTGCCGCGCCCCAGGACGCATCTACGGAACCTGCGGCAGAGGCTCCGGCAGTAGAGTCAAAGACTCCCACTCCGCCGGCGCCTGCTCCACAACTGGTAAAAGCTTCGACGAATCCGGCATCTGCGCCGCCCGCTGCAACGGCCGCCCCGGATGCCGGTATCATGGTGCAGATCGCTGCGATTTCCAACGCTGCCGATGCCGATGTGCTGACCAAGGCATTGCAGAAACGTGGCTATACGGTGACTACGCGCCACCTTCCCTCGGACTCGTTGATCCACGTCCAGGTGGGCCCGTTTGCTAATCGCACCGACGCCATCGCGATGCGTCAGAAATTGCTCAGTGACGGCTACAACGCAATTCTGAAGTAGCGAAATACCGCGTTTGATTATTTTTGCCGCTTATCCACGCATCCACTCCGGCAATCCGCCCGCGATCGATTGGCGCACCGCCGACATCAGCGCATCGCGATCGGCAACGCTCGACGGATAGATCGGCGCATGAAAGATAAGCCGCACAGTTCCTGGTTGAATGCGCAGGCTGCCTTTCCGCATCATCGACTCCGTTCCTGAAATCGAAACTGGAATGCACGGCGCGCCCGATTCCATCGCAAGATAGAACGGGCCCTTCTTGAATGGCAGCAAGCGCCCATCGCGCGACCGCGTGCCTTCCACAAAGGTCGTGATGTGTATGCCCTTGGCCAGCACCGCCTTAGCGCGTTCGGTGCTCTCCTGCGCGGCCTCCACGTTGCCCCCGCGATCCACAGGAACAAACTCAGCCAGCCTCATGCCGTAACCAAGGACCGGAATCTTCATCAGCGAGCGCTTGAGAAAAACTGAAGTTCGCCCTGGTACCAGCGGAATCAGCACTGGCGGATCGAGATTCGAGACATGATTGGACATGAAGATGCAGGCGACGCCGGGCGGGACACGCTCCAATCCTTCGATTTGAATGCGCACCCCGGCAATGCGGAAAGCAAATCGCACAATGCCTAAAGACACCCGATAGAGCGGCATGACATCGCCAGTAACCAAACACCACGGGATGCAAACGATCGAAGTGGGCAGGCCCAGGATGATATACGTCGCGATGACCAGCAGTGAGGCGATCATGCCTGTGTCAACGTGCGGCTGCGCTGCAAGAGCCGAGCGGGCAGCTTTTCGTAGATGCCGTCAAAGCCGCCATTCGAGAGGATGGCGACCACGTCTTCTGGCTGCAGCTGTTGATTCAGCGACTCAACAATGGCGGCGACGTCGGCGCAAAGTTCCGCAGGAGTTCCTTCTGCGTTCAGCGCTGCAATCACCTGCTCCGGATGTAAACGCTCTCCCTCGGGAATGCGCTGCTGCTGATAGACCGAGTCTAAGATCACTCGATCCGCCAGCGCAAGGCTCTCGACCAGTTCCCGTTCAAAGACGTTGCGACGCAACGTGTTCGAACGTGGCTCCAGGACTGCCCATAATCGCGACGCCGGATATGCCTGGCGCAGCGCTCGCAGCGTCTCGCGAATCGCCGTTGGATGATGAGCAAAGTCATCAATGATGGTGATGCCGTCGATGACACCCCGAACTTCAAGACGGCGCTTGACGCTCAGGAAACTTGCCAACGCTGCTTGAATTGCGTCGACCGGAACAGCGTAATTTGCAGCCAGCGCGGCAGCCGCAGTTGCATTCAGCACATTGTGCTCTCCGGCGACAGACATCTCCAACTCAGCCCACAACGCGCCCCCGCGATGAACCTCCCAGAGACTCTTGCCGCCTTCGTGCCGCAGATTCTCAATGCGCCAGTCCGCGTCCGCAGTGAAGCCGTAGCGCTCCACGCGGCATAGCGCCTTGCCCACGCACTCCGTTACATTGGCATTGCCATCGTACGCCACGATTACGCCGCGCCGCGGAACCAAATTTACCAGCCGCTTGAATGCTATCTTGACCTGCTCCAGATCGGCATAAATATCCGCGTGATCGAACTCCACGCTGGTCAGGATCAGGCCGTCAGGAAAGTAATGCAGAAACTTCGGCCCCTTGTCGAAGAAGGCCGTATCGTACTCATCGCCTTCGAGCAGAAACGAGCGCGTTGGGCGCAGCTGATAGCTCGTGCCAAAATTCTCCGCCACGCCGCCAATCAGAAAGGATGGTTCGAATGCTGCGTCCCACCGCGATGCTGTTTGATAGATCCATGCGAGCATGCTGGTGGTAGTCGTCTTGCCATGCGTGCCTGCGACCACGAGCGATTCGCGTGAGCCTGATTCCGGATCAGCGAGAAATTCCACATGCAGCACAGCGGCCATCGAAGTGAAAGGGATGCGCTCATCCAACACTCGCTCGACCTCAGGATTGCCGCGCGAAAGCGCATTGCCGATTACTACAAGATCGGGCCGCGGATCGAGATTTGACTCCGCATAGGGCTGGGCCACCGGAACGCCCATCTTACGCAGCAGCTCGCTCATTGGCGGATATGCCGCAGCATCGGAGCCGGTGACACGACAGCCCTTTTCGCGCAGCAGCCCAGCCAGCGAAGCCATGGCCGTTCCGCAGATGCCGCTTAAATGAATATGCTTTTGCTTGAGATCGCTCATCGTCTTCACTATCGCGCAACCGCAGGTTCGAGCAGTCGCAATTCGGGCTCTGCGGTGGCGATCAACTCGGCTTCAACTCCCAGCGTCAGCGTTACGTTGCCGCGCGAAACATGTCCACTACGCAGCCCAATTGCAATCGGCCCCTCAAAATCATCCAGCGCGTTCAAGATCACTTCCTCCAGAAGATCTGGGCGCGAACCCGGCGAAACGCAATCCAGCATTTCGCCAAAGATGATGCCTTTGACCCCATCCAGCTTCTCCGACTGCTTCAACTGCCAGAGCATGCGATCAATCTGAAAGGGCTTGGTTGAGACGTCTTCGAGAAAGAGCAGCTTGCCTTCCGTCTGTGGTTCAAAGGCGGTTCCCAGGAGCGCTGTCAGAATGCTGAGACAGCCCCCGTACAAGACGCCGCGCACCGGTTGCGCATCTGCGCGCAAGTCAGAACTCGGCTTGAGCAGCCGCAGGCCTTCCGCCTTGCCCACCTTATACGGTTCTCCTGCCAGGGCCCCAAGCAGGCTCGGCAGATGCACTCCGTCTTCGCGGCCAAAATCGGGCGAAACCATCGGTCCATGAAAGGACGGCAGGTTCAGCGTGTCCAGCAAAGTGATCTGGAGTGCGGTCATGTCGCTGTAGCAAAAGAACGGCTTGGGATGATCCCCGAGCACATCCATGTCCAGCTCTTCGAGCAGGTAATTCGAGCCGTAACCGCCGCGCGTTGCAAAGACAACCCGCACTGTGTCGTCGGCAAAGGCAGCATGAAGATCGAGTAATCGCTGTTCGGTGGTGCCAGCAAAATAGAGCGGACCTCGCGTCAACATGTGCGGTCCTTCCACGGGCAGGAAACCCAGGTTGCGCAAACCCTCCATACCGCGTTCTACCTTAGCA
>Ga0302309_10003278_pt1 | contig 12694 bp, 10 predicted proteins | sample III_Palsa_N1_1_FD_200453 | JGI IMG/M metagenome (GOLD analysis project Ga0302309, IMG submission 200453) | Peat permafrost microbial communities from Stordalen Mire near Abisko, Sweden - III_Palsa_N1_1 | ecosystem: Environmental > Terrestrial > Soil > Palsa > Peat permafrost | place: Sweden... | reverse complement strand
TCCCCACGCATCGAATCGCCAACCACTTTCACCAGGTAGTCCGGTCGCAAACGAAACAGCGAACGGGACACGCGCAGGCTGCGATCGACCCGCGCTTCCGAAAACATGGGTTCGCCCGCCGCAATCCGGCCGATCAAAGGAAGTTCCAACGTATCCGCATCCATTGGATCGGGTTCGCGCACCAGCCGAATGCTCCGAGCGTGGTTGGGTTCGACCGTCAGTCGGCCCTTCGCTTCCAGCGACCGGACGTGTTTGAGCACCGCGCTGACATTGCCAATCCCCAACGCATCACCGATTTCTTCCAGTGTGGGCGACTGCCCATCCCGCTCGATTCGTGCGCGGATGAAAGCCAGGACGTTCGATTGGCGACTGGTGATCTGGATGGTCATGGTTCGCATAGTTTCACCTAAATAGGTGAAAATGGAAGATAGAAAAATGCCGCGTTGATTCGCTCCAAGCGGATCAATGACTTACGTCGCCGATCGCATCCGACTTTGAGTGCGGGTTCGTCCCAGCGTCGCGCGGAGCGATCTCACGGGATGAGATAGCTCCCGGATTAACTCCTTCCACCGTCCAATAGGCCTTCCCATGAACGCTCTACCCGACCGCTATGCTTCCGACGAACTGGTGCTGCGTCATCCCAGCGATGGCCGCACACTGGCTCAGCGCCTCTCGAAGCGGTATGCGGCGAGGATCACCGGTGCATTCATGGTGCCGGGGCGCGAGGGTTCATTCGCGCCGCTGCCGGATGATCTGCCACCAGCTCTCGCCCAAGCTCTGCGCTCGCGCGGTATCGAGCAGCTGTATAGCCATCAGGCGGAAGCCTGGGCAGCCACCCAATCGGGCGCCCATGTGGCCGTGGTCACGCCCACCGCCTCCGGCAAGTCACTCTGCTATACCCTGCCCGTCATCACCGCCGCGATGAACCAACACGCCAAGGCGCTGTATCTGTTTCCCACGAAAGCCTTGGCTCAGGATCAGGTCGCCGAGTTGCTCGAACTCAATCAAGCCGGCGCTCTGGGTGTCAAAGCCTTTACCTTCGATGGCGATACCCCGGGCGACGCGCGCCAAGCCATCCGGCTGCATGGCGACATTGTGGTGAGCAATCCGGACATGCTGCATCAGGCGATCTTGCCGCATCACACCAAGTGGGCGCAGTTCTTCGAGAACCTGCGCTATGTCGTGATCGACGAAGTGCACACCTATCGCGGCGTATTCGGCTCGCATGTGGCCAATGTGATTCGTCGGCTGAAACGCGTGTGCGCATTCTACGGAGTCACCCCGCAGTTCATTTTGTGCTCCGCCACGATCGGTAACCCGAAGGAACACGCCGAAGCGCTGATTGAGGATGCAGTCATCGCGATCACTGAGAGTGGAGCCCCCACGGGTGATAAGCATGTGCTGCTATGGAACCCGCCAGTGGTCAATCCGGATCTCGGCCTGCGTGCTTCGGCGCGTTCGCAAACCAATCGCATTGCACGGCTGGCCATCAAGTCCGGGATGAAAACGCTGGTGTTTGCCCAGTCACGCACGATGGTCGAAGTGCTGACCAAGTATCTGAAAGACGTGTTCGACAACGATCCACGCAAACCCGCGCGCATTCGCGCCTACCGGGGCGGCTACCTTCCCAAGGAACGACGTGCCGCGGAACGCGAGATGCGTGCCGGCACCATCGACGGCATCGTGAGCACTTCAGCACTGGAACTGGGCGTGGACATTGGCAGCCTCGATGTCGTGGTCCTCAACGGGTATCCCGGCTCGGTGGCTGCTACATGGCAGCGGTTTGGACGCGCGGGTCGGCGTCAGCAATCCGCGTTAGGCGTGTTGGTGGCCAGCTCTGATCCGTTGGATCAATACCTCGTGCGTCACCCTGAGTTTTTCCAAGGTGCCTCACCCGAACATGCGCGCATCCTGCCCGATCAGCCGCTTATTCTGCTCGATCACATCCGATGCGCCGCGTTCGAGTTGCCCTTCGTGGGCGATGAGCTGTTCGGCAACGAGTTGGCCACACCCTGGCTCGAAGTCCTCGGCGAGGAAGGCGTGCTCCACCACGAAAGTGACCGATGGGAATGGATCGCCGACAGCTATCCCGCCATCGCGGTGTCCCTGCGTTCGGTGTCCGACGGTAATTTCGTCGTTGTTGATCGCACGAACGGTCGGCAAACCATCATCGCGGAAGTCGATTTCACTGCGGTACCCGTCACGCTCTACGAAGGTGCCATCCATATGATCCAGTCCGTTCCCTACCAAGTGGAACGACTGGATTGGGAGGGCCGCAAGGCGTACGTCACACGCACGCAAGTGGACTACTACACCGACGCGATCGACTACACCAAGCTCAAGGTACTCGATTGTTTTGACACTTCTTCTGCCGGCTGTGGCCAAGCCCATCACGGTGAAGTGCACGTGGTGCGGCGTGTGCCAGGCTACAAGAAAATTCGCTTCTACTCGCACGAAAACATTGGCTACGGTCGGGTTAATCTGCCTGATCAGGAACTACATACGACCGCCGTCTGGTGGCAGCTCGCCCAAAACGTCTTGGGCACCGCCTTCGAAGATCGTCAGCAGGCGCTCGATGGTTTCTTGGGCGCGGCTTACGCTCTGCATGTAGTTGCTACGGTGGCCGTCATGGCGGAAGCGCGCGATCTGCAAAAATCCGTGGGCAGCGGCGATGGCGCATGGTTTGTCAGCGCGGATATCAGCGGGCGTGGGCAACTTCGCGGTGGAGACGGTCAGCCGACCACATTGGCTCCCGATGCGCCGTTTACACCAACGGTCTATCTCTACGACGCCTTTCCCGGTGGCATCGGCCAGAGCGAACCCTTGTTTGAACGCCGCGAGGATTTGATTGCACAATCGGTCACCCTCATCGAACGTTGCGACTGTCGTGTGGGCTGCCCGGGCTGTGTCGGCCCAGTGCTGGCTGCAGACGAAGATGCGGCGACCACACCCAAGGCTCTAGCGCTGCGCGTCTTGGCCTTACTGGTTGCCTTATGAGTGTCGCAGTCGACAAGTTGCGCTTGCTCCGCGCACAAGCGGGACAGACTTCGGCGTCAAAGATAGCCAAGCCAACGATGCCTGTGAATGTGCGTCTCTTGCTCCAGCGACATGCGCAGATCAAACAAGGGCCAACGGCGGTGCGCGCATCGCGCGACCGCGAGGTGCCCGGAGAAGAAATCGCTCCGGGTCTGCACTACACCGAAGCGTTCATGGATTGGTTCCAACCTCCCCCATGGATCGACACGACCTTTGCTCGATGGATCGATCCCGTTCATCACGGCAGGCTTTTGCATTTCGACACGGAAACCACCGGCCTAGCCGGTGGCACGGGTACGCGTGCCTTTATGATCGGTGCGGCCGATTGGGTCGATGGGCGATTTCGGTTGAGGCAGCTCACCATCACTTCGATGGCGGCGGAAGTCGCCATGCTGCGGGTGTTTGCCGAATGGTTCAACGAAGACACAGTACTGGTGAGCTACAACGGCAAGAGCTATGACGCGCCGCTGCTGTCCACCCGTTATCGCCTCGCGCGACTGCAAAACCCCCTGCAAGGTCTAGGTCATCTGGATCTGCTTCATCCCGTTCGCCGGCGCTGGAAAGGAGCTTGGGACAACTGCAAGTTGGCCACGGCTGAGCGGCAGCTGTTGGGCGTGGTGAGAGAGGATGATCTGCCAGGCTCGGAAGCACCTGCCGCTTGGCTAACGTATCTGCGAGGGGGCTCTGCTGCCAACCTACGACGGGTCGCCCAACACAACGCACAAGATCTAAAAAGTCTCGCAGGTATTTTGCTTCACCTAGCGACAATGTCTCAAACGTAATAGGCCATTTCTCGCGGTGCCATCGGCGAGACCATCAGAACGGCGCAAGCTCGTAAAGTTTGTCTCAATGACATCCGCTCCACGAACGGCGGAGCAGTCTGGATTTCATTGACGATTAGGAGGCATCACGATGGCGCTAAAGGCTTACGGTTTGAACTGCACCCTGAAAGCAGGGCCTAAAACATCGTCCACGCAAAAACTATTGGACCAGTTGCTGAGCTCTCTGGAAGAACATGGTGTCAAATGCTCGTATGACCGCGTTGTGGATCACGACATTAAACCCGGTGTCAGCAAGGATGAAGGCAACGGTGACACGTGGCCGGCGATGCTCAAAAAGATTATGGATGCGGACATTTTCGTTGTGGCTACGCCAATATGGATGGGCCAGCCCTCCAGCGTGAGCAAACGCGTGATGGAGCGCTTGGATGCCGTGCTCGATGACATTGACAAGCAGGGTCGCTATCCGACTTTCGGCAAGGTCGGCATTGTCGCCGTGGTCGGTAATGAAGATGGTGCTCATCATGTTACCGCCGAGATTTACCAAGCGCTCGCTGACGTCGGATTTACGATACCCGGAGGAAGCAGCACCTATTGGGTGGGCGAAGCGATGGGTAGGAAAGAATACAAAGGCCTCAAGAGCACGCCAAAGAAAGTTGCGGAGGCTACGAAGACCTTGGCGAGCAACGCTGCACACCTTGCGAAGCTTCTGAAAAAGTCACCTTATCCGGCACCGTGAATATGTCGAAATTCCCCTGCCTTTAGATTTAACAGGAGGGTTGCCCTTTGGAAATTTTTACATCCCATTAAACGCCGATGCAAAGCATGGATGGACGATTCCCATACCACGAGACGATGAAAAGCAGTTTGCCACTCGTCTGGAGGCGCTCGCTTTCGCCCGCAAGCTTGCGCAAGAGGAGAGCTCCATCAAGCGCGAAAATAACTACCTTTGCGTGGAAGGTGGCGACAGGAGATGGCGACTATTTACGGCTGACCTTATGCCCGTCGCCGAGTAAGGACGGTTGCCTGAATTCAGATTTCACGCCGATGGCCGCTAGCGCGAATAGAAAGCGATGAAGTCAGAGCCTGCGCAAGAAAACTTTTTTAACCTTCCCCGCCGAGCACATCAGGGGCGCACATTCGTGTACGTGCTTCGATGCAAAGGAGAAGATTTACTCAAGGTTGGCTTTTCCCATGATCCGATAAGTCGGTTTCATACGCTACATCCGAAGTTCTACAAATTCTTCGACTTTAACGAAAGCCTGTTGATCGAAACCGACCGGATTAAGGAAGCGCGTCGTCTTGAGCGACTCTTTATCGAGCGTTGGCCTGAGCATCGCGCACCAGCGCCACTGACCATAAATCCTCAGGCCGGCGGACATACGGAGTGGTTCCGCGGTATTGGCGATTCCATTACTACGGTCGCAGAGCGGCTGACCGAACGCTACGGCCATCGCATGTATTCACCATTATTTGGCTGGATCCGTGACCGATTGTTGGAGCGAACCGATTTGCTCTTTGCATGGTCCGACCGCATGTACCAGATTATCGACTGGCAACTGCAAAATCAGCATGCACTGGTGCGAGATACAAGCTATGCCGATAGCCTCCGCGACGCACTCGATGCGGTCGAAGCGGTTGGCATAGATAGCGAACCTCTGGTGCCCGAATCCGTATACCAATGGTATCTGACGCACCGTTTAACGCTGTGATGCCGCGCAGCTGCATTCTTAAATCTTGATACGAACATTGCGCAGAATAAATTCATGGTTCAGCCCTCTCTCTTCTGCACTGATTCCGCGCCCCTGTTGAGCGGTGACGAGGGAGAAGTCAGTTACTACCCGAACGTCATATCATCGGAAAAGGCGGCTCAGTGGTTTGCTTATTTCCATGAACACATGGCATGGCAGGCCGAGCGTCGTCAAATGTATGACCGAGAAGTCGACGTCCCAAGACTTCATACCCATTTTTCGCTGAGCGACAACGTGGACCCGCCACTGCGTGAGGCCTTCGGCTTAGTAAGCCACTATCTCCACACGCCTTTCAACAGTGTCGGTATGAATCTGTATCGGAATCAGCACGACAGTGTGGCTTCGCATCACGACAAACTCGAATTCCTCCGAGCCGGTCAGCCCATTGCGATTCTTTCACTGGGCGCCACACGTCGAATGGTTATCCGCCAAAAGAAAGTGTCTCGTCGGCACCTGAACTTCGATCTGGAAGAGGGAAGCCTCCTTGTGATGTCGTGGACAAGCCAGTTGCACTATGACCATGGCATACCCAAGGAACGTGACACCGTCGGGCCACGAATCAGCCTCGCATTCCGTGTAAGCGGAACGTAAGGTCGAGCTACCAATTCGAGACCAGCCCATTTAGTTTGATGGGCCACCCATCACAGGAAGTATGGCTCCGGATATGTAACTGGAGCAGGAAGGCGCGGCAAGGAAGACATAAGCAGGCGCGATCTCCTCTGGCTGTGCTGGACGCCCCATGGGGCTCGATTTGCCGAAATCTTTTATTTTCTTGGATGATTGATCGGCGGGGTTGAGTGGCGTCCAGACGGGTCCCGGTGCCACCGCATTGACGCGGATGCCCTTAGCGACGAGATTTCGCGCAAGCGCTTTGGTGAACGCGTGGATGCCGCCTTTGGTCATGGAGTAATCGAGCAGATTTTCGTTACCGAATAACCCCGTCTCCGAACCGGTATTGATGATGCAATCACCGCTTGTAAGATGGGGAAGCGATGCCTTGGCCATGTGGAAGTAGCCGAACAAATTTGTTCTCAAGGTTAGGTCGAAGTGCTGTTCGGTAATGTCTTCCAATTGATCCGCATGCTCCTGAAAGGCTGCGTTATTGATCAGGATCGATAGTTTTCCGAGCTTCTTGATGGTCTTCGCAACGGCTTTCTTGCAAAAACTGAAGTCCCGCACGTCTCCATCTATCAATAAGCATCGGCGACCTTCGGCTTCTACGTAATCCCTAGTTTTTCGAGCGTCCTTATGCTCATTCAAATACACAATGGCTACGTCTGCCCCCTCCCGTGCGAAAAGCACCGCAACAGCGCGGCCAATACCCGAGTCGCCACCGGTGATAATGGCGACGCGACCGTCCAGTTTGCCGCTGCCATGATAAGCAGCGGCTTCAAACTGCGGCGCTAGAACAAGATCAGCTTCCAAGCCAGGCTTTCGTAAATGCTTCTTGGGTAATGGATTGGTCGGATAATTTTTTGCACCGGCTTGTGCCGGCTTTTTGGCTTTCTTTCGACTGTTCTTGGTTGCGTCTTTTGCATCCGTCGCACTCTGGATTCGGCGTTGCTGGCGCGCCGTTTTTAAAGCAGCCCTTTTTGTTGATGCCATGCTTATCTCCACCTTTCCGCTGTTACCCGATCGAGCGACGGGTGCAGCGTCATCATCAGCCACATGAAATGAAAGCCACGTCGCATGCGAGAGAGCAAAACGTGAAGGCAGGTCTCCTTCTCACCGCCTGCAATGAGTATTGGTCTGTGCATCTACCTCGGAATGAAAATAGGCGATTCGGCGAAGCGTTAGAGAGATTGAAGGCGGAGATGGCCGACCTAAAGTTCTCGGTACTTTCACAGACGCGGTCGCACTTTAGCGGCAGTTGCCGGAGGCCACCCATGCTTCAACTCAACCCGCCCATTCCGATGAATACGCCTAAAGGCGAAGGGTTTGCTCACGTGATGCTCGATTACGGCCCGGAGTCTGATCTGTATTGGGTCGTGCTGATCACAGAAACCGGTGAAATCTGGACCTATGCCAATCGCTACGTGCGAGCGTCAAAAAACATTACGCTCGGACGAACAAACCCTACGCTTCCTATGACCCCAACGGTGGTCGAACGCACCCCGATGAGGCCGCGCGCCGTGGAAACATCGGATAACGCGTGAGTCTCCACGACTACCAGCGCAAACGCGATTTCAGCAGAACCTCGGAACCCAGTCCCGATGGTCCCAAAGGGAAAGCGAGCCGCGCGATCTTTGTGGTCCAGCTGCATCATGCCAGTAGCCGTCATTTTGACTTTCGCCTCCAAGTTGGCGACACCCTGAAAAGTTGGGCCGTGCCCAAAGGCCCCAGTTATGATCCCGCGGTTAAGCGTCTCGCGGTCGAGGTGGAAGACCATCCTGTGGCCTACGCCGATTTTGAAGGCGACATTGAGGAAGGCTACGGCAAGGGACACGTGGATCAGTTCGACAAAGGGGTATGGGCGACACAGGGCAATCCAGAGGCCCAGCTTCAAAAAGGCCACCTTGAGTTCGAGCTGTTCGGAAAACGCCTCAAAGGTCGTTGGCACCTGGTTCGCAGCGGCCGCAAAGAACGGCAGCCGGCATGGTTCCTCATCAAAGCCAAGGACGCGTTCGCGGGTGACATCGAAGCCAACGATCTTCTGGACGCAACCATGAAGGCGAGCACTCGCAAGGCGGCGAAGACACCGATCACGAAGGTCGCTGCTAAAAAGGCAACTTCGCGGAAAAGGGCCGCGCCGAAGCCAAGGGCGGTGGGACGCTTAGCGCTCGCGAAATCGGCAGCTAGCTTGGAAGGTGTCGTCAAGGCACGGCCAAAAGCTGAGTTCTTCCAACCCCAACTGGCGAAACTGCACGAGCATCCACCTGCCGGAGATGAGTGGATTCATGAGGTCAAATGGGACGGCTATCGTATCCTCACTACGGTCACAAATGGGGTTGTCCAGCTCTGGTCTCGCAATGGCTTGCCGTGGAACGACAAGCTTCCTGAAGTCGTCCAGGCTATCGAAGGGCTAGGTTTGTCTTCGGCGCAACTGGACGGCGAACTGATCGCGCTCGATAGCAAAGGTCATAGTGATTTCAACGGGCTGCAGAGGACGCTTTCAGGCGACGCGCAACTCCCATTGGCCTACATGATCTTCGACCTGCCCGCCTTCGAAGGCCTAGATTTATCGCGTACGCCGTTGATCAAGCGAAAGGCATTCCTCAAACGATTGCTTGCTCACGCGTCGCATCCATTGGTCTTCGGCAGTCACAGCGTGGGCAATGGCGAGGCAGCATTTGAGATGGCCAATGAGCAGAAGCTTGAGGGCATCATCTCCAAGCGCGCGGATGGTGACTATCACGCCGGCCGTAGTGGCGATTGGCTGAAGGTCAAGCGACTGGAGAGTGACGAGTTCGCCGTCGTGGGCTATACGCATCCCAAAGGCAGCCGCACGGGTTTTGGTTCGCTTTTGTTGGCGATGCCTGATCCAAAGAATGCACGCGGATGGATCTACGTGGGCCGAGTCGGCACGGGCTTCACTGATACTCAACTGGGCGATCTCGCCAAGACACTCGCCACAAAAGGTTCCAAGCAGCCACCGGTGCCGCTCACCGCGGTCGATCCGCAACTGAGGGGTGCACTCTGGATCAAGCCAACTGCCGTAGTCGAAGTGTTTTACCGCGGCATCGGCAATCATCAGCTGCTCCGCCAGCCGAGCCTCAAAACCTTGCGCTCCGACAAAACGCCATCTGATCTGCGTGACTCCGATCGAAGCGTGCCAGCGACGAAATCATCTAGCAGACCCACGAAAAAGTCCAAGGCCATAACGACGGCGGCCATCAGAATCACCCACCCGGATCGGGTGGTCTACGCCGACGAAGCCATCACCAAGCAAGATGTCGCCGATTACTACACCAAGGTCATGGATTGGTTCTTGCCCGGCGTGATCGATCGGCCGACCTCAGTGATCCGCTGTCCCGAGGGCACAGCCAAAGTGTGCTTTTTTCAGAAGCATTTGATTCAAGGTTTGCATCACGTCGGAAGCACGAAACTCAAGGAAGAGAACGGCGCACAAGCGGTATATATCTATCCGGAAAGTGCCGTCTCAGTTATCGAGTTGGTCCAATTCGGTGCTTTGGAGTTTCACCCATGGGGATCCAAGGTAATAGACACTGACAACGCCGATCGCATCGTGTTCGACCTGGACCCAGGACCTAACGTGCCATGGGATCGCGTGGTCACTACCGCACGTTTAGTGCGCAAGCTGCTCTTGCAAATGGGTTTGGAATCATTAGTGCGCACGACCGGGGGCAAAGGCCTTCACGTCGTTGTTCCACTCAAACCTAGCTGTGCATGGGACACCGTCTGGACCTTCGCCGAGGCGTTTGCCAACACCCTTGCGAACGCACACCCGCTGGAGTTAGTGGCAACGGCAACTAAAGCCAAACGTGGTGGAAAAATCTATGTGGACTACCTGCGCAATGGACGTGGCGCCACCAGTGTGGCGTCCTATTCGCTTCGCGCACGACCGCATGCGCCCGTGGCCACACCATTGCGATGGGAAGAGCTGGGCAAGATAAAAAGCGGCGCAGCGTTCACCATAAAAAACCTTCCAGCGCGCCTCGCCAGACTACACAGCGATCCATGGAAAGCTCTCGCTTCTATTAAGCAAGATCTATCAGCGGTGATGAAAAAGCTGCAGCGTTCGCAGAAAGCTTAGATCTTCCGCCTCATCCCGCCCTTCGGACAACCTTCTTAACCGCTTTCTTGGCAGATTTTCTTGGCGCAGCCTTTTTTGCCGTCTTCTTCGCTTTCGATTTAGCGCCGCCTACGGCGCGCCTCTTGGCCGGTGTCCTTTTGTTGGTGGCCAAGCTTTTTTCCAACAGCGCCATGAAGTCGACAACGTTAGTCGACGTGCCCTCGGACGCGTCGTTGTCTGCATCGTCCTTGGCGGGCGTGACCAGACCCTTTGACTTCATGCGCTTCGCGATCACTTTCTGCAATCGCTCGCGAAATTCATCTCGAAAATCGCCTGGCTTCCATTCACCCGACATCGACTCGATCAGCTTCTCCGCCATATCGAGTTCTTTCGGAGCAATTCGATATTGGGAAATCCCACCCTCGGGAATCTTGTACTCCGACACATCGATCAGCTCTTGCGGAAATCGCAGAATCATCAGGACAAGCGCCTTATCCTTTGGCATAACGGCGGACAGGTATTCCCTGGTCCGGATGATCACTCGGGCAATGCCGATCTTCCCGGTCCGCTTTAGCGTTTCGCGCAGCAACACGTAACCTTTCTCAGCCTTCTTACCAGGCACCAGAATGTAAGGCTTTTCGTAATACTCCGGCCCGATAGAAGAGGCATCCACGAAGGCTTCGACTTCAACCGCCTCTCGACCTTCAGAGGCAGCGGACTTTAGATCCTCTTTCTCCAGCACGACATAACTCCCCTTCTTGTATTCGAAAGCCTTGACGATGTCCTTCCAGGGCACCTCATCACCGGTTTCAGCGTTGACGCGTTCGTAACGGATCGGCGTTTTGCTGCGGCTATCGAGCATTCGGAAATGAAGATCGACGGTACGTGAGCCCGTCATCAGGGAGACCGGCACATTCAACAAGCCGAAGGACAGAGTGCCAGTCCAAATGGGGCGCGCCATGACCGATCTCCGCAGGGTTGGTCGCATGAAGTTAAGGACCAACCGCGTGAACCGCCTGTGACACTCGAAAGCCACTTACACAATTCTAGATCGCCGTCCGTTCACCGCCCCCCGACAGAGCCCGCACTAGCGTCCACGCCTATTGCTGCTCATGCCGAGCAACGGTAGACAGAGGGCTCCACTCATGAAGCAACCAACTGACCAAGGCAAAGCACGTTGGCCCACGTCCGAGGGCTATCTTCCAGTCCTCCCGCAAAATCCAGGCGAACCCGGGCAGCTGCCGTGCACGTGCGAGGCCGCCTGCATAGAACCCGACTGCAAAGGGTCATGTGGTTGCGAAGCATGTTGGTTGGCGTGGCTCGTTTACCACGACGATCACGCCATATGGGATGACGAGGGAAACTTGGTTTTACCTAAGGACAAGCAATTGGAAGGTCCATGGCGACGGATCAAGGAACCTGGCTTGGTGCATGCCCGCTACCATTCCCGATCAGACACGATCTGACCCTGAAAGCTCGGCGAGCCAAACGCGGCGACGAATCGATATCAAAATTTCTCGGACAATACATTGGTCTTCACGTCTTAGAGTAAGTCCGAAGATCGGTTGGAGGTACTCGGTTATTTTCTCAGAACCGTTGCGTTGTCCTCGGTGAAACCAAACTTTACAGGTGCCAGTTTCTGCGGGCGCCGCTTCGTTATCTTCCGCTACCCATTGTTCAACTATTAATCACCGGAGGTTGCGAATTTTGGGGTGAGTTTGCCATGACCGCGATACGGCGGATTCAGCCACGACATAGCTGCTTCCAACTTCGGATACTGCAAGCGACGAACGAGAATTGTTTCTCTACAAAATTTGCACAAGATTCTCTCTAGATTGCCATTCTTAGATCAGTCAGTACGGAAACGCCCCATGAATTCGAATCCTTCACAGCTTCGTTTGCGCTGCCGTCACCTTTTGATTGCGCCCCTTCTTTTGGCCAGTTCCGCATCGTTCGCCGACGTGTCGCCAGCCCTTGATCGCTTCGACCTTTCACTCGGCGGCTACTACGCCAACACCGACACCACGATCGGTGCTGGTGTCAGAAGCGGTCAGTTCAGCGCCAAAGGCGATGTGAATCTCGAACGTGATCTCGGCTTTGAAGATCACAAGACTGTGCCGCGTGTGAAGCTCGATTTTCTCATCGGTGATCATCAGGGCTTTTCGTTCGACTACTTCAGCATCAATCGTTCGAGGACCAAGACGCTCAGCGACGATATCAGCTACGGCGGCAATGACTACGACGCCTCGGCTTCGGTTCGCGGCAAACTCGATTTCGATTTCGGCAGCGCGGCGTATCGCTGGTGGTTTGGCAGTGGCAACGATGTCTTCGGCCTGGGCATCGGTGCGGCTTATTACCGTGTGCGCGCCGGCATTAGCGGCATTGCCACGCTGGATGGCGAAAGCGCCCAGGCTTCGACCAGCTATAGCGAAACC
>Ga0302309_10003277_pt1 | contig 12700 bp, 12 predicted proteins | sample III_Palsa_N1_1_FD_200453 | JGI IMG/M metagenome (GOLD analysis project Ga0302309, IMG submission 200453) | Peat permafrost microbial communities from Stordalen Mire near Abisko, Sweden - III_Palsa_N1_1 | ecosystem: Environmental > Terrestrial > Soil > Palsa > Peat permafrost | place: Sweden... | reverse complement strand
GATTTCCTATATTTAAAGTATATCATAGAATGGGTTATTTGTAGATACTTAATATCTACAATTACTACCTACTACATAGATCGTTACTAGTAATATAGAGGTCTAACCTAATAGAATTATTAACCTGTAATAAGGGTTATTTATTATGTACAAAAATAGTTATTGTTTAGACACCACGCACCTGGTGTACAATTAATACTAACTTTATACCTAGCTTAACTGCGACACAGTTGTGATATACCTCTTGTAAGTATTAAAATTTTACCTGGTGGATAAGCACTAGTTCTCGAAATAGGGTTTTTAGTAGCTGCCTCTATATTTTTGGGAGACCTTCTCTGACCAAAAACATATAAAGAGAAAGAGAACTAGTCTAGTATAGGTTATTCTATGATTAAGTCTAGAAAAATATAATATCTTGACAAACGAAAGTCTTCCAAGAACCCATTTAGGTGTGACCTAGGTTACAACACAGTAAAAATATATCTTGGGAACTAGCAGTTATTCACTAGATAAGGTTTTAGTACTTATCAGAGTCACAACACAATTGTGTATGTAGAAAGATAGTTAAAAATCTATACTAAATATAGATTATAAAACTTATCTGGTTGTGGTTACTCAATAGTAACATCATCCAATTGTTACATAAATACTACTAGTAACGTAAAGTCCATAAATTAATTTATATAGTAGTTATAATAAAAGGTCATCTACTTAGTAGACAACAAACATTGCTTAGGTGATGACTCTATAGCTTATAATTAGTTTATGTTTTAAGTGACCTATTACTTCTATACAAGTTCTTTAGCTTATAGATAGTGTTAAAATTTATTCTCCTCTCTCAACACTATTCTGGAAGTATAGTTTTTTTTACCACCTTGTAACCTAGATCACACCTAAATGGCTTCTCGGAGGACTTTTACTTGTCAAGATATTATATTTTTCTAGACTTAATCATAGAATAACCTATACTAGACTAATTCTCTTTCTCTTTATATGTTTTTGGTCAGAGAAGGTCTCCCAAAAATATAGAGGCAACTACTAAAAACCCTATTTCGAGAAATACTCTTAGGGTAGTGACCAATTTTTATTACTTACTAGAGACACGACACAACTGTGTCTCGATTGAGCTAGATGTAAAATTAGTACCAGTCATACCCAGCTGCCTGGCACCTAAACGATAGTTACTTTTGCACTTAACAAACATACTCTATTACAACTTAACAATTGTGTTAGGTTAGACCTCTATATTACTAATAACAATCTGCGTAGTAAGTATTAGTTGTAGATATTAAGTATCTACAGATGAGCCATTCTATGACATACTTTAAGTACAGGAATTTTAAATATCTGTCCATGCACACAACTATACTATAGCTATAGTAGATGATAAAAATTGGTTACCACCCTAAGAGTATTTCTCGAAATAGGGTTTTTAGTAGCTGCCTCTATATTTTTGGGAGACCTTCTCTGACCAAAAACATATAAAGAGAAAGAGAACTAGTCTAGTATAGGTTATTCTATGATTAAGTCTAGAAAAATATAGTTTCTTAACAAGTAAAAGTACTCCGAGAAGCCTTCTAGGTGTGATCTAGGTTACAAGGAGTAAAAACTACACCTCCAGAAGTAACCTTAAAGAAGAGAATTTTAAGTTCGATACTATCTATAAGTTTACATATTTGTGTGCTAATAACAAGTTTGTAAACCATAAACCAACTATGAGCTATAGAGTAATTACCTAAGTAATACTTGTTATCTACTAAGTAAGTAACTTCCTATTATAACTACTATGTAAGTAACTTATAAACCTTACGTTACTAATAGTATTTATGTAACAACTAGATGGTATTACTATTAAATAACTACAAGCTTACAAATTTGTAATCTATACTTAGTATAGATTTTGACTATCTTTCTACAACACAATTGTGTTGTGATTCTGATAAGCATTAAAATTTTATTTGGTAGACAAGTGCTAGTTCCCAAGATATAGTTTTTAACTACCTTGTAACCTATGTCACTCCTAAATGGCTTCTGAGAGAACCTTTACTTGTTAGGAAACTATATTTTTCTAGACTTAATCATAGAATAACCTATATTAGACTAGTTCTCTTTCTCTTTATATGTTTTTGGTCAGAGAAGGTCTCCCAAAAATATAGAGGCAGCTACTAAAAACCCTATTTCGAGAATTAGTGCTTATCCACCAGGTAAAATTTTAATACTTATAAGGATCATAGCATAGTTGTATGCATGGACAGATAATTAAAAATCTATATCGGGTATAGATTACAAAATTGTATGGTTGTAGTTACTTAATAATTACTTAATGGCTACACTATCTAATTACCGCATAGATACTACTAGTAACATAAAGTTTATAACTTAACTCCTGTTGTAGTTGTAATAGTAGTTGTAATAGTAGTTGTAACAGTAGTTGTAACAGTAGTTGTAACAGTAGTTGTAACAGTAGTTGTAATAGTAGTTGTAATAGTAGTTGTAATAGTAGTTGTAATAGTAGTTGTAATAGTAGTTGTAATAGTAGTTGTAATAGTAGTTGTAATAGTAGTTGTAATAGCAGACTCAATGAGGCGAATGCAATCTTGAAAATTATATACTTGAAAATGATACTTTTCACATGCAAGTGGTCTAGCAGTAACATCAAAAACAGCGCTGACCTACCAACCAATACAACCTCAACACACAGCATTATGGCTTCAGTGGACAACAAGACACAAAGTAAGAAGTCACCCCACAAGACGAACCCTCTTGATCCTTATCATGTCTATGATAAGGTACCCTATCCTTTCCTGCCACAGGCTCTGAGGGAAAATGTGGAGTTCCTCAAAGGCTACGCTGAAATCGTTGATGGTACTGAGATCAGATACCGAGATGTCAATTACAAGACAGTTGCTGTCTGGTCTGAAGGGGATAACAATGGTCCACTAGTAAGCATCGTCACCCACTTGCTACCAACTAGGTCTGCTTCAGCCACTGCATCCTCACCTACAGATGTGGATGCGTCAGGAGAGGTTATTGCCGCTGTGCACTTTTGTAATCAGCCGTTGACTCACGCCAAGGACGGCGCTGTCACAAGCTATGACACCCGACTGTCAGAGATTAAATTGGTGTCCCTGACATGTGCTGAGGGTAGCAGGACCAGCATCAAGATGTGGGATAGGCATGGTAAATTGAAAGAGACCTTCAGTGTGCTGGCTGTTGGCCTAGATGGCCCCTACTTCTGCTATGACAGCAACACTGGGACCATCCTGGAACAGGGTGACTATTACCGCGGAGCCAAGTCTGGCTTCTGGGTTGAGGTTGACCTTGAGAGTAAGCAGCGTGGTGAGGGACACTACTGGGCCTACAACTACAACCACACAAACAGGCCCACAGATAAGTTCACAGGCTACAGGGTTGGTGTCTGGTCAACCTACGACACAGAATCAGGCAAACTGCTATTTGAAACAGACTGTGGTCCTATGTTTGATCCATTGACCCGTTGTGATAGTGACAGTGACGACATTGACGATTATCTGTGTCATTAACTACGCGCGTATTCACACACTTCACTATGAAGTGTAACTTTACCCCTCTGACAGCACCCCTAGCAGTCTTAACTGGAGTACTAACCTGTTGAGTATGTCACTACAACTCTTAACATGTTATAGTTACAAAGTTTTAGTTAGAGTAGTAGTAGTAGTTATGATGAACTTTAACTGCCAAGTAGTAGTTGTAGTAGTTGTAGTAGTAGTTGTAGTAGTTGTAGTAGTAGTTGTAGTAGTAGTTGTAGTAGTAGTTGTAGTAGTTGTAGTAGTTGTAGTAGTAGTTGTAGTAGTAGTTGTAGTAGTAGTTGTAGTTGTAGTTGTAGTTGTAGTTGTAGTAGTTGTAGTAGTTGTAGTAGTTGTAGTAGTTGTAGTAGTTGTAGTAGTTGTAGTTGTAGTAGTGGTAATAACATATTCTTCTGATAAATATCTTAACAGTCTATAACTGTTATATATCATCAGGCTAATAATGTCAGATATTGAAGTGTTGTCAGCTACTGAGAAGCTAACCTTGACTATAGCCAAGACTTATAGTCCCGACTACTACTCAGTCATGGATGATCCTGGTTCAGGTAGGGAACAAGACATTCAAGCTCGGGTCGCGCCCCACTTCAAACAAGTTATGAATGTTAATCGTAAACAACAAGTAGTCGTATTAGTTCCTCACACTCAGTCGGTAAACAAGTTGTAGTACCCTCTATCAAAGAGAGCAAGATGTGATATAGTATCACATCAGACTGGAACGGTTAGTAATAACTATCAATGGCTACAATAATATCATTCTCAACTCGGACATTGCAGCGAGTTGGACGTAAGTCAAAGGTGACCGCGATGCCAGCACCAACGACTCTAACCCGTCTAGGATAATCAGCATACCTGTCTCTGTAGGCGTCGTTGACATTCATGCCGATCAGCTGTTCATCTTCAGCTCGCATAGCAGTCTTCATGTCACCATAACGACGACCACTTCTAAGCTGCACCATTTCTGGGTTGTAAAATAGATACTAGTTATGCTATTAATCTCTATACTAGACCTCTACGTGTCATCACACGATAGATATTAAAAAACGTATATATATACATATATATGTAGACCATGCACTTGGGATCACACTACAGTAATGCTGTCACTTCAAGTGACAGCACTAACAAGAACACTGTTTACTTACAGGATAACACAGACAGGCTGTTTGACATCGGAGATAGCCGCGATGTCGGCATTAGCCTGATCATCAATGCAGTCCTCAATGACTAGGCTATTACTAGCCAAGTTGTACTTATGCCCATAGTCAACCATCAAGTCTGATAGCAACAGTCGTCTGTAACCACCAGCAAAGCCGGTAATAGTGGCGCACTGCTCCATAGCAATGATGTTGTCATGTTTGTCGAGGAAGCTAATATAGTGTTCCTCAGCAGCCGACTCAATAAGCTTGCCACGGTAGAACTTCTGTTTCTTAACCTTGGCCACTATGGGTTTGGGCGCTTTGGGATCCAATTCAACAGATGGTTGGAAGGTCTGGTAGTAGGGCAGCTTCTCAACCAACTCACCATCAGCCGTAAAGAAGCTAACCCACTTGGTGTCAGAGTTGGACTGCATATCCGGCTTGCTGCAGTGATCGAAGGTGAAGTAGGAGGCGTTCTCAATAAACATTCTCATGGCTATGGTGAGATGGGTAAGTGTTTTACTTACAATTGGCAAACTCACTTTGCTTACAGTAGCCTTATAACCACAGCGATAGTAATGACTAGTAACTGCCTAACTAAACTCTATGTCACCTGAGGTAACATATAACTTCATCGACAACTCAAGTTACCCTAGGAGGGAGAACTTATAGAACATTTAAGTAAAACATGGTATCAAGGTGATATCAGGATTCAGCTGAGAATATTAGTCAGAGCTAGACTTATTGTTAAAGTCCAGACCCTAGACTTGTAGATTTCTTACCCACTGGATAAGAAATCACTTCCGACATCTTCTGAGATTATATAGTTGAAGAAACTTGTCGATTCCACTAGAACCCTTTACAATTCGACTCCAAGTATAATGGTCATAGCTGTCAAAGGTCAGATCATTTGCAATCTTCTGATATTCTGTATAAGTCACCTCATCTTTACGATTACGATCCATATCGTAAAAGAAGAATAAGTTACTTTAGATATCAAAAGATGACTGAGATTTTATCAATATTAGCAATCACTTGGAATGCTCATCATATTAGATTCTGTGATACTGGATCATCAAGGTCTCTGAGATCTCCAAAATCAAGACATAATACTAACACTTGATAATACTCAAGTTGAGGGATCTTTTCTCAACTGTGCAACTCCTGATTTCTGGTCTTGAATCGCTGATAAGATGACATTTAGGAATCCTATTTTGGTTACCTTTACATTCCAAGATACTCGATTGAATTTATCACCCGAAATGATTAAGTTGGGTTATTCAGTGATTGGGGTTGGGCTTTCATGTACATGTTGTTTGTATGCCTATAGTCGAGTCAAAGGACTTGAGACGATTCAGAGAGTCCTATCTCCAAGCGGAATTACCTTAATTTTGAAGTTACCCAACAATCAACGATGGGGTATGGTTAACATCTGTATGCACAACACTGAACTCTTAAAGATTTAGTTTATACTCCGCCGATGGAATATGTAACTATTATGGGAAGTTTCACTGCTGGTCCAACTCCTTGTCCCTTGGAAGTGAATCAGGCTTGATATAAACTTTATCATCCAAAATGTCTGACAGAAGCTCTTCCTACAGTGATGAGGAGGAACTAGAAACCCCTATAGCTGATCTGACCGACATGAGTTTACTTGATGACTATATCGGTAGTAGGGTGCGTATCTGGTCCAACAGTAAGTCGGAAGACGCTGAACTCGTATGGACTAAGCAGAATAGTACAGAGATAGCAGAGGGACGCCTCCTCGATGTAGAGACAGTTACTAGAGAGTGGGGTAGTTATCCACGTCTCGAGTACTACAATATAGTTTATGTCTTACTGCTCTTAGATAACTCTATAGACAGGCTGCATGACTATGACGAAGATATGAGATATAATCAGGGTTATGAGATTAAGATCTCTCCTCTCCTGTACAAGTTTAGTAGCTATAACCGCTTCGAAGTACTCGAGTAGTCTGGATAACTATTACCGAGAAACTGTCACCAACAACTTCTGGATCAGAAGTCCTATAACTCTTACTGAGTAAGAGTTTTGTAACTATATCTATTAGTAAGAGTTTTGTAACTATATCTATTAGTAAAAGTTTTGTAACTATATCTATTAGTAAGAGTTTTGTAACTATATCTATTAGTGTAGACAACAACATTAACAGTAGTTAACGTTGCTAACTAGGATTAGGAGTGCTGATATTGGTTGGTTTTTATTATTGCTTGATAATAAAGTTTAAACATTAAACAATGAACACCTTCAAGATGTTCAACAGACAGAAGTTCATCATCAGCCTAGAGAATTTTAGGTAGTACAAACTCTTTGTTACTGGCAGGTGTGGTTGCTGCTGCTGCTGACGGTGGTAATCTTAGACTGTAACAACCCTCATATCGAGGATTGATGTCGTCAAGAGTAAAAACCCGCTTCAAGTGCTCAGCAACTGGAATTAGAAAGCCTTCATCCCAATCCTGCATTATCCCATAACGACAAGCAGTCACATCAAGCAGCTGATAACTGCTGTGGTTACTATCATCACTATCATCACTATCATCATCGTTGATTTTAACGGCGCCCCAGATGTAGGCGACATCACGATCACTGACAGTGAGGACAACGACGAGGACGATAAGGATGATGAGGACAACGACGAGGACGATAAGGATGATGAGGACAATTACCAGAGTGAGTTGCTCAAGAGTTTGGAGCAGTGTGTTACAATTGAGGTTGATACACACTGGGATTGTTACTGTAAGACTACTGAGGTCTGTGGTTGTGGCTGTGACCCTCTTCATGATGGTTGGTAGTGCCCAACTAGGCAGAAGTTATTTATAATCTTTCTTCTCTACTTCACCTCCAACAGCATCTAATGTCAACATCAACCACGAATATCCCTACTTACTGCGTTTTTGACTACGGGTGTGCTAAGTTAATAACCGCCCTGTTACTAAGACAACAAGCTTTCTAGTTTCACCATTCAGACTATACTACTTGAAGTAGTATTACCTTTTGTCATCTTCTGACAGTTGTAACTATAACACCAGCTTCAGCTATTATTATCGTTATCTTACTAATGGTAACGATAATAATAGCTGAAGCTGGTAGGGAGTGCTGTTGTGTTCGCAGCAGTCTATATTAGGTACAAAATAGTAATCATAACACTCAATACTTGAGATGGAAGGCCTAACAGTGTGTCTACCATTCTATTGTGGTAATAGTAGACACGTTATTATTTTTGACACGTTATTATTTTTGACAATTAAAACTAAGCAAAAAATGGTGGTAACCTTTGCGATTTATCAACCCACTGGAGAAGGAGGAGGAAGGTCATATGTGAGAGATGTTATCCTCAGTGATAGTCAGGTGACCAGTTCCAAGTATATTACTGAGAACTTGGCTAGTTACCGTAATCCTGTTATTGAAGTCCCATCTCAGTACTATGATGTTATTGATATCTACCTAAACTTTCTGTTGATATCTCAACCCTACAACGCTAGTGACCCATTCAAAAACTATCGAAAACATACTGAGGTAGTATTTGTCAATAATCTGATGAACATCTATGACAATATCACCGATGTCAATACGCTTGTCAGCTGTTTCTATCTCGAGAGTTACTTTGATGACGACTTATTCCTTAGCTATCTCATGGTCCAGGTTTACAGGATATGGGACGAGTTTCAGCCAGCCATCAAAGAACTACCCAATACTAGGCTTTTTTATCTGCACGTACCTTTCCCTCTCTGCGCTGAGACAATATACCCGTATATTGAGTCAACTGGTTTCTGTCGTGACTGGGCAAAAATTGAGGAGGAAAATGGCGGTCTGGGTGTGATGGTCATTACGGATAAGATTTTACTCCCTTTTACTGGTAGCGTGATCCATGGTAACATCACTACACACTACCACACCTACACTATGAAGTACTACCCAGACAGTGATCAGCTTATGGAGTTACAAGTAATACAGCGTTCTTATCGGGACGGTGTTGAGCCCATAGCTGGCAGCAACGTTCTGAAGCGTTACAGATGGAGTAGTGATGGTGTTATCGACAGTGTCATACCACAGCTCATAGCAGTTCTTGATCCGAAGTTTGAAAATAGGCCGGTTGATATCAGACAATTGATGCCAAGGGTAATAAGACCAGGTTATGACTCTCATTCTCACTCAAACCTTGAGTCATCTTTGTTCGAAAAGCTTTTTAAGACACAACCAACAACAACACTAACATCATCAACAACACCAGCAACAATAGGTAGTCTTTCTTCAGACTCATCCAGGAGTGGGGTCCGCAGTGAAATATATCCAACAGTGCCAAGGGTAATAAGACCAGGCTATGACCCTCACTCTCACTCAAACCTTGAGTCATCTTTGTTCGAAAAGCTTTTTAAGACACAACCAACAACACCGCCAGCAACAATAGGTAGTCTTTCTTCAGACTCATCCAGGAGTGGGGTCCGCAGTGAAATATATCCAACAGTGCCAGAGACAGTAGCATCAAACGAGCCGTTTGTTTGGAACCCAAGTCCTCTCAACGACATAGACTAACCATGATAATACTCTTGAGTACTACGACTACTACGGGCGTGGTTATATTGTAATTTTTACAGAAGCTGTTAACGACTTACAACTTAAAGTTGTATGTATATATATATATATAACTATCCTCATACTAAATCTATATCCTAAACAGTTACTACCAGACCAGTGTTACCGACATTCTCAACTTATAAAGTACATGTTAAGTATCTTACTAACTAACTTATACTCTATAAGCTAGTTTATAACTTACTTACCACTAAAGGTGGTAAGATTACAATATTGATTGACTGTGACAGTAAGTGTTAACTACAGTATGATTAATTAGCTGACAATAGTAACTTGTAGGAGTCGTTGAGTATGAATCATAACTTAGAGTTATGGTGGTTGTCCTATGAACTTGTTGATCTAATAAGCATGATGACGTGCTGTGTGATATATAGCTACAGTAGCTATATATCACATAACTACTGTGGCTCCGTATCACACAGCTACTGTAATGTCTCCACTCCGTAGCAGTTTGGGTAAGAAGATTTCTTTACCCGCATCATCGTGATCCAGCCAGCCTGGCAGCTTGAAACTGTAACAGTCATGACATTGAGGCTCAGTGTCATCAAGAGTAAATTTACGCTTTAGACGATCAGCAACTGGTATGCGTTGATAGCCAGCTTCGCCGTCGTCTGGAATTATGTACTGGTGAGCTAGAACAACAACAGAGAGACCATCACGAAGAATCCAAGAGTAAGAGGTTTCACCACCATTGGTGATGTCTGCATAGTCAAGCCGTATCAAAACCTTGTCTTTGTAGTGATAGTCAAGATTGCTAGTAGTACCATTATAATGTTCGTGCACCATGACATGAAAGTCATATTGACCATCGAGAATACAGTACAGAGCTGTTGTCGTCTGATGCTGGCTGTCTAGCATCACCTTGAAAGAGTCGTTACTGTCAGGATCGCTTGCATAAAAACTATTACTAATTCTGCCATCGTAGATGAACAAGCGAATTTGCCAACCCTCACTGGTGAAGATAGGGCTGCTGTCTTCCAACAGTTGCCACAACTTGTCGTCAACTAGTTTGTGCTTACGTGGGCGGGAGCCAACAATCTCCAGCGCAATCTGCCGATCAACTGTTATCGCCTTAGAGACATCATTAGTGCTAGCCAGCCAGCCATCGTAGTAGGTAGTTTCTGGGTCTGACCACTTGTCGATCTCGACCTCAATCTCCTCTTGGCTCATCTCAAGCGTGGGTATGTCGGGATTGTGAGTGTCGTAGTCTATCTGTTTTAATTTTATAGTGACATAACCACCTATTACACCCTTGTGACTAAGACTACCAGTAACTTCAGCCTTACAGTAGACAGTCTCAAGAGGGCGAACCAGTAACCGTGACAGCAGTTCAGCTATCCCGGCCACAGCTGGATTCCGGTACAGACAGATTGAATCCGCAGTGTAGATATTGGCTGTGTAGCCGAGTTGACTGAAGTTGGAGTAGGTATAAGTTCGCTGCAGTCGACAGCTGGCTGTCAAGGCCATAATATCAGTCAATGACAAATAGCCGCGTATTAGCACGTTAACTTCATGAGGCAGACTTGAGAAGTAATCCATCTTGTTTCTACCGTACATCTTTGACTACAAACTATTAGTCAATTTCTGGAGCTCACGCTCTTACACCCAGTCCACACCGATGATGAGCTGCTTTAGGCTTATTGCTGAGGAGTATAGTATTACACTTTGTGGATAAGAGCAGCAGTGGGTACTATAACAGGGATATTAATGTCATAAAATTTGTATGAACTAGTGTTTATAGAGTTATGTACATAGAGTTATAACACAGTATACATAGCTGTCCTTAGGTACTGTATTCAACTAGGTATAGGATAGTTACCCCTTCACACTTTAGTGGCAGTGATAACAGTGGCATCTACTACCACTATAACATAAGCTATTTGTACACTGGTACTACTTGAACCTTCTAAGTGATCACTGTATAGTATAATAGAACATAATTCTAGTAGCCTTAACTACTCTGAAATTAAAGGCAATGACACCATCACAGACAAGCCCCTACTTCGATAGCTCGTATTCTTTCTCTGAAGCCAAGGGCCGTATCGTTGACGCAAAACTAGTTGCGAGCCATAATCTACAGGCAACTTTTGGAAAGTACTACTTGGACAAAATAGCATGTATGACCTTCGACATGACCGTTAAAACTTTAACTGACTGGTCTCAGTACGAGAAGGACGAGAAGGACGAGGAGCAGTTGATGACCCATATCAGAAAACTTGCCCGCGACAAAGAGTATGATATCTTTAGATTGTCTGACTATTCACGCTCCGTCATGCATCTAACTCGTGAGTACTGTACTAAAACTACAACCAAAAGTTAGTGTTATCATCACTAGCCTCAACATGGCCATTATTACACTCTGAGAATGTAATTCTATAGGAGGCAACTCTGCTGTCGCGTTCTAGGAATGTAATTATATAAGATGTGATCCTGCTATATGTTGATTACACCACAGTATCCTTAAGGTGTAGAGTATAGTTGTCGTTAACATCTTCTATTAGGTCACAGTTTTATCACTACTAACCTAGTTAGTAATCTACTATTATTATCCTGATTATAAAACAGGTAAGTTCTATTAATTTCAACCTCAACCTCAACCTTGATGTCGATACATCACCTATCTAATAAATGAACACTTTTCTTGGTTTGTAAAAGTGTGATATGATGGAGGATCTTGAGAAGCTCAAGGAGGAATATAGGAAGCTGTCTGTAGCTAGCGAAAAGGTTGCGTGGGTCAGTGACTGGGTGAGCGTCGGTAGAGTCATGGTGGAAGATAAGAAGCTCCCTCCCCAACTTTTCGAGCTATCTGTGGCCGGCTATGAGGCCGAATTCGGAAACTATCTTCGTGAACTTGAGAAGTTCATCGAGCGTGGTGATAGGATCGCAGCTACTCCATGGTACTGTCTTCCACTGTTGCCAAGTTGGCAGCAAGCTGAATTCGAGAGGTGGTGGCCTTCTGTCAAGAAGGAGTTTATGCGATCCTAGTCAACACCAGTAATGCTAAGAAAACTCTCATAGACAACAATATTATGCGATTGTCATAGACAGTAGTACCATCACAAAAACTTACAATACAATACTTGTTAGACAAGTATTACTTGCATACTACAACTCCACCAGTAACACTCCTAGTGAATTAAAGTTTAACGCCAGTACCAGTACTAGTACTATTAACAAAAAGATGTATATAGCCTTTTCACTCGATAACTACAAGCTCCGTTACTTTGCCAGAGGACTTAATACTAAACTCTTCCTTATAGAGGATGTTGAAGGTAACCTTCGATTACCAGAGACCTCCCAAAATTACTCTGGCTGTGACCTTCAGTCACAACTGAGGGAACATAGCAAAAATACTACTTCCGGAATTAGTGGGTATCCAGTGAC
>Ga0302309_10003274_pt1 | contig 12705 bp, 13 predicted proteins | sample III_Palsa_N1_1_FD_200453 | JGI IMG/M metagenome (GOLD analysis project Ga0302309, IMG submission 200453) | Peat permafrost microbial communities from Stordalen Mire near Abisko, Sweden - III_Palsa_N1_1 | ecosystem: Environmental > Terrestrial > Soil > Palsa > Peat permafrost | place: Sweden... | reverse complement strand
ATTTGCCCTTCGAGCGAAGCGTTCGTCACGACCTGGACTATATCAAACATCAGTGCCTCAGGCTGGATTTTTTGATCCTACTGCGTACGATAAAAGTTGTGTTCCTCGGCCACGGCGCCTACTAGGGGCGTGCGGTCAGATTAAACAATTGGAAGCCCTGGTAAACTTGAATAACGGTTTACCAGGGCTTTTCTGCTATACTGTGTGCCAGATGAATTGCTCCCAATGCACCCCCAGTCCCAATAACTTTGACCTAACGAGGTTGTTAGACAGTGTTGTCTGATGAAGCGGAGATTATCCGTCGTTGTAAACAAGGCGATCTGAGTGCGTTCAACGAACTCGTTAAACGGTACGAAAAGCTGGTTTACAACTTTGCTTACCGACTGACGAATAACTACGACGACGCCAATGATATTGCTCAAGAGGCCCTGATCAGGGTTTTCAGCGCCATCAAGTCGTTTCGGGGGGATGCATCGTTCACAACGTGGATCTACCGAATAACTACGAACGTTTTCCTCGACGAGCGTAAACGCGCCCGCGCCCACCCGCACACCTCCCTGGACGAACACGTCGAACTCGAAGAATCCAGCATCGTCCGGCAAATTGAAGATCCTGCCCCTCAGCCTCTTGCACAGATTGAAGAGAAAGAGGTTGGCAATATCTTAAACAACGCCGTCAGTTCCCTGCCTGAATACCAGCGCACCATGGTCGTTCTCTATCATACGGAGCAGAAGTCGTATGAAGAAATCGCAGAGATCATGAACCTTCCCATAGGCACCGTAAAAAGCCGTCTCAACCGCGCACGCCTGGCTCTAAAAGAAATACTTTCTCCGCAGCGGGAACTTTTTGGGAACTAAAACAGTCGATAAAGACGATATGCTGGGACGGCGAGGAAGCCTGCGGCTGGCGGTAATATTTCATGAAACTCGAACAAGCACAAGAACTTTATAGCGACTATATGGAGGGGGCTCTCTCTCCCGCGATGCGTCTTGCCCTGGAACAGCACTTTGAGCGCGACGCAGAGGCTCGCGAAGACTACGAAGCGTTCTGCCAGCTCATAAGGGCCTTTGCAAAGATCGAAGTTGCTGAGGTCGAAGCTCCGAGTGGATTGCGTGCTTCTGTTCTGGAGCGAGTTTCGCTGGAAGCGTCTGTCACCCATCAAAAGCAATCAATAGGTTTTGCAGATACAGTACGCGGCTGGTTTGCCGGATCCGCGCTCCGCCGCGCCAGTAGCCTTGGTTTAGCCGCTGCGGCCATCGGCGCCGTGGCCTTTGCAGGGTTTCATGGCCACGGAAACAGTGGTCCCGCCTCTACGGGTGGAATGGTTCCGGCGATTACTGCTCCGAGCGTAACATCCACCGTTCTGGGTGTGGGTATGAAGTCCGGAGACGATGGAAACCAGTACCACCTGTTCAAGGTTCATCTGCCGCAGTCCATTTCTGAAGCCATGGTAACCGCCCAGGTGCTGTCGGATCCCTCACAAATTACGGATCAGGATGCGCGCAATCAGCAGGCTCGGCCAGCTCTTAAGCAGCCGTTCGATCTAACCAACGATGAGGAACTGGATATTCCGGTGGCTCTCCTTCAGGCTGTGCCCGCGGATTCGACGATCACGCTCCTCGTGCAGTGGCAGCCCACGGACAACCAGCCGGCAGGGGAGCAGGTCGTGTTTACGCCGGCCACTCCCGATGCAGCAGGCGCGGCGAGCCCTGTTGGTCCGGACTCCTCGCAAGGCTTTTATGATGCCCTGCAGTATATATCGTCTGTGTACCATGTCACAGTAATTTCGGACACGTCCGCCGCGCAGGATCTCACGGTAAATTCATGGTCCGCGACGATTAATCCTTTAGACGCTTTGAATTCCGTGGCCACTAGCGGAGGCTATCATGTCCGCCAGATAGACGGACAAACGTATCAGCTTTATAAGTGATCCGGGCTGACTGAATCCAGAAACTGCAGACTCTTGAGCTCCCGCTCCAGTCTGTATCGGATGTATTGACGAATGGCGACTCTTACCTGCCGGTGATTGGCAGGTTCGGGCCGCCATTTTTCTATATCCGCAGGAGATGTCGAAAGAACAATCTCCTCAAGAAACGAAAGCGCGTCCAGGCTAAGCACATAGTGGTCTGAATCGACATCCCAGCTTAAATCATCCGGGCATACGACTCCGCCCTGCGATATCGATAATCCGTACACCAAATCGTCCGGAAAGCTTCCGGGGGTTTCGCACTGGCAAATCACGCAGTTTGTTATGTCGGGCAGATATCCAAGATTGTCGAGAAGTCGAACTTCGAACCAGCGCGCCAGGATAGCGGGGTTGCTGGTTGCTTTTAGCTCGCTCAGGGCTGTGTCCAGAAGATCGAAAAGTTCGGGGTTGGGATGCCGGTCTTCCGTGGCATGTTCGACCAGGTCAACGAGATACAGGCCGTGTGCCATGCGCACTAGATCCTGGCGAATACCCGTAAAGGTGCTCTTAATCTCGGTCTGGGACACGATGTCCAGCGACTTCCCGGTACCGAGCTGGCACTCCGCCCTGGTCATGACTTCCGAGACGCCGGCAAACTTTGAGAGCGGCTTGCGCGCGCCCTTTGCGATGGCTGCTATCTTTCCATGCTCTCTGGAGAAGAGAGTCAGGATGCGGTCCGTTTCTCCAAAGTCCAGTCGGCGTAAAACGATGCAGTCGGTTGTGTAGGAAGGCATGGGGAGTGCAGACTACAGGGCAGCGGCCTGGCGCTTCTCGGCGATTTCGTCCGGCTCATAGGCATCATAGAGGGCGACACCGTTGGACGTACCTATTCTGTTGGCTCCCGCATCGAGCATTTGGAGGGCAATTTGTACCGTCTTAATTCCACCCGATGCTTTGATCCCGACGGCGCTCGAACCGATGGCGCGTCTGATTTGCCGGATATCCTCGGGAGTTGCGCCGCCGGTTGCCGTGCCTGTGGATGTCTTAACAAAGTCGGCTCCCGCGTCGCGCACGAGCCGGCTTGCGATATCTTTTTCGGCCTCCGTCAGGAAACAGGTCTCGATAATTATCTTGATTTGTATTCGTCGCGAATCGTCCATGGTCCCAGAGGTTCGCGTCGCTTCCACCATTTCAATAAGATCCTGAGCGACGGCCGCGTGATCGCCGGATTTGAACTTGCTGATGTTCATAACGGCGTCGATTTCCTTGGCGCCGTTAGCAATGGCATTCTTAATCTCAAACACTTTGGTGAGCCGTGTCGTGGCGCCAAACGGGAAACCTATCACCGTGGCTACTTTAACATCGGAACCGGCTAGCTCCCGCGCCGCTGTGCCCACCCAGCAGGGGAGGACGCAGACGGCCGCGAAGTGGCGCTTCGCGGATTCTTCACAAAGCTCTAAAACCTCATCCTTGGTGCCGGTCGGAGTGAGTAAAGAGTTGTCGATCATTTTCGCAAACTGCTGCTTGGTGTACATCAAAAGTCCTCGCGGTGCAGAGATCTGTGTGAGTTCTTGCTCTATTGAGAATTATACAGGAAATCTCACAGGTTCGGACAGGCAGGGCCTGTGTTTGGAGCAAATAGTAATAGTGATGCCCGTCATGTCCCCTTTTAAGAAGTGGAGGGGTTAGGGGTGGTCTTCGCTCTAACTCTTCAATCTCGGATCGTGCCTTTTTTCCAATCCGATACAAGAGATCGAGTCTCGTCTGCGAGGTTAGAATTGTCTCTGTTCTTATGCAGAAACGAAACCAGGGCGCTTCCAATCACGGCTCCGTCGGCGAAGTCCACGACTTGCTTGACGTGATCCGCGCTTGAAATACCAAACCCGACGCAGACAGGCTTGTCGGTTCCCGATCGTATATTAGTGACGAGATCACGCAGTTCGGTCGGGAGCTCCTGGCGTGTGCCGGTAACGCCGGTGCGCGAAACACAGTAGATAAAGCCCGTGGAGTATTTGGTGATGAGCGCGATGCGGTCCGGAGTTGATGTTGGAGCGACGAGAAAAACTGTCGAGACACCAGCTGCGTCAGCCGCGGCCTTCCAATCTGCGGAACCTTCAGGGGGAAGGTCGGTCAAAATACATCCATCCGCTCCGTACTCCGAGCAGGTTTTTGCGTAGCGGTCGAGCCCGTATTTGAGAGCGATGTTGTAGGCCGTCATCAAGACAATGGGAACTTCCGTCAGAGTACGCGCCTGGCGGACCAGTTGGAATACGGTGTCTGGTGTAGTCCCCCGGTCGAGAGCGCGCTGTGTGGAATCCTGGATTGTGGGCCCATCGGCCAGAGGATCGGAATAGGGCACACCAAGCTCAACGATATCGGCTCCCGCGCTTGCGAGGTCGGCAATCAGTTGTGGGGTGCCTTCAATGCTTGGGTCGCCTGCGGTCACAAAAGCGATCAGGGCGCCTTCGTTGGCGCTGCGCAGTCGGTCGAAGGCGCGGTCTATGCGGTTAGTCACGTGTTCAAGGTTCTCCGGGATGGAATACTAGAGCAGACCGATTCGTTTGGCGACACTGTCCACGTCTTTGTCGCCGCGACCGGACAGGCACACCACGATCGTTTGGTCTGGTGAGAGAGTTGGAGCGAGAGTACGCAGGTACGCGATGGCGTGCGAGGACTCCAGCGCAGGGATAATTCCTTCGCTGCGGGCAGTCCACTGGAAGCCCTCTAGAGCCTCGGCATCGGTGATCGAGACATATTCCGCGCGCCCAGTCTCTTTGTAAAACGCATGCTCGGGGCCAACGCCGGGGTAGTCCAGCCCTGCAGATATGGAGTGGGTGGGGAGGACCTGTCCGTATTCGTCTTGAAGGACGTACGATGCAGACCCATGTAAGACGCCCTTGGAACCCGCGGAGAGCGTCGCAGAGTGCAATCCCGTCGCTATTCCGCTTCCCGCCGCTTCCACGCCTACAAGACGCACCGAAGGATCGTGCAGGAAGGGATGGAAGATCCCAATGGCGTTCGATCCCCCGCCAATGCAGGCCAGGACGACATCCGGCAGCGCCCCCGTCTCTTCAAGGATCTGCTGGCGTGCTTCCTTGCCGATAATGGTTTGGAAATCGCGAACGATAGTTGGGAACGGGTGGGGGCCGGCCGCGGTGCCGATGACATAGTGAGTATCACGCACGTTGGTTACCCAGTCGCGAAAGGCTTCGTTCAGGGCGTCCTTAAGGGTCTTGGTTCCGGAAGTCACCGTACGCACCGTGGCGCCGAGAAGCTTCATACGGACCACATTGAGCGCCTGCCGGGCGACATCTTCTTCGCCCATATACACATCGCACTCAAAACCGAACAGGGCGCAGGCTGTTGCCGTGGCAACGCCGTGCTGTCCGGCTCCGGTTTCGGCGATAATGCGCGGCTTGCCCATGCGTTTGGCGAGCAGAATCTGACCGACGGCATTGTTGATCTTATGCGCGCCCGTGTGCGCCAGATCTTCGCGCTTAAAGAAGATTCGAGCGCCGCCGAGTTCGCGGGTCATCTTTTCAGCGAAATAAAGCGGAGTGGGGCGTCCGATGTAGTGGCGGGCGTAGTAGGCGACGAGAGCCTGAAATTCGGGATCGCGCTTTGCGCGCTCATACTCTGCTGTGAGCTCATCGAGGGCAGGCATCAGCGTTTCAGGAACATAGCGTCCGCCGAACTCCCCGCCAAAGACACCATTCTCATCGGCAGCAAATCGGTCAGATTGAACAGTAGAGGACATCACTTGGTCTTCTTTCTAAGGTGGAGTTATTCTAGCACCGGGCGGAAGGGATGTCAAATTCCCACGCACATCACGAGTTTTCGAGATCCCAGGCCCGAACGGCTTTGATAAACGCCTTAAGCTTGCCATGATCTTTTACTCCGGGAGAGGCTTCAACCCCGGAGGATACGTCGACTGCATACGGGCGTACGCCGGCGATTGCGTCTGTAACGTTCTCAGGCGTTAGTCCGCCAGCTAGAATAATCGGCCGTACGGTCAAGTCCTGTGCGCGCAGAGCAAGGTCCCATGGAAACGTGTGCCCGCTGCCTCCGAGAACCGTTGAAGAATGGGCATCGAGCAGCACCGCGCGCACCGGGTCTGTATAGCGCTTCAGTTCCTCAAGCGACCCCTCGTCTTTAATACGGAAGGCGCGGATACGCCATTGTGCCCCGCGTCCCGAACGGCTGCTGTCCGTAGAATCCTTGTAATGCTGGATCAGATCGGCCGAGTAGCGGAATGCATCTCCCGGCCTGTTGACTACAATCACAGTCCGTACAAACGGCGGAAGAGCCTGTGTGATCTCCTGGAATCGAGCGGGGGTTATGAAGCGGGGGCTTTCAGGCACTTCGATAAAGCCGAGAGCATCGGCACCGTATTCCACCGCAGCGAGGGCGTCTTCTAAATTTGTAATTCCACAGATCTTGATTTTGGTCAAATTGGCCACCAGGCGAAACGCGATATAATTTAATAATCATTATACCGGACGAATTGGTTCCTGTTAAAGATCCCGAATTTGGGGCATGAACATCATCGTGATCCGTCCGTTGATGCTCGTCCTTGGGAGGAAACCCCAGACGTGGCTGTCGTTGCTATCGTTTCGGTTGTCGCCAAGGACGAAGTACTCTGAGGGAGGCACTGTAATCCACCAGCGGCCGGCCTTGTGCGATAGGGAGCTGCGGCGGCGCGTGAACCAATCGTCGGGGCCATTGTCGCCATGAGCGGTTGGAACATCGCCCGTATAGCGATCCACTATATTCGGTTCGGGCAGGATTTGCGTCCGGCCCTCGGAGTATAGATAAACGTGTCCTCCCGTCATCGTGATCTCGTCTCCAGGAAGCCCAACTATCCTCTTAATGTAGTTATGGCCAATATCGGGTGGGAAGTACGAGCTCGCGCTTTCCGGGATGTCAAACGCAACAATATCCCCGCGCCGAGGGGGATGAGTGATGTACGCAATTTTATTGAGAACGACCGACCCGTTGACGGGAATTGTAGGAGCCATACTTGGAGTCGGCATGTACAGCGACTCCATAAGTAGCGGTCGAAAGACGCAAAACGTCATGACAAAAACAAAGACTACCGATCCCGCCAAACTCGCTGCTACCAACCCGTATTGAGCACGGCTATCGGAAACGACTCGAGTTCCAGTGATATGGTCGTGAAGGGCTCGTTTAGATTTTGTAACCGCAATTGGTATGTAGTCGGCCAAACCGATCAAATAGCCGGTGAGGATATAGAAGACAAGGTCCAATAAGCTGCGGACGAAGCTGCGCCGGAAACCGATGGACATTGCTTCGTCTTTTTCCGATACCACGTGCAGGCCCGTAAGGTAATATCCAAGCGTCTGCCTCCGAGCCATCGTCAGGAGCGACTGGTACAGCACCCAGAACACACCCATTACAGAAACTAAACCAGCAATCATCGATACGCCCGAAATCCCGACCGCCTGCAAGTAGATCCACAGAGCGAAGACCACAGTTGAGAAGACGTTAACGACAGCATAATCGACGAGCTTCGCCAATAGCCTCTCCCCAAAACTCGCCGGTTTTGCCGGGAATCTTTCGATCTGCTCCGGTACGATCGGTACACTCACTGTTTGGACTCCTTGCGACTATCATAGAACAAAACGGGCAATTACTGCAATTGCGATTTTTCCTCTAATGTAACGATATTGGCACTACAATTGGGTATACACATTGAGCAGTTACACATCATGAATGTATTAAGTCGCTCCAAGCGTTCCGCTATTTTAATCGTTCTTACCTCAGCCGTTGTTGCATCCGTGTGTCTGGTGCGCTATACGAGAGCTATATATCCTCGACGGCCTATCTTATTCGTGCAGACTCCGAATGACATCAATACCCTGGCGTATTCCCGGGATGGGAAGTTGCTAATTGCCACGGACACGGCCTCTGGTTTAGTGACGTTTCGCGATTCAACAACGGGCCAATTGGTGCGTCAGTGGTACGGCGACGTTGCGCGCGATTGGTTTGCAATGCCTCAGCATGTCTGGCTGTCAAATGATGGCAGCAGAATGATAGAATCTGATGATGATCGTGGGGAGTCCCCCGTAAGCTCTCTCAGGGATATCACTAGCGGGCGTACGATTCGTTCCTGGGATGGTCAGGTTGATCAGGTTTCCCCAGACTTTTCAAGGGTGATTACCAGCAATGACGAGTCTGCTGTACCCAACCATAACGTGCAAAGACGCGGTACTGCAACTACCTGCCGTGTTGTTGACGTGGTAACGGGTGCAGTAATCGGCAGCTTTGTGTCCGACACTCCTTGGAAGATGCATGTCAGTAAGCTTGGTGATTATCTGTGCGTGCCACGGTACAATCGACCTTCTCTTCTTCTTCGCCTTTCAGACATGACTTCCGTTTTACCACTGCCTCCCCTGGTCGATATGACGATGTCGTCCGACGATAGGCATCTTGTCGCTATAAATAGCAGCGGTCAGATTTGCAGTTGGTCGCTTTCTTCTGGAAAGGAGGAGATTATATCTAGTGGACTATCTGATTTGCAGTGGGTCTACAACGTGGCGGATGGAATTGGCATATTTGGTATTCATAATCCAGGGATGGACTCACAGGAACAGTTTCAGGTGCGTTCACCGGATGGACTCGCCGTCAGGTACACGGTGGATAGCTGGGCTATTAAAGTCTCCCAGAATGGTAATGAAGTAGTTTCATGCGATTACCCTGAAGCAGAAGGCGGGGCGGCAATAGTCAGAGTGTTCGACGCGCAAACTGGCAGGATTAAATATACTATTAACCCAATAATAAATAGTCTTGGGCGGGTTCAAAAGTTCGATCAAGACTTCGCAATGAGTGGATTCGCCATTGCGCCGGACGGAAACCGTTTCGCGTATGGTACCTCTAATGGATTGTTGAAATTGTTTGACGCCAATCGGAATGTTTTGCCTGTTTCTTCAGGTCCAGTTGTCGAAGCTTATGGGCACCAAGCACAAATGAGCCCGAATGAACTGGACGACACTATGTTGAAGCGCCCGACCTCCATCCCTTCGCAAATGGAAGCAGGGGGCGGGTGTTATGTAGTTTATTCACTACAGACTTCAAACGATGGTCGCATGGCCGCGGTAGTCTGGAACGGAGTAAAAACTACAACAATCAAAGGTAAGAAAACTCTTGAGAATTCAGGAGAGCAGGCGATCGATCTGCGTGATGTCAAGACAGGTACGGTCCTAAAGACACTTCTCGCCCGAGGGATGCCTGGTTATGAATCAGGATTTTGGGCAGGCTATTGGAGCAAACCCTCGATTTCCAGGGACGGGCGTTACGTTGCTGTCGCCTTGGCTGGTGACACCGGTGGAAAGACACTAATCTGGGACGCTCAGTCAGGCCGAGTCGTGGGTAAGTTGTCATATACTTGCGGTCTTCCCGAGGACACAGAGGGAAATTACTGTCTTCATTTAGTAAGCACGCCGCCAACACTTGCGTTTTCTCCGGACGGTCGCTTTCTTGCCGTTGCCCGTGATGACGGTTCAATCTACCTGTATTCACTAAAGAGCGACCTGCCCGTCGCGGAACTTTGCAGCCCCGTCAAGCGAAATCCAGCCGATGATTACAACATAATCAATCCTGTGCAAAACCTCAAGTTCGATCCGAATGGCAAAGAACTCTATGGGGAGCGCGACGGCACTTCTGGCATATTAGCTTTCGATGTGCCGAAGATTGATGGCTGAATCTTCGTTCAGGAAAACTGCCGTGCTGATGAAATTCAGTACACCAAAGACGAACGCATGATTATGACGACGGACGACGATGCTTGGGTAGTAAGGCTAAATTGTGTGTGTGCTTGGGTAGTTTCCCTTCTGGCGGTACTGCCGAGCGCTCTGCTATTTCCGGCAACTGCATCGCCGAAGGTACCGTTGCCGAAGCATGAGCTGTTGCACACGTCAGTCCTTGCCAATGAGAGATCGATCACACGCACTCACTCCGCCACGAGACTGAAACATCACCGACCAAAAAGGAAAGCCGCCAGCAAGCCGCCGCCTGTGCCCCCGACCCCTAAGGGACTGGCGGGCACTGCTGTACCTGGCGGAGCAAATCTCGCGTGGACGCCGGTCTCAGGAACCGACTCGTATTTGATCTATCGCAGCACGGTCGCTGGCGGAGAGACTACAGACCAGGCCCCTGCGCACAGTACCCAGTCGCTGTATACGATTGTAGGTCTCGCCGACCATACCATGGTGTATTGCAAGGTTGCGGCGGTAGTTCATGGTGTGAAATCGGGCCTGTCGGTGGAAGTCGCCGTTATGCCGACAAAGCTTAACCCGGTTGATGGCGCGGAGATGATCTGGATCTCCGCGGGAGACTTCACAATGGGATCAGACGGTGGCAAGCCTGATGAAATGCCGGTGCATCTGGTTACCCTGGACGGTTACTACATCTACAAGAACCTGGTAACGGTAGCAATGTACCAGAAATTCTGCATCGCAACTGGGCGAAAGATGCCCGGGCCTCCTAATTGGGGATGGGACAATACAAATTTTCCGATGGTGAAGGTGGACTGGGACGATGTCGTTGCTTATAGCCAGTGGACCGGCGGTTCTTTGCCTACTGAAGCGCAGTGGGAAAAGGCTGCACGCGGCTCACCCGAGAGCATTTATCCCTGGGGCAACGTGTGGAATCCCGCCTATTGCAACGCTGAAGCAACCCTCGGCAGTCCATCGCCCGTTGGCAGCTACCCTCATGGCGAGAGTCCCTATGGCGTGCTTGATATGGCAGGCAACGTATGGGAGTGGTGCGCCGACTGGTACGATGCGGGCTATTATGCCGTGTCAGAAACAGAAAATCCGACCGGGCCGGCTGCGGGATCTCGCCGCGTCATTCGGGGCGGCGGCTGGTTCATGGATGCCAGTTTTTGCCGCTCCACATGTCGCCTGAGCATTAAACCTTACGACGCAGAGGACGACCTCGGCTTCCGCTTGGTCGTAGGTCAGTAAAGGTAATCGCTATTGGGCAAAGCCATTCCGTATAGGCAGCCCTAGGCTCGATTTAGTATAGGCATCTCTACCTCTGATGCTCGTCGATAATTGTTCTGTATACCCACTTGTTGGGCTCAAAATTGGCGTAAAAGTACTTGTTCTGGCCCTGAAGAATGTGAGACAGCGCGGCTGCCACGCCTGCAGACCGACTCATTCCGGCCTCGCATTGACAAATGATCGTTGAAATATCATCCCTGTGCTTCCCTATAAAATCGAGGATCGATCGAGCGTGCTCGTTGGTCATGACTACGGTGTCGCGCAGGGGCTGTCCGTAGTCACCAGAATCATGAAACTTCAGACGCAAGACGTCGATACAAAGAGACGATTCCGCAACCCTGGCATCGGGCGTGTTTGGATCGGTGATCGATATGACAATGTACGGCTCGTCCGGCACGACCCGTGAGACATGCTTGCGCCCAAGGATGATAAGGGTAAACTGAGCTCCTTCATATTTTCTGAGAATCATCTCTCGTTTGTCTGGATCTATCGACATAATAGGGCTGGACCTCTGGATTGTAGTGTACTCTAATTCACAGATGTTGACGAATGAGCTGTAGCATTCTACAATAGGTCCTGCACGGTACAACATCGCTTGAGGGAGCCTTTTATGCCAGCACTTTATATAGTTTTAGACCGCGAACAAGAGGATCTTGACGTACAAGTCAACGGGAAGGCGCTTTCCGCAAATGACGAGCTTTTAGGGGAGTTTGCTCGGGATCTGTCTTTAACGCCTTTGATGGCGTTTTTCAGTATGGACCCGGTGACGGCGGCTGAATTTGTAGACGATGCGGGCGGGGATTCTTCTTTTATGACCTTTCCTGATGAGGAATGGTTTGAGCCGAGCCTGGGGCTTACGACGGTCCGTGGGCTTTCTAACTACGTCAAGGAATACGCCTCTTCTGTGCCGGATGCTGAACACGTTCTTTCCGACCTGACGGATTTTGAACGGGTTTTGTTGGGTGCAGAGGCGTATGGCTTACGGTGGCATTTGGCGGTGGATTTTTAGGATAGGACACCCCCGTCCAGGGCTACGAATGTGGCGCCAAGAGTGGGATTAGAGGTGTTCGGTCGAGATGTTATGGCTGTGTTTGAAGGACTGTTGTATTCGGTACGTTGACAGAGGGAGACCATGACAATGAGCGCTGCATTATATATCGTATTGGAAGACAATGACCCTGGATTTGAGACTGCGGTTAACGGGAAGGCTTTGTCGGACGAGGAAGACGCACTCAATAAGATTGCCTGGGATCTTAATGTGACTCCATTACTAGAGTTCTTTAGCGGGGACACCGAAGAGGAAGTCGAACGGATGGAGTACGAGGGGGATCCTCCCAAGGCAGAGATCCCGGAAACTCAATGGTTTGAACCAGCCGAAGGATTGAAGACGGTGAAAGCGCTGCTGGGCTATATTTCTGAACATCCGAAAGCAGTGGCAAATCCAACCTCGGTTGTTTCGGAATTGACGGAATTTGAAGACGTGCTCGTACAGGCGCATGAGTATGGTTTACTATGGCACCTGTCTGTAGATTACTAACTTACTCTTGCCGCGCGGCTTTAATGAAGCGTCGCATCAGGGCGTGGTCTTTGACGCCAGGTTCGGATTCCACGCCCACTGTTACGTCTACGGCATACGGCTGGACCTTCGAGATCGCTCTTGCGACATTGTCCGGGGTTAGTCCGCCTGCCAGGTAGATTTTCTTGCCGAACTGCCAAACATCGCAGGCCAGGTCCCAGCCGGCTTCGTCCGCTGTCATATATCCCCTATCCGACGTC
>Ga0302309_10003273_pt1 | contig 12706 bp, 11 predicted proteins | sample III_Palsa_N1_1_FD_200453 | JGI IMG/M metagenome (GOLD analysis project Ga0302309, IMG submission 200453) | Peat permafrost microbial communities from Stordalen Mire near Abisko, Sweden - III_Palsa_N1_1 | ecosystem: Environmental > Terrestrial > Soil > Palsa > Peat permafrost | place: Sweden... | reverse complement strand
TGTAGGATTCCGGCCATAGTAATATTTATCTTCAAATCCTTCGACAGTGCCGCCAACACTTGCCCTGTAGTTTTGGAAAGCCATAAATTTGCCCAGCAAGCCATTATCGTTACCTAACCCATTTGGAAAACGATGCGATTTGGAGTTGAGCAAAATAAGATTGGTATTTAAACAGGCCGCGTTCAGGAAGATGACCCTGGCATAATATGTTATCTCCTGTTTGGTTAATGCATCAATTATTTTAACCCCGGTTACCTTACCTTTCTGTTCATCATAAATTATAGAATGCACCACCGAATGCGGCCTTACTGTGAGATTGCCCGTCCGTTTTGCCCAGGGGAGTGTTGAAGATACTGAACTAAAATAGCCGCCAAAAGGGCATCCGCGATAACAAAGGTCCCGTGCCTGGCATGCAGTACGGCCCTGTTCAATATGAATGGGCATGGCCTTGGTTAGCTGCGCCCAGCGGGTACGAACCATAAACCTATCTTTATAATGAGCGCTGATTTTACGTTGTATTTCTTCCTCAACACAGCTCATTTCAAAGGAAGGTAAATACTCGCCGTCAGGCAAAGCTTCCAGTCCATCTCTGTCGCCGCAAATGCCGGCAAATGTTTCAACGTGCGAGTACCATGGAGCAATATCCTCATAGCGAATGGGCCAGTCAACGGCATATCCGTAACGCAACGGGGCCGAAAACTCAAAGTTGCTCCACCGCTGGCAGGCCCGCCCCCAGGTAATGGATTTCCCCCCAACCTGGTAACCCCGTATCCAGTCGAAAGGTTTTTCCTGTATATAAGGATGCTCCTTATCCTTCACAAAAAAATGCTGTGTATCCTCACCATAAGCATAACATTTGCTAACCACCGGATTCTCTTCCTTCTCTTTCAAAGGCGTCTCCATCCTGTGCGGAAAATCCCATGGGTTTTTGGTAGCGGTGGGATAATCTTTAATGTGTTCTACATTGCGCCCGCGCTCTAATACCAGGGTTTTTATACCCAAATCGCATAATTCTTTGGCGGCCCATCCGCCACTGATGCCCGAGCCAATTACAATGGCATCGTAAGTGTTTGTTTCCATAATTGATTATTTAACGCCTCAAATCGTCCTCTCAAAATCCGAGGATTCTAATTTAAAAATATCTCATCCATAAACACCCATCCCGGCTGCTTTTTTACCGGATCCCATGCCGGGAGCTTTTGTATGGGTTTTGTTATAATTTTTAAGCAGGATATTGGACGGTTTGCCGCAAGTTTACAATCCATTCCCCGTACAGTAAAAGGATCATCTTTTAGCGGAGCTGCCGGTTTTACACTGCTTAGTAATTTTAAATGAGCTACGTCCTTACCGCCCCATATTTCTATCCCGATAGGTAAAAATATCTGGCTGCCCATATTCCGCATGCAATTTAAGGTAACAGTATGCAGTTTTACCGGGGTAGTAAACTGCATATACACTACCATATCCTTTTGCGAGGCTATCCATTTGCCATTGCCAAAATTGGTGCCGCCCAGATCCTTATCAATTAATGTTTTTGCGCCATCGCCGCTATATTTCGAATCGGGTCCGGCTATAAAACTGACGCTATCGGGCGTATAAGTGCTTTTAAAAAAATTAAATTGCACTATATCGCTGCCGAGCCAACCCGGTTTATACGCCTTTGCTTTTATACCCGTGTTTTGGCTTATCATTACTCCGGGTTTATATAGCATTGATCTTACACTATCAGGGTCGGTGCCGTCTGTAGTATAACGGATATCAACACCTTTTATCGGGTGGCTCAATTCCAGCGGCAAGGGCCTGGTAAAAACAAAGCTGGTGTTTTTAACCTGGGGGTTGTTCAGTTTGATGGGTTTGCCATCATTTTTAAACCCTTGTATAAAATCAATATTTTTATTGCTTTTCTGGAGTTTCGCTATTTCGGTATCAGGCAAGCCGGTATCCCATAAGGCTACTTTTGTTAAACTTTTTAACACATTGATCTGCTTTACAGCCTGTGGGTCTAACCTTGTTCCGGCCAGCGACAAAGTTTTTAAATGTTTAAGTGATGTAAGCTCTTTTAAAGTGCCCCCGGTTATATCAGTAAAGTTTAAATTTAAAGTCCGCAGGTTTTCAAATTGAGCAATGGTTTTCAATTCGGCATCTTTTACGGGCATTTTGCTTAGGTCAAGCGATACCACTTGCTTTTTTATTTCGCTTAATTCTTCCAGTGCCTTAGGCTTATAGCTGCTTTTATTATAAACATTTACTCCAAGCGCCGGCGACTCTTGCGCAATTGGATAGATAACCCGGTAATTATTATTCAGCTTTTTGATGAGTTTGTCATCCGCAGCAGCGAAATCATATATTTCTTCTGTCTCTTCGGCCGGTTTTAAAAAGGTTGCGGCCAATATTCGTAACGAATCATTTGGAGGCAGGTCAATAACTTTTTTGTTGAACTCCGCGTTTTCTTTCACCCACAGGTAAAGCAAATTAAACTCATCAGCACTTAACTGCGGTTTGCCGGATGGTGGCATGTGTTTTTTTTCTCCTTCGGGCATATGGATACGCTGTAATAGCAAGCTGATGTTCGGTTGCCCGGCAATAAACAATTTACCATCCTTGCCGCCTTTTAATACCGCCCTTTCATCTATCAGCATTAAGCCGCCTTTTGTTTTACCGGCATTATGGCAACCGGTACATTTGCTTTCAAAAATTGGTTGTATCACATCCCTAAATACCAAAGCTTTATCTATAGCAACTAATTTCTTTTCAGGATGCCATACCGGGGCTAAAATAAAATTATCGCCATGGGTAATATCAGCGCCGTAATGCCCGGCAATAACCAGGCAAAGTATCACGACTATTGCACCCGACCGGGCAATTTTTGAACTATACCACCCGGCGGTACGGCACCAATAAATTAGCGTTGAAACAAAAACAACCGTTACTCCAAACCACTTATGCCATTGCAGGGTGTCGCCATCATACCCGGCTTCTTTTGAAAGGAACAAACCCATAATAGCTGTAACCGCTGCGAAAAGCGCGCCTGTAAGCCATAGGTAAGTTGTAAAATCGTGATATAACTTTTCGGTTTGAAATCTTTCCTTAAACCGAAAAAACTCCAGCACCATAGCCATTATCAGTACCACTATCGGGAAATGGAGTATCAGCGGATGCAATCGCCCAACAGGCTGCAGCCATTGGGGTATCACTATCCCGCTGCCGAACAGCAATAAAAAGATGATAAAAATATTCAGGGCAAATAACAGGTTCTCTGCAAAACCCTTGTAGCTGCTTTTTATCATCTAACCGTATCGCTTAAATTAAACCCTGGTAAATTTATAGGGGTAAACCTTGCCTGATGCCCATTGAGCAACATATAAATTTTCATCATCATCGACCAATACGTCATGCGGGTTTAAAAATATCTTTTCAGCCTGGGTCATTGGTTGCAGCACGCCATCTTTATAAATGGGTTCGGTACCACCTATGTTTGATACCACTTTATTGTCCTTATCTAAAATAGTGGCAAATCCCGAGTCCTTGTTTCCCAGGTCAGGCGAGCGCAGCACAGCGGCATATAAATGATCACCCTTTATTACCGGACGGCAAACACAGGCACCAGGCAGCTTTATCATATCTAATAATTTACCATCCATGCTAAAGCGCTTAAAACAGTGGCGGGTACGGTCGGTTATTAGCAGGGTTGGCGTTGCATTTCGCCTGTCAATCACAATGCCGTGTGCATTATCAAAGTGCTCATCGCCATCACCCCGGCCACCCCAAAAGTTTTTGAGTTTTCCGTCTTTATCATAGTGCATTGTATATTGTGCGCCATAGCCATCAGCAATAAAAATGTCGCCATTGGTATCTATGGTTGTTTCTGTAGGTACAAATTCCTCTGCTTTTTTGTAAACGCCTGTTTCCAGCGGCACATCAATGGTAAGCAATACCCGGCCATCCATCGTAGTTTTATAAACCTGGTGCTTTACGGTATCGGTTATAAAAAGGAATTCCGTTCCATTCTCATTAACTAAAGTTAAGCCATGCGCACCCGGAAATTCATGCCCCCAGGTATCCAGCAACTTGCCAGATTTATTGTAGATCAGCACATTGTTTTTGGTTTCATTAGTGAGCAGCAATATGCGCCCTTTTGCATCCTCAACCATTTCGTGGCAATCATTTACCGGATTTTTAAGCGGGTCGGCTTTGCTCCAGTTTTTATCCATGCGGTAACGCATATTACCATGTCCGTAAATGGGATCGTCATTTTTTGCCATCATATCTTTTGTTATAAAAAAGGCCGCAGTAAGAGCCGTAGTTTGTTTGATGAATTTTCTTCTTTCCATAATATACACGATTTACTTGATTTTAGCGATTTACAGGATTTACTTCATGATTTATGGATTTCAAATCCTATAAATCAAAAAAATCCTATAAATCGTGTTCAGCTAATTATCCCCTTTACCACATTGCCGGCTACATCTGTTAACCTGTACCTGCGGCCCTGGCTTTTAAATGTTAATTTTTTATGATCGATGCCAAGCTGGTTTAATATTGTAGCATGAAAATCATGTACGTGAACCGGGTCTTTAACAATATTGTATCCAAATTCGTCCGATTCACCATAAACTATACCCGGTTTAATACCGCCGCCTGCCATCCAGATGCTGAAGCAGCGCGGATGATGGTCGCGGCCATAATTGTCTTTGCTTAATTTACCCTGGCTGTAGTTGGTACGGCCAAATTCGCCGCCCCATATTACCAATGTTTCATCCAGTAAGCCGCGTTGTTTCAGGTCGGTAACCAAAGCTGCCGATGCCTGGTCCACATCCATAGCCTGCCCTGCCATTTCGTGCGGCAGGTTATTGTGCTGATCCCATCCCTGATGATAAAGCTGAACAAAGCGAACGCCGTTTTCAGATAGTTTACGCGCTAACAGGCAATTGGCTGCATAAGTACCGGGTACCAGGCAATCAGGGCCATACATTTTTATAATATCGTCCGATTCTTTGGAAACATCCATAATCTCGGGCACGGCAGATTGCATCCGGTAGGCCATTTCATATTGCTGTATCTTTGTACTTATTTCGGGATCACCAAATTCTTTATACGAGATATCATTCAATTCGGCCAGCTTGTCGAGCATTTTACGGCGGTCACTTCTGCTTATCCCATCCTGGTCATTTAAATACAGCACCGGGTTTTCTCCGCTGCTAAACTGCACGCCCTGGTGAATAGAATCTAAAAATCCATTACTCCAAAGCTTTGAATACACACCCTGACCGTTCCCTTTACCTTTTGAAAGCAATACGGTAAATGCAGGCAGGTTTTTATTTTCGCTGCCAAGTCCGTAGCTCACCCACGAGCCCATGCTGGGGCGATTACCCTGCTGTGCCCCTGTCTGGAAAAAGGTTAATGCCGGATCATGATTGATTGCTTCGGTGTACATCGACCGGATGATGCAAATATCATCCGCTATTTTGCCAATATGCGGAAACAGGTCGCTTATCCACGCTTTTGATTCGCCATATTGTTTAAAATCATAAAAAGAGCCTACCAGCGGGAAAGACTTTTGCTGGGCCGTCATCCCGGTCAATATCTGCCCGCCGCGAACAGACGGAGGCAGCTCCTGGCCCATCATTTCCCTCAGCTTTGGCTTATAGTCAAACGACTCCAGTTGCGATGGCGCGCCATCCTGGAAAAGATAGATTACCCGTTTGGCTTTTGGCGCAAAATTGGGGATGCCGGGTACAAAACCGGCTTCACTATCTGAACCAATACCGCTAAAAAGATCGGGTATGAGCAAGGAACCTAAGGCAACGCTGCCCAGGCCCAAACTTAACCTCGATAAAAATCGTCGCCTGTTTATATTTAGCCGATGCTCTAAAATATCTTTTTCCATAGCCCTCAGGTTTTTGTAATTGCCTCTTCCATATTATATATTGTATCAACCACCTCCATCATAGCGGCAAGTGTAACCGTATTTAAATTGGCGGGTATTGGGTACTCACCAACATTAAGCACTTTTGCGGCGGTTCTTTTATCCATCGTTTTTAATTCATCACTGTAATAGCCTGTTAATATTGCCAGTTCTTGTTCATTAGGTTTACGGCAAATGATCAGCCTGAATGCCTTATAAATTTTATCTTTCGAATTACTGTTATTCTGCAATAATTTAGCAGCTAAAACCCTTGCAGCTTCCAGTACAGTAGGGTCATTTTCCATCAGCAATGCCTGCAGCGGTGTGTTTGTCCTTAATCTTTTCACTTCACACTGGTCGCGGTTGCTGGCATCAAAAATGGCCATTTCAACGGGCGGCACAGTGCGTTTTATAAGGGTGTACATGCCGCGGCGGTACAAGTTAGGGCCATGTACCTGTTTATAATTAGCTAATATACCCCGGCCGGAAGTAGCGTTTTCCCACAACCCCGGCGGCTGATACGGGTTTACACTCGGACCGCCTACGGTACGTGTTAGTAATCCGCTGCTTGCGAGTACCAGGTCCCTTACAAACTCAGCCGGAAGGCGGTAACGCGGCCCGCGGGATAATAAGGTATTATCAGGATCAATTTTCAATTTATCAGCGGTAAGCACTGCAGATTGCCGGTAGGTTGCCGACATTACCAGCTGTTTCACCAGCCGTTTTATATCCCAGCCGTGATCCATAAAATCAACTGAAAGCCAATCCAGTAGTTCAAAGTGCGAAGGGAGATCGCCCTGGCTGCCAAAATCGCCCGAGCTTTTTACAATGCCTTTGCCAAAAAACTCCTGCCAGGTTTGGTTTACAAAAACCCTCGCGGCAAGCGGGTTTTTGCGGTTAAACAGCCATTCGGCTAAACCCAGCCTGTTTTTAGGATACGAATCATCAAACGGCAAAATAGCCTTTGGTGTACCCGGCTGCACTTCATCGCCATGGGTATCATAGTTGCCGCGTTTAAGGATATACGTTTTGCGGTAAACTTCACTATCGCCCATTACTGATACAATGAGCTTATTGGTATCCTGCTTATTTACAAATTTTAGTATTTTTTTTACATCCTCATTGGTGATCTGCATCAGTGGCCTTTTGGCATAGGTTTCGGGGCCGCCAACCGTGGATTGTATGCCCGGCTCTTTTACCTGGTTAAAAAACGAAAAAAGCTGGTAATATTCCTTTTGCGAAAAGGGGTCGTACTTATGGTCATGACAATGAGCGCATTCAATGGTACAGCCCAATAACGCTTTGCCGAAGGTATTGGTACGGTCGGTAACATAAGCCACGCGATATTCTTCGTTGATCACGCCGCCCTCTTCGGTAATTTTATGGTTGCGATTAAAGCCTGTTGCCAGCAATTGTTCTTTGGTTGGATTGGGCATCAGGTCGCCCGCCAATTGCCAGGTGATAAATTTATCATAAGGCAAATTCTCATTAAAAGCGTGGATCACCCAATCCCTCCAGGGCCACTGGGTGCGGTAGTTATCATCCTGGTAACCATGCGAATCGGCATAGCGGGCAACATCCAGCCAATGCAAAGTCATCTTTTCGCCATAAGCCGGACTTTTTAAAAGCTGGTCAACTATCTTCTCATAAGCATTGGGGCTTTTATCAGCCAAAAACCTGTCCATCATTTCAAGGTCGGGCGGCAAACCGGTAAGGTCCAGGCTTACCCGTTTTAACAAGCGTTCTTTATCGGCTTCAGGGTTTGGCGCAACGCCATATTGTTCCTGCTTGTGCAGGATGAAATAGTCTATTTGGTTTTTTGGCCAGGCTTTGTCCTTCACCTCTGGTATTGGCCATAATTTTGGCGGAACAAAGGCCCAGTGCTTTTCGAATTTAGCGCCCTGCTTTATCCATTTTTCAATCAGGTCAACTTCATGCGGCGTTAACCTTTTGAGGTTGGAATTTGCAGGGGGCATCATTTCGGAGGTGTCATTTGTAGATACCCTGCGAAACAGCTCTGACATTTCGGGACTGCCAGGTACCAAAACATGCGCATTTGGATTATCCCTTAAAGCCTTGAAAGCGCTTTCAGGCATATCCAGCCTTAATCCTGCCTGCCTTTTGCTGGCATCGGGTCCGTGGCATTTATAACACTTATCAGAAAGTATGGGACGTATGTTAAAATTATAGCTTACGGTATCAGGCATCTGTTCATCAATGTTTGATGAACCATGATGACATGCCTGGATCATGCATAAAATACATCCCGCGCACAAAATCCACAACAAATACAATTGCCGCTGCATAAATTAATTTTAGTAATGAGGAATTACTGGTTTATAATGAAGTTAAAATTAAACAATTAAATGTGAATTTAACAGCCATTATTTGCAGGTAGGCATTGAAACAAGCTTTTTACAGAAAGTTAATTAAATTACGTTCCAACAGCTTCTTAATAAATAAAGGTTCATAAAGGCAGAAACACCTGGGCATACGTGAACATACCTGAACACACGTGGACACACCTGAACACACTTGAAATATATCAATAGTTAAAATATTACCATTAGGATACAGTCGTTGTTTCATCGTATCTTATTTTTCAAATTATCTCTTTAAAAATGCCGGACTATTTCATTATTACCAGTTATAAATTAAATTTGATCATTAACAAACATGCACATGGATAATAACGAAATACCAGACCAACCTTTAAGTGATGATCCTGAAGAAAACCTGCGGATGGAAAATGAGCTGCTGCGTTTAAAATTAAAGGCAGAGCTGGGCGGCGAATCGCACAGTATTTCGGATATAGGTCCTGAAATTGAAAATGAATTTCTGAAAAACGTACTGGCATTTGAGCATAATTTTGCCAACTCAAAGCCGGCTAAGGTGTATGACCTTTTAGGGAAACCCGATTTTAAAAGATCAGATGACCTGGATGATAACTCAATAAGCAAGGCCTTGGAAGAAATCACTGAGCTTATGTCCGAAAAAAACATAGAAGTGTATTTTGGTGATGGGTATGATGACCGGACCAAATACCATTTTATTACCGAGGAACTGTTTGAGCATGAAACTACTTTTGCTCCAATACCCGGCATGACCACCAATTTTGACTATGAAGAATTTCATCCTAATCATAAAAAGGACATTGAAAAAAGAGGGGAGGAATTTATATCCGGATGGTTTAAACGGAGTTTTAGTGAACGCAGTTGGGAACTGGCAGACCATTTTATATTGCCGGACAGAAAAATATTAAGCAAAGCCGATGTTGTTGCACAATTACAGCGCATTTTTGATGCCTATACTGCCTTTACCAATGAGAAATATATAATTAACGACACGGGCTTTGAGTTAGATGAAGGAAACGGCATTGGACATGCAGGAGGAATGGTAAGATACGATGCTGTTTTAGAAAACGGGGAGACTATGCCCATCGGAGGCCATTTTAAATTGTATATGACGCTTGAACAGGGGTGGTGGAGTATATTTCATATAAATTTTCCGGGGTTTGAATATTGTTAACATTGATAAAATGCTAACATAAGTTAAACTAGGCAAAACTTACCATAACCAGGGGTTTTCAAAATTGAGGCCTGCAATGTTCTTAAAATCTATAATATTCCGGGTAATTAATGTATGATTATAAACAATGGCTGTTGCCGCAACTACAGCGTCAGGTAGTTTTATTTTATATTGTTGCCTCAGTGTTATAGTTTGTTGAATAATCTCTTCACTCAAATTATAAGTTTGTGAACTAATAATAAATGGCCTAAGTCTTTCTAATTGAGCGGATGTTGCATTATACCAGCCCATTAACTCTATACGGGTTATAACAGATATGATCCCTGGAAGTTTGTCAATTTGCGAGGCAGTGGGTGCAGGTAGTCGATTGCTTAAGTAATCAATGACTACATTGGTGTCCATCAGAAATCCCTGTCCTATTCTGCTCTTGATCTTTTTATATATTCCTGCAATTCAATCCCCTCTTCTTCAGATAGTGCTCCTCTGAAAGAAGCCATGTTTTTTGGAGTTATCGGCTTTTCCTCTGTCAGCTCATCAACCGGGTAATACAAAACTTCAATCCTTCTGCCAACGTAATTTGGGGGAATGGAAAGTTTTACATTTGTATTATCTGGTGTTATGATTGTGTGTACCATATCAACAAATTTACTAATAATTAAACGGATTATTCCAAAGCTTATGTCAATATCTGTCATTTTTACCCGCTGTCTGGATTGTAATTATTATAAATTCAACTAACATCGGGTTTTAATAGCTATCCCTAATTAACATTTTTCGCCTTCAATACTTCGCGCAGCTTTACAAACGAATTATAAGGGCCGATAGACAGCGTGGCGTTAACAAGCCAGGCCGGTATACTTCCCCCGGGGTCAACACTAAAGGTATAGTCAACCTTTAACTTATTGTTGGGTGCCTGGGTTACTTTCCAGGTAGCTAACGAGTAGGGAACCCTTATGTAATTATTTTTTTGGGGTAAATAGTCGGGCATGCTTTTTGCCTGGACATTTAAACCGTCAGCATTAGGTGTAATACTAAGCTCTACAATCAAATCACGGTCTTTTATTGGCCAGGGCAAATGTGATTCAGTATAATAAATTATTTTTTGCGGGTCTATTGTTTTTAAAACCACTGATTTTTTGTTCGAGAAAACCCAGGCATTATAATCAGCTATATCCTGGAGGGTGGAAATTAGTTGTGCCTTTGTAGCCTCCAGTTCACAGAGTACGCGTAGCTCCTTTAAATTTCCTGTTGCCGCCTTTCGCGTATAAACTTCTATTCCATTTTGATTTCTTTGAAGTTCCCATTTACCTTGTGACATCACAGCCGAGAGCTCAAAAAGCAGCACGCTAAAAAGGAAAAGCTTTTTCATGAATAAATTTGACAAGGAGATTAACAGCGTTAATTGTGAAAATTTAGTTCATGATACTGTAGAAATATTGTATTCTATTAAACTAACTATTTGATAAAAGATTATAAGGCAGTCAAACTTTTTTGGAAATTTTATTTCCGGTAAAAAAGCTTGCATTTTCACTATAACTTTAGTTCCTCTTTTCCGGATATTTCAGAAGTGTTTTCTTCCACCATTTCTATTTTTGAGCCTTCTTCTGCAAATAATTCTCTGTCCTTATTTAGGGTGGGGGATATTCCGAAAATGCCCACGCCTGCCACTGCAAGTATGATAAGCAGGATTAACCCGCATATTCTCATTATTTTTTTGAAAGATTTCATGCGCTTTAGTTTTTTTGAAAAAATCATGATGCTGCATGCCATTGGCAACACATCATTTGTATAATTAAAATAAGGGGTACCGCCAGGCGGTTAAAAAATGAAAGGATTTATCCTAAAGCGATAACAGGTTCATCACTTGTATTTTGAGGAATAGTTTTAACCCGGTAAAAAAAGCACGCTTGCTTCCTGATGAACATACCGGGGGAACAATGGCTTATTACAGAAGTCTTTGTTTGCAGGCTATGCAGGTTAGCTAAGTTGAAAACAGGTATAACGAAAACCGGATGGTCTCGATGTTTACAGTAAGTATGCCGCAAAGCGCCATTAAAGGAGATGCTTTTTACAAGCCGGTTTGGGCGGTTTACCAATAAGGTGGTTTGCTGAATATCCTGTGTGGCGCGGCTTTGGATAGCTAACCCTGAAAAAACAAAAAAGCTCAAAAACAAAACAGCGGCAAGTACACATTTTGTGAATGCGTTTTGATAGTTAGGATGCCTGTTACTGTTCATTTCAGAAACAAAAGTACAATGATTATTTAAAATTTAGTTACCCACGTATTATCGGGTAATAAATAGATTCTCCAGTTCAGTCAAATTATTCTTGACCAGGGCGCTACGCATCCAAAATAACCTTTATTTATTCGAACAATTTTGCCGGCTTTACGTAAAAGGGTACTAACACTTGCTCCCCGCAATTGTTAAATACATTTACTATGAGCTATAAAGGGTAATCCGATCATAGCAGAACATTTAATGGTTTTGATTGGTTATTGAATTGAATTAAAAGATATGTGAGGGTTTATGAGGAACCGTTTACTGATATGCTTTTTCTTGTTGTTATCCATAAAGGGATATAGTCAGACGTGCACATTAAGTGTGGCGGCATCACAATCGTCAACAGCTATATGCTCCGGCAACAGTGTAACTTTAACAGCCGCTGCTTCAGCAGGTACAGCTCCCTATACTTATATATGGAGTACAGGAGAAATCACCCCATCAATAAATGTAAATAAGGCAGGTACTTATACCGTTTCTGTAAGCGATAAAACACCCGGTTGCCAGCCTGTTGTAAAAAGCTTAGTTATTGTTAATGGTTCAGTACCTGTTCAGCCAACGGTAAAAAGTGTAGTTGTTTGTCCAAATAGTTCGGCAACACTTACAGCCACGGCTCCCGGAGGCACCTATCAATGGTATGATGCAGCTACCGGGGGCAATTTTTTAGCAAGCGGCAGTACTTACAATACCCCATTAATTACTGCATCCACCTACTTTTATGTTGAAACAACGATAGCGGGTTGTACAAGCCTCAGAACAGCAGTTCCAGTTAGTTTAAGCGCTAAACCAAGTGTTACCGGGGCCTCGATATGTGCCGGCAACGTGGCAACCTTATCGGTCAGCAGCGGCGATAGCTATACCTGGTATGACGCGCTTACAGGTGGAAACGTGGTAAGTAATAGCCAAAACTTTACAACCCCGGTATTAACCGCTACAACAACTTATTATGTAGTAGTTACTGCCAATGGTTGCACCAGTGCACCTACCCCGG
>Ga0302309_10003270_pt1 | contig 12713 bp, 23 predicted proteins | sample III_Palsa_N1_1_FD_200453 | JGI IMG/M metagenome (GOLD analysis project Ga0302309, IMG submission 200453) | Peat permafrost microbial communities from Stordalen Mire near Abisko, Sweden - III_Palsa_N1_1 | ecosystem: Environmental > Terrestrial > Soil > Palsa > Peat permafrost | place: Sweden... | reverse complement strand
TGGCTGGCATGGTGTCCTCTATTCGTATTCGGGATTGCTGCGGTTGAGTTCCTGGTCTTCGCGCTCTTGAATCTCGCGCTCGGCATCGTCGTACATTGGGTCTTCTGGGTCGTTTGCGGGATTGTCAGGAAGGTTCATTGCTGGCCTCCGAGATAAACGTGTAGGGCCAGCCATTCGTGAGCGCGGCCATGATTGCGCAGTGGTGGACAATTCCAACCATCGGCTCAGTACATACTTCCTTGCGAAAGAGATACATAAATCTCCTTAGTCTTCGTCTCTACGAGGTTCGCGGTCATACCACCAACCGCACACGATGATGATGAGCGAGACTCCTATGTCCCACCAAGGGATACTGAGCAGCATGTCCATTACGGTTCGCTCCACTCATCTTCATAAAATCCGCTTGCTTCCAACCAATCAAGATAGTCCAGCATGATCGCTCCTAATACGAGATTTTTACAGCGGGAATGTTTCCCTTTGCGATTGCAGAAATAGCAACCTTGGCCTGTGCTTCTGTGAGTCCGGCTTCAACAAGAGCGGCCACAGCAGCATTGTTGATGGTCTTTTTATGCTCTTTGTCCTTCTCTCGCGCCTTCGTTTCAGCCGCTTCCCTTGCTTTCTGGTCAGCAATGCGCTTCTGCTCGTCCGCAATGGCCTGTAAGCGGGCTTTCTCGGCACGCTCGGCTGCTTCCTTGGCCTCACGCTCTGCACGCTCCTGAGCGGCCTTGGTAGCCTCAGCATGGCGCTTCTCGGCTTCCTCAGCATCCTTCTTGGCCTTTTCAATGGCAGCGGCCTTCTCTGCCTCTACCTGCTTTACGCGGGCTTCAGCCTGGAACTTCTCCTGCTCTACACGCTGGCGCTCTACTTCTGCCTCGCGTTGGGCCTTCTCTCGCGCCTCTCGTGCAATCTGTTCCTCGCGGTCTTTCTTTTCCCGCGCTTCCTTCTCAGCCCGCATCGCTTCCATCTCGATACGGTCAGCCTCTTGCTTCTCAGCAATCTTCAGCTTAGTTTCGAGGGCAGATAGAACGCTCGCTTTGGTGGACGTACCGCGCTCGGTGAATTCCTGAAAAGTGGTTAGGTCTACAAGGGAGACAATGCGGATACGCTCCTGAATCTCGGCAATGGTTGCACCGAAGTCCAGAGTGCCGGCAGTCTCCATCGCAGTGATGTTCGCTTCATGGTTAGCCACACGGTCTTTCTCGGCGTTCTCCCAGTCCGTGAGAGGCTTACGCGCTTCTTGCTTGAGTGCATCGAAGCGGTCGCGGTACTTCTTGCCTTCCGCGTCAACCAAAGCTAGTTTCTTCTTCTCTTCCGAAACAAGGCCGACGCGCTGTTCTTCCACAAACCCCTTAGAGCTTGTGATTTTAGTGCATAGCTTCTTGATAGCATCACGGCCCTTTTCGGTGCTGATGTCTTTCGGGGTAGCGCGAACCTCAGCTTCAATGCGGGCCAAAATGTCATCGGCGGCGCCGGGCTTGAAAAGCTCAACTGCGGTGATGCTCTGAATAATCGCTAGTCCTGTTTCCTGCTCCATCGTCTTATCTCCTCTTTGGTTGAATTTCAAAAAATGCGGTCAATTATCTCGACTTTTCCCTGGCATACTTATCTCCTATCAGGTGTCTTGTGACCGTTTGAAAGTTTTAGAGCTGCCATCTTTACCGCAGCATCCCAATTGTGTGAGTCGTCAACCTCGAAAGGATTCCACTCGTAGCCCAATCTCTTTTCGCCGCGCTTCTCGATTCCACACTGAGGGTGCAGGTGCAAAATTGCGCGGCGCATCTGCTTCGCATCCTTGCCCAGTGATTTCCAGAGCGGTTCGTCTTCCTGCAATGCTTCAAAGTAGCTCTGTGTTTGCAGTCGCCATTCGAGCATCTTCATTTGCCTTGCTTTGCCTGACTGCCTTGCACACGTCTTTAGATCGACAACCCAGATATCGTTACCGATTCTGCCAATCAGGTCGGGCGTTCCACCTACCAAAGTTCCACTGCCAAGGTGGTCATAAACTACGCTTCGTTCGATAGGCCCGCATACTTGAAACCCAGTCTTCTCTTTCCATCGCAGGTAGGAGACAACCCTTTCCTGCGCTTCTTTTGTGCGCGGGGGAAGTGAAACACCTTCCTCAATGCACTGGATAGTTTCATGCACCATCTGCCCACGCTTTGCAGCGGCTTCCAGAATCTCTGCCGGAACCCCCTCAAACAAGCACAAGGCGTTGAGTGAGAGGATGTCCGACGTAGACAGAACATAATTACCCTTGACGCGGTAAGCGTGTCCTTGGCGCGAGAATGTGTGAGGAATAAGCATTAGAAGGGGATGTCGTCGTCTGTGATGAGAGTCTGGTTGTCGTAAGAATCAACGGGCGGCTGCTCTTGTGATTGCTCTTCTTCGTAGGCATCGTCGGGTGACTGGTCGGAATCAGCGTGAGAGCCTTCATGCTTCGGGGCAACCTGCTCTGCTTGGTCTTGCTTGTTTCGGGAAAGATAGCCGCTCAGAAACTCCTGCAAGGTCTTGTCCAGTTCGATGGCCAGAGCGATTGATTCTGGGGAAATATCAAGCATCGAGAACTTCGGGACACGATACACGATCCGGCCCTTCTTTCCCTCGACAAAGCCATCCATCTTGATAGCTTTTTTGTAGAAGTCTTTGCGGTTGTCTTTGCGGAAATCCATCCATGCGCCGAGGGTCGCACCCTTGAAGCGAATCGCACCAATCAGAAGTTCGCCGGCCTGGCTCTTGAACGCGATGTAGCAGTTGGCGTGAAACGATCCGCCGAGCGTGTTGATGCGGTCTTTGATATCCCGGTACAGACCTTCCACGAGAGTTCCACCCTTGAAGGCTTTGACAACCAAAGTGTCCTGGCGGGTGTCCTTGACTTCGTTGGAGTAGATGCCGGATGAGCTTGCATCGTGCCATCCGCGCACACTCCCAAGCTCGTCAAGCAGGATGAACGTGAACGGCATCGGAACCTCAATGCTCTTCTTCGCGTCCTTGTCGTAGTAGCTGATTGCGCCATGCTCACCGTTCCATTCAAACCAGCGAGTAGCAGGGTTGGGCTGACCATTTTCATGCGGATTACTGAGGCTCATATTGATTTCTCCTTGTCCATCGGCGTGGTTGCTGCGCGCTCAATTTGCGTGTTTTCTGGCACTGTATTGCTCCTTGGTAGAGGGTGGAGGGTTAGGCGTTCATTTCGCCGAGAGCTTCGTTTGCGCGTTCCTGAGCAGCTTCCAGACCGCCGTCAGATTCTTCGGCCTCTTCGCCTTCCGCTGGCTCTTCTGGTTCCTCTTCCATGCCTTCGCACTCGTCGGCAGCATCATTGAGGGTGCTAACAAAATCGTCAAGGTTGGAAACGCGCTCTTCAATTTGCTGGCCCGTATCGCCTTGCTGCAAGCCTTCGGGCATATTGTCGAGCGATTCCTGATACTCGTCGCGGACGCTCTCGATATCATTTGCCGCCGACCGCAGAGCTTCCGCTACATCCGCGCAGCAACCCGCCGCTTGAATAGCTTCCTCCGCGCCTTCGATGGCTGCATATACGCCTGACATCTTCGAGTGGGTCAACTGGCTCTGCTTTGGGCGACCGTGGCTTTCGTGCTGGCGATAGACCGTACCGCCGCGCTGGGCCTTGATAGCCCACTGGTAGTACCGCTCACCCTTGACGATGGGATTAGCGCAACGGCAGCACTTTACTACCCCTGCGGCGCGTCCCTGACTGATGTGATTAGTAACTCTTGGCATTATCGTGTCCTCCAAAGGTGTGCTGCAAACATTACAAACTCAACCAGCCAGTGAGTAATACCTATTGCCGCAAGGAACGCAGGTATGGCTAGGAAAACGTAGATGGCGAGGAGCGCGGTAGCGTCGTAGGTCATGCCCGCTTGCCTGAGCGCTCAAGTTCCTTTTTCAGAAAGGCGCAGGAGTTCGCGTGCTGTTCTTTAGCCTGAGCATAGCCGCGCCGCGTGCCAACCCGCTTCAACTGCCATCCGCATGAGCATGTATATCCGTGCTTCATCGTAAGACCTTTTTCTTCTAGCAACTCCGCTAGACGGTTGAGTGGTGGGGGTGAATCAGCTTAGGCCGCAACTACCAGTTTGTTTCTTCCGCATTTAGGGCATGGAGTGCGCTCCAAGTAAGCATTGCCGTGGCAATATGAGCAGATAGATTCCCGCTCGGCCAGGTATTCGGCGACGGCAACGGCCTTTATCTTGTTCATGGTTGAATACATTTGCGTCTGACGCTCGACACCAAGAAAACGGTATACCGACCACCATCCCTCGCGCCTAACGACTTTATAGGTAGTATCCAACTCTTGTGCCATGTGTCATCTCCTGTGCTCTGTCGTTCTTGAGCGTGTACCCAATTTAGCCGATGTGATTGGACATGTCAATACCCCCTTGACATCTTTCTCTAAAATAATTACAGTTGTGCTCATGGAAGTATCAGCGCAGGTAAAACGACTCATCAAGGAAGCAGGTGGTCTGCGGACGCTTGCTAAGAAACGGCGCGTATCCCGACAAACGCTCTACAACCTCCTAGCGGGCGGCTGGGCAACAAAGCGCACGGTAGACAAACTCGGCATAAAGGTAAAGTGAGCAAGGGCGAGAGCCAGAAAGCAGGAGACGAATGAAGATTTACGTTGCTAGTTCGTGGCGCAACACATTCCAGCAAGAGGTCGTGGCAAAGCTTCGTGGTTTAGGACATGAGGTTTATGACTTCAAGGCTGGTGGGGATGGTTGGAGCGCGGCAGAGGGAGAGGGTGGCTTTGGGTGGAGGTTCATCGACCCCAACTGGCAGAACTGGACGCCAGCAGAGTATGTCGCGGCACTCTCGCATCCGTTAGCCATCGAAGGGTTCAACCGAGATATGGATGCGTTGAAGCGTGCGGATTGCTGCATCATGGTCATGCCGTGCGGCCCAAGTGCAAGCATGGAAATGGGGTATGCGGTAGGTGCAGGCCGGCTCGTCGCAGCATACATTCCGGGAACGCGAGAACCTGACCTCATGGTGAAGATGGCAGATATCGTAACCACGCGATGGAGCGCTATCGAGGTTTGGTTGAATGTGGACTGTAGCTGAGGCAAGGAGTAATGGGTATGAGCAGCGAGAAAATAGAGCCGCATGGCATCGTAGACAAGAACGGCGATTACCTAGCCTTTGATGGGCAGTTTGCGATATTCAAGAACCGCGAGCGTGCAGAGGAAGTTCTGCGCGGCGTGAAGATTCGACGCAAGCTGCGTGTAGTGCGAGTTGCCCTGCTAAAGCTGGAAACCAAACCACGATAGACGCGGAGAATGGAGTAGAAAATGGAAACGCCAAACACGACCGCAGGAAGACTTACTGAAAGCATCATGCACGAAGTAAATCTGTCGCTCGATCTCACGGTTCATCAGTACAACCGCATTTACGAGCATATTCTTGCCCAATCCGAGAAGGTTCTAGGGCCGCTTGAATCGGAGCTTGCGATGCGTGATGGCGTGCTGAATATGGCCGTGGCTCGTTTAGGCGGAAAAGTTGAAGGACGCCCGACTGCGCGGCTTAACTTTGGTAAACATATACTTGACGCACAAGCCTCTTTAGGTCATGCTGGGTTTGCCGTGACAGGGCTAGTGCTTTTGCTGTGTGTGCTTATTGGGGTTGCGCTTGCAGGATTAGTTAGAAAATCCCGCATTGGCTACGCTCCGCATCCAACCCAAATCCTTGGGAAGGATTGGAGTCTTGTCGAAGGGGTTAATGCCATCCATCCCACCCGGACTTGCAGGATCCCTTCGTCCCAATATGTAGACCCCTCCGACTTGATGAGTGTCATCGTTGAAGGTAGCTCTGTAGGAGGTGCAGACCACTACGGTAAGAGGCATGGGAACATCGGACACGCGTCCCTTCAGAGTAAGACCAGCGCGATCAAATTGGGTCAGCGGGGTTTGAATGTTGATGAAGTCATCGTAGGAGCCTCCGTCGCCAGCCAACAATCTTCCCCAGTTGAGCCCATCCATCTGACGTACTTTGGTGGGACTAATCCCCGATTTGCAAACATCTCGCAGTTCGGCACCGGAATTTGTTCCCGGGATAGACTTTCCACCCCTAGCAAAACTCCTGGAATCGCTCAGGGTGGCATCGTCCTTGAGTCCTGGAGAATATCCGAATCTGGTCTGGATAATCCGCGCATCGGAAGTTACAGCCAAGGCCGGCGTTCTTCCCGTGTTTTTGTAGTGAAACTTCAAAGGCAATTGAAGGAACTCTCCGCCCGTTCCCGGCCACATCACATGAGTGAGCGGCCCGACAATTTCTACCTCAACGGATACCCACGGACGATTCGACATAGTGAGTTCGGCAGCAGCAGTACCAGCCGCGCTCTCAGCGGCTCCGGCCTCGCTTCTGGTGGCAATGGCGAGGTCATGCGTCTCATTCGCAATTTTGGTGGTCTGGAGTTGTTGCGTGAGAGTTTGTTTAGCTATTTCGTGAGTTTCCTGCGCCTGCCAATCCATTCTTCCAAGAGTCTGCTGGAGAGCCGAGTTGTTCCCGTCCAGAGCTTCTCTAGTCAGGCGATTGGTCCAGCGAATCTGCGCCCATTGGAGCGCGGAGAACACAGTGTAAATAAGCAAGATAAACAAGCCGCCTATCTCAAGGCCAAGTTTGGTATTCTCGCGCCACTGATTGGAGCCGTTGGCGGCATGATTCTCGCTGGGTGGGGGTGGTGGCGGATTCGCAGGGCCAGCAGCGGGCGGCAAGCCGGAGCCGGATTCGCCGCCTTGGTTGGAGGCTATCTGGTGGGCAGTATCGCTGGCATTATCTTTATGATCGTCGCCTTCTAACGGCATGGTCTATCCTCTTAGGTGAGGCCATTATGAAACACGAATACTTCGACAGGGCCAACATTGCCGAGCTTCGTTCCAGTCTTATCGGTCATGGCCTCGCGGATTCTATGAAGCAAGAACCAAGCCGATTTTTGCGTGATATCCAGAGCGCGGGCGACCTCACACGAACTGACTCCATTCCTGCAATTACAGAGCATCCAAAACGCACACATCCATTTGTCGAGTCCCAGCGGGCTATCCTCGAACACTGTGCCGACTTTGAGGGTGAACTGCTTTTTACAGCCCTTGCAGTGCCAGAGTCGGCGGGTCTTCACGAATGAGTGCTTATCGGAGCCGCAGCGCGGGCAAGTTACCAGACCATCCGGCCAGCGCAGATTCAGCGCGTATTGGAAGGCCCGGTCGGGGTCAGAGAAGTAGACTATTGCTTGCTGGAGTGTGTTCGGAGCGTCCATGTACCTACGCTACTCCGAACCTCCCTGTGTGTCAAGTATATAATTACCTTAACTTTCTCCAGCGCATTGACCAACTTGTAGCAGCCGAGAGGAAACCCAATGACCAATGATGCTCCGGTTTACAAGTTATGCCGCCATTGCGCGCAACCAATGAAGCCCAAAGGTGTGAAGAAGCTCCCCAACGAATACGACCACGCGCAGGGATGCCCTTATGCTCCTAAGAAACGGAGAATTTATGACCCCCAATGATGAACTGAGAGCGCTGGCACAGGCAGAAATTGATAGTCCTATTCGCGTCAATCTCGTGCCCCACCCTGACCCGCAGTTTGCAGCATTCAGTGACTTCCGAGCAGCGGCATCCCCAGAAGCCGTAATCAAGCTGCTGGATAGGATTGCGGAGTTAGAGAAGCGCTGCGAAGAGTTGAATCTGGACTTGGTTGCGGTAGCTAATGGCGTGCGAGTCTTCCCTGTATTTTGACTAGCGAGGATGGCCTTCAGCCTACTTGACTCCAGGAATGATGCCCAGCACGCCTAGGATGAGCAGGACGAAGAGGATGAGGCCCAAACCGCCGTACCCATAGCGCCAGCCACCGGGAGCCGCATTGCCAAAGCCTACGCCGTTCATAATCACGAGCACGAGCAGGATGATGATAATCATGTGACCTCACATTTCTAAGACGTTTGATGCAGTCAGGGTCGCGAAGAACTCGCCAGAACCTCGCGCTAACCCTTTTGCTTACTTACCCCTATGACTCACACTTATGGATACGCACTGCTGCCGCGCCCATGATTTTCTCGCAAGTGAGGCACTGGTATAGTTTTGGGGGACGGCCTACGGGCTTGGGTGATGGTTTCATTTGGCCTCCACAGGGGCACCGACATAATACTCATCCAAGCATTCTCGACAGCAGAAAATTCCAAGTTCTTTGCCATTACTGAGTAACAAGGTGGCCTGCATCCCAGACCAGATACAACCACCACATGTTTTGCAATCGCGGTGGCGATCTAGCAGCCGAAGCACCACCGCGAACTTAGCAAGATAGTGAGTTATGCGCATGTGAGAGATTCCATCTTGTTCGAGTGCGCCTGAACCTCGCTACGATTGGAAGCTGCAATCTCAAGTTCCAACCTCTCATAAAGCTCTGCCATTTGGTCAGCAACCGTATTGAGCGCGTCTGTAGTCTTGCTGAAGTTAGCCCCACCATGTTGAAGTTGGGAAGCGTTGCGTGCATCACGAACAGCGCGTAATGCCTGTGCGGTGGCCTTTCCTGCCTTTATAATCTGCTCATCGAGTGTCATGTTTGTTTCCTCCATGTGGTGAATATAAGCCATCAATTATCTGCGAGTCAAGGGATAAATGGCATTTATTTTCTCGTGGCTGTCTGATATCCTTAGCCCCTATGGCTGGCGGTAGACCTCAAACTCCTTTCGACCAAGAGATAGCGGATGAACTTTGCTTCCGTTGGTCTTCTGAAGTTAAAGGTATGAGATCTATTCTCAAGGACTTAGCAAACGAATTCCCAAACAAGACAATCCCTTGCACTGGAACCATTTACAAGTGGATGGAAGAGAATCCAGAGTTTATGGCACAGTCCGCGCGTGCGCGTGAGATGCGAGCCGATATGCTTGCGGATGAGCGCACCGAATATGCGCTAACCCCATTACTTGGTGAAGTTGTAACCGAAAGCGATAAGAATGGTCGCGAGACGCGTACAGGGGATAATGTGGCGCGATCTACGCTGATTGTGCAGACCATCTCCAGGCATATCGGGCAACTAAACCCACGCAAGTACGGGGACAAGGTTTTGAATGAGCACACCGGCAAGGACGGCGCTCCTATACAATTCGTTACGAAGTCGATTCTGGAGGAATAGATGCCACTCTTCAACCCTTACGGGCCGCTCACGATTCAAGTCTCTTCAGGCACGACAACGCCTTTGTTTTCAGCGACGGACACAATTGCTATGGGGTCGATTTCGCGCGTAATTGCGCCGCTGGATTCGGGTGCGGTTGCGCGGCGGAGCATCACGTTTCAGTGTGTGGGCATTGGGGCAACGATCTACGGCAGCAACACGCCGCCTACGGGTGGTTCAGGTGGAGCGCCGCAAAATGGTGTTTCTGTGGGCACTCCTACGGCTGGCACAAGCTATCAGGACACGCTGGGCTATGCTTATTACTGGGCGGTTGCGAGTGGCGCAGGGCCCGGTTCAGTCATTGCTCATGTGAGCTAGTTGGGTGTACTTGACCACCCAAAACGGGTATACTGTACCCAATGAGTACGGCATGGGTTGGCGTCAAAATGACGATTGGATTGGCTGACAAATTCACATCAACGATTACACTCACAAATACTGCACCGTTTTCGCGTAATCTCTAAAGGTTATCCGCATCCTGATTGGTTCTTCTGGCGCATCTGGCAGGATGGAGACCGCGTAATTTTCAAGTGGGTTTATCGCGTTTTAGGTTGGCCGCTTGACCCTGAATACCGCATCTACGACATGACCAACACGCAACTGACTTTGGAGGCAAGATGAGCGCACCCCTTGAGTTCGACCCTGAGAAGGTAGAGCGACAATTCCTAGACAATCATTCGAAATGGGAGGTGTTGGCTGGCAATGGTTCTGGCTGGGTGTTGCGTCTGACTTCGACGCACTGCTGGATATGTACCGCGCGGAAATAGCTAGCCATGATTGCGGATGCGGATTAGGCGAAGACTGTCCAGTTGGCGGGTAAATGGCTCCAATCACACTCTCTCTCCAACCGAAGCAACTAGAACTCGGAAAACTCATTTACCGCACCGGGCCTGATGCTGCGACGTGGATTGGCGGAGGCGGAAGTCGTGCGGGTGGTAAGAGCGCTGCTATCCGTCGCATCATGCTCGACCGCCGCCAGAACCGACCCGGCACGGATGGGTGCATTGTTCGGCGTGTGTGGGATGAGGTCAAGCGCAACCATGTGGACGAATTCATGCGCGAGTGGCCTGAGTTGCGCGACTACTGGCGAGCTGGCGACCATGAATTTAGATTGCCCAACGGCTCTCGCATCGTGTTTGCCTATGCCGAGAATCAGCAGGAAGTGGATCGTAAGTTCTGGGGTGTGCAGTATTACGACCTTTTTGTAGACCAAGCCGAGCAGTTCAGCGAGTACGAATTGCAGATTATGCACACCTGCAACCGCTGGCCGGATACAGCTTTGGGTGAGTGCAAAACGGCGCTATTCTTCAATCCTGGCGGTGTGGGTACTGAGTTCCTGAGAAGGGTATTCGCACAGCGGCGCTTTCATGGCGGAGAACGACCAACCGACTATGAGTTTGTGCACATGTTTGGGTGGGACAATTTCGTATGGTTCAGTGGGTTGGGATTGACCGCAAAGCAGTTCTACGCGATGAGCAGCGAAGAACGATTCGAGCTATTCGTAGATAGGACGGCTGAAGGCCGCAAACTTAATGCGCTGCCACAGAGTCTCCGCGCCGGCCATCTTCTCGGCTCGTTCGATAGCTTCGCTGGGCAGTATTTCGCCGGGGTTTGGGACGAATCGAAGCTGATACTTACGGCGCAGCAAGAGGCCAAACTTGTGCAACCGTGGTGGCCCAGATGGGCAGGTCATGACGACGGTTTCGTTCATCATGCGGCGTGCGGCTGGGGGACTGGAGGGAAGGTTGCGCCTAAGCTGTTCCATGAAGTTTTTGGGGTTGTGATTGACGAGCCTGTGGAAGTTTGGGTGCTCACGCGCGACCATGTAGTGCAGGAGACAGAACAAGGCGAGTTAATCCGACAGTTGGTCGGCATGATGGACGAGAACGAGCGCAAGCAGATGAAGCGTTATTTTCTGTCTGTGGACGCGTGGGAAAAGGACTCCAAAGGCCACAGTACGGCGGATACGATCAATCAAGAGTTGCGGCTGGCGGGGTTGCCGTGGGCAGAACAAGCGGCTAACGGGCGTATCGGCGGTTGGCGCTTTTTGTACGCGATGATGAAGAAAACGGCTGATGTGCTGGCGGGAAAGATGGCCCCGACGCGGCTGGACGACGACTTTGATAAGGAAGCAGGGGGTTACTCTTTGAAGACCCCGCTGATATTTATTTCTTCTCGCTGCACGGACACGATTGAAGCAGTTCCGATGCTTATTCGAGATACGAAGCATCCGGGCCGCGCTGAGGATGTTTGGAAGCAGCCCACAAAGGCGGATGACGTAGGTGATTTCCTGCGCTATTGGGCATACTCGATGCACACGGCAAACCTTCAAGCACCTTTGTCGGTGAGGGCGCATGAGTTCTATGATAGCCTTGGCGACAAGCCGATGCATACGAAGGGCATGGCGATGCTAAAGTTCGAGGCAGAGAATAAGCGGCGGAGGGGAAGCGCATGGTCTGGGCGGCAGTAATTCTTGCGGTACTCGCTGGGCTTCTGGGCTGGAGCCGCGTTGTGATTGCTCTGAATCTACGCGATGCTCAGGCTGAGTTGGCTGACAGGGCCACAAAACTAGCTGAGATGAACATCCAAGCGCAGGGCTATCTCCAAGATTCCAACAAATGGCAGAACCGCTACGAAAATCTTGTTGAAAAACTCCGTTTGCAAGCCGCAAAGCCGGATGATGGTATTATTCACGCAAAGAACTCTGGCGACGTGCGGAGACTCTTCGAGCAGCAGGTTAATGCGGAACAGATGAAGCGCGAGAAGCAACAGGAGAACTGATGGCAACCTTTGAAGAGATGAATCCGGGGTCTGTGAAGACTGACGGGCACGCGGAACGCAAGTGTTTGGGATTGCCCGACACAGAAGCCACGCCTGACCATCTGCGCGGCGCTCCGCAGCATTGCGACGGCGGCTCATCCTACAACGAATTTTGGGACACTGGCTTTGCTGGTGAAGGTGACCCCTACGGCATTGGTGCGGAATATGTGAGCCAGTCGGCCAATCCCGATGCTGCTAAGTTTGCGATGGGCATAGGAACTCACGACGGCACACCAATTTCAGGTGGCTTGCCGATTCCTGCCATCATACCTCCGCAGGATGCTTCTGTTCCTGATTCCGCGCCCATCACTTCCGAGTATGCGATTGTGGAAGTCGCTGACGGCTTTGAGTTGCGTAAGGGCGACATTGAACTTGGCACTTACCGCACCCGCGAGGACGCGGATGCTGCTTTGAAGATTGCGGAGGCCCACTAATGGCTATGGGACTGAACAAGCTGATGAATCCGGGCGGCGGCATGAAGTCGATGCAGGATGGGATGTCGAAGATGCGCCAACCCGCTGAAGCCAAGCCTGAGGGCGAACATGAAGAGGCCGGTTCTCCGATGGAGATTCACGACCATGGCGACGGCACTTACCACACCATGAAGGACGGCCAGGAAGAGCAGCATCCCGACCTACTCCACATGACCACCCACATCGCACACGAGCACGAGCCGGAATCGAAGCATCACCATGCTAAGCACGATGGCTTTACCG
>Ga0302309_10003269_pt1 | contig 12714 bp, 13 predicted proteins | sample III_Palsa_N1_1_FD_200453 | JGI IMG/M metagenome (GOLD analysis project Ga0302309, IMG submission 200453) | Peat permafrost microbial communities from Stordalen Mire near Abisko, Sweden - III_Palsa_N1_1 | ecosystem: Environmental > Terrestrial > Soil > Palsa > Peat permafrost | place: Sweden... | reverse complement strand
ATTATCTTACCTTTTGCCAGCAGGCTGCAGATGCCGGTGTGGAAAAATGGACGACGTATGTAACCGGCGCAAAAGTTGTTTATTACGACAAGCGAGGTAATGAACTGCTTACAGAACCTATTCCCGATACTTATTAGCAGAAATTAATTCTAAAAAAAATCGGATTGTAATGACCAAACGGTCACTGCAATCCGATTTAAACTGTTAGTGTAATTCTTATTATTTCTTAAAATGCTCAATAATCAAACTGGCCAGCTCCACTCCTATGCGCTCCTGGGCTTCGTTGGTGGCGGCGCCGATGTGCGGGGTAAGGGAGATTTTTGGGTGTTTAAGTATCTTCTCGCGTGGTGTTGGTTCGTTATCGAACACATCCAGCGCTGCAAACGAAACCTGGCCGCTGTTTAGGGCATCTATTAAGGCCAGTTCGTCAATTAAACCACCGCGTGATATGTTTACCAGGCCTACGCCTTTTTTCATTTGTGCAAGCTCATCAGCACCAATTAGCGCCTTATCAACAAAGGGGGTGTGCAGGGTAATAAAATCAGCAGTTTTGATAATCTCATCAAGCGTAGCAGTTTTAACCGAAGCGTTAACTTTAATGCCGCCACCTAAAACCAATTCCAGTTCGGGTTTAAACGGGTAAAGGTCATAAGCCAGCACATCCATACCCACGCCGATAGCAATTTTTGCCACTTCGCGGCCTATGCGGCCAAAGCCTACAATACCTAAAGTTTTGCCGCGCAGCTCAACACCTTTGGCGTAAGCTTTTTTGAGGTCGTTAAACTTGGTGTTGCCTTCAACGGGCATTTTGCGGTTGCTGTCGGCCAGAAAACGTACCCCGCCAAAAAGCTGTGCAAATACCAGTTCGGCAACAGACAGTGATGATGAAGCAGGCGTATTATAAACGCCGATGCCTTTTTCGCGGGCATATTCAACATCAATATTATCAACCCCAACACCACCGCGGCCAATCAGTTTAAGGCTTGGTACGGCATCTATTAAAGCCTTGCGCACTTTTGTTGCGCTGCGAACGGTAATAGCATCATAAGCGCCTAATTTAGCAGGCAGCTCATCCTGTGGTATATTGGTAGTATCTACTATAAAACCGGCATCTTCCAGCATTTTTTTGCCTATCGGATCGATGCCATCGTTAGCGAGTATTTTTATCATTATTAGTTGATTAAGTTGGATTGGGTTGATTAGGTTGATTAAGTTGGAAAAATGAACTACTCACTAAATCAACTTAATCAACCCAATCAACTAACTATTTATTTTTCTCAGCAAATTCCCTCATAGCATCAATCAATACGTAAACGCTGGTTATTGGCAGCGCGTTGTAGATAGATGCCCTGAAACCGCCTACGCTCCTGTGTCCTTTTATGCCTACTATGCCTTTTTCTTCAGCAAGTTTCAGGAACGGTTTTTCGTGCTCAGGATTGTTTACCACGAAGCAAACGTTCATGTCCGAACGGTCTTCAACCGCGCAAACACCTTTGAAAATTGGGTTGCGGTCAATTTCTTCGTACAATACGTTTGATTTTTGCTTGTTCTCTGCTTCAATAGCCGATACGCCGCCTTTTGATTTTAACCAGTTAAGGGTAAGCATAGAAACGTAGATAGCAAACACCGGTGGGGTATTGTACATGCTACCGCCTTCAATTTGTGTTTGATAGTTAAACATTGCAGGTATTTTACGGCCAGATTTGCCTAAAATATCATCCTTAACAATAACTAAGGTTACACCGGCAGGGCCCATGTTTTTTTGCGCGCCTGCATATATCAAACCAAAATCGGCAACGTTTATTTTGCGGCTGAAAATATCAGACGACATATCGCAAACTACAGGTACCGGAGACGGGAAAAACTTGTGCAGTTGTGTGCCGTAAATGGTATTGTTTGAGGTGATGTGGAAATAAGCTGCATCGGCAGGTATTTCAAAATCCTTAGGGATGTAAGTGAAATTTGCCTCTTTTGCTGATGCTACGATTTGTACCTCACCAAAATATTTAGCTTCTTTTAAAGCCTTGTTTGCCCATACACCTGTTTCCAGGTAAGCGGCCTTGCCACCCTCGGGTAAAAGGTTATAAGGGGCCAAAGCAAACTGGGTGCTTGCGCCGCCTTGTAAAAATAAAACTGAATAGCCTTCCGGAACTTCAAAAAGTTCCTTTACCAGCTTTACAGCCTCGTTTAAAACAGACTCGAACTCGGGCGCACGGTGCGAAATTTCCAGTATGGAAAGCCCTGTTCCGTTAAAATCAATTACGCCGGCTGCTGCCTGTTTTAATACTTCGTGTGGTAAAATGCCGGGACCGGCACCAAAATTGTGTTTCATGTGTTAGCGGATTATAGCTAAATGGTTCAATTTAAATAATTGTATCAAGAATGGCCGAAGTTAGTCAATTTGACAAAATATCAAGAGTTTATTTGCTTTTTTTTCAATTAAATGATAATTGTGCTGATTTTAGCTTAGCGGGCTGGGAGCAGTTAATATAGAGTTAGTTATAGGTTAACAAACTTACGAAGTTTTGAAAACTTCGTAAGTTAATGTCTGATTCAAATTCCTATTTAATTACTTCTACCCGCCATCACGATCGTGAAATGATCTCGGGGTGTTTCAGGTTGATGATAACGGCCAGCGGGTCGCCGGATGAGAAAACGGCGTTGCCGGCAACCAGTACATCGGCGCCAGTATCAACCAGTTTAGCGATGTTGGTTTCATCTACTCCCCCATCTATTTCTATCAGCAGGCCGGGGTTATGGGTTAAACGCAATTGCTTCAGGTCGTTTATTTTTTTGTAGGTATTTTGAATAAATTTTTGTCCGCCAAAGCCAGGATTAACCGACATGATAAGCACCATATCCAAATCGCCTATAATATCTACCAGCACGCTAACCGGCGTATGCGGGTTTAGGGCTACGCAAGCTTTACAACCAAGCTCCTTTATTACCTGTATGGTGCGGTGTAAATTAGGGCAAACTTCGTAATGCACGGTAATGCGCGAAGCGCCTGCATCTTTAAAATCCTTTAAATAACGATCGGGCTCTACAATCATTAAATGTACATCCAAAGGTTTTTTGGCGTGCTTTTTAACCGCTTTTACTACCGGCAGGCCAAAAGAAATATTCGGAACAAACATGCCATCCATCACATCAACATGTATCCAATCGGCTTCGCTGCTGTTAAGCATTTCGATATCACGCTGCAGGTTGGCAAAATCGGCGGCTAAAATGGATGGGGCGATTAAATGGTTCATAAAGCAAATATAGGTATTAGTCGGGAAGTCCGGAAGTCGGAAAGTCCGAAAGAAAGATGAATTAGTCAGAAAGTCCGGAAGTCAGAAAGTCAGAAAGGAAAAAATGGATTAGTCGGGAAGTCAGAAAGGAAAAAGTAAATATTCAGTTAATAACTATCAGTAAAATCATTCCCGCTTTCGGACTTCCTGACTTTACCGACTTTCGGACTTACAACTCTAATCACAATTCAACAGCAAATCGTAATACTTTTTCATTAAAACTACATCGTAATTTACTAACGACTGGTAGGCTTCTGATACCAACTCATTTAAAATAGACGAGCCAAGTTGCCCCCCTCCATTTGGAATGGAATCATAATACTTAATAATTTCTTTAACCCTTATGATTTCGTATAATAACTGCTGGATAAGATCTGTTTGCGAATTACCCTGTATCCCTGCTGAATTATTAAGAAAATCTAACGGATCATTAGTATTAGTAGTAGAAGTCATTTTTCAATAGAAAGATCGGCTTTTGAGCAACATATAACTGATACCAACCTTAAAAAACGGTATTTGTTTTAGAATTATGAAATAAAAATGAAAATAAACAACAAAGCCCTCATTACGAGGGCTTTGAATAGTGTTAAATTAACACGAGTTATTATTATTTGGCAGGCTCCGGTTTTGGCAATAGCGCTTTGCGCGAAAGCTTTAACTTACCTTGTTTGTCAACATCAAGCAGTTTAACACGTACTTCATCGCCTATCTCAAATATACCGTCCATAGTTTCAATACGGCGGTGGTCTATTTCTGATATGTGCAACAAGCCGTCTTTACCCGGCATAATTTCAACAAATGCGCCGAAAGGCATAATTGATTTTACTTTACCTTCGTAAATTTCACCAACCTCAGGTTTTGAAGCGATGTTTTTGATACGGGTAACCGCTTTATCAATAGCTTCCTTGTTATCAGCAAATATCTGCACTACACCCTGGTTGCCAACTTCCTCGATAGAGATAGTTGCACCTGTTTCGCGCTGCATTTCCTGGATAATTTTACCACCGGGACCAATTACCGCGCCGATGTACTCTTTATCAATACGGATGGTAATGATACGTGGTGCATGCGGTTTGTAATCTTCGCGAGGCGCTGCCATTGTCTTAGCCATTTCGCCAAGGATATGTAAGCGGCCCTCTTTTGCCTGGTCTAAAGCCTTGGTTAATACTTCGTATGATAAACCATTGATTTTTAAGTCCATCTGAACAGCAACAATACCGTTTTTGGTGCCTGTTACTTTAAAGTCCATATCGCCTAAGTGGTCTTCATCACCTAAAATATCGCTAAGGATAGCATATTTAGTACCCATTTCATTGGTAATTAAGCCCATTGCGATACCAGATACAGGGTTAGTAATTTTAACACCCGCATCCATCAAAGCCAATGTACCGGCACAAACCGTAGCCATTGATGATGAACCGTTTGATTCTAAAATATCGGAAACTATACGTATGGTGTAAGGATTTGCATCTTCGGCAGGTAATACGCGTTTTAACGAGCGCATAGCTAAGTTACCATGGCCAATTTCCCTACGACCAGCACCCCTGTTAGGGCGAACTTCGCCGGTTGAGAAACCAGGGAAATTATAGTGTAGTAAAAATTTATTGTAACCGTTTATGAACGCGCCATCAATCATTTGCTCATCGTCCTTAGCGCCTAAGGTAACACTGGTTAATGATTGTGTTTCGCCGCGTGTAAATACAGCCGAACCGTGGGCAGCAGGTAAATAACCTACTTCGCTCCATATCGGGCGTACTTGTGTAGTTGTACGGCCGTCAAGGCGTTTACCTTCGTCCAGTACTAAGTTGCGGATGGCGTCATACTCCACATCGTGGTAGTATTTTTTGGCTAAGCCTTTAGTGATATCATCAATCTCGCCTAAAGTAGCGATGTATTCGTCACGTACGGCTTTAAATTTAGCACCACGCTCGTCTTTACCTGATGCTTCAGCAGCAATGGCGTAAACTTTATCGTAAGTAGCGGCATAAATAGCTTTTTCTAACTCATCGTTACTATGCTCGTGGCTGTAAACACGTTTTTCGGTTTTGCCAACTTCAATAGTTAATTGTTTTTGTATAAAGCATTGTACTTTAATGGCTTCGTGTGCGAATTTGATAGCTTCAACCAGTTCAGCTTCCTGTATTTCGGCACTTTCGCCTTCAACCATGTTAATATCGTGCTCGCTGCCTGCAACTATAAATTCTAAAGTGGCGGTTTGCAATTGGCTTAAAGTTGGGTTGATAACTAATTTACCGTCAACCTTAGCTACGCGAACTTCTGATATAGGGCCGTTAAAAGGGATATCAGATACAGATAATGCCGCTGATGCAGCTAAACCTGCTAAACAATCGGGCATGATATCTTTATCAGCCGATATTAAGGTTATCATTACTTGTGTATCAGCATGATAATCTTCGGGGAACATTGGGCGCAATGCGCGGTCAACCAAACGTGAGATCAAAACCTCATAGTCTGATAAACGTGCCTCGCGGCGTAAAAAACCACCGGGTATACGGCCGGTAGCAGCATATTTCTCTTGATAATCAACAGAAAGAGGTAAAAAATCAACCCCTTCTTTTGCTTCAAGCGATGAAACCACGGTAGCTAATAACATGGTATCACCCATTTTTATTACTACCGATCCATCGGCTTGTTTGGCCAGTTTTCCTGTTTCGATCTCGATGGTGCGGCCGTCACCTAAATCGATTACTTTTTTAATTACATTCATTTTTTGTGTGTTGTGGGGCGCTTTCATCTTTAGGGCGCCTCCGGTTTTTATGTGTGTGAAAATTGTTTTTCGGTCAATAATTGCTTTTCAAAGGTACCGAAGCTATCAGAAACATTTATAATTTTTTGTAGTTTCTGATGGTCTATGAAAGTAAAAAAGCCATCCCCTAAATTTGAGACGGCTTTTTATTTGGTACCTGCATTTGTTACTTAATGATATCCCTAAGCGCTAATGCCTTAATAATAGCACGATACCTTGCAATATCTTTTTTGTAGAGGTAAGCCAGCAGTGCACGGCGTTTACCTACTAATTTTTGAAGCGATAACTGGGTAGAAAAATCGTGTTTGTTTTGTTTTAAATGCCCGGTTAAGTGAGCAATACGGGTGGTAAATAAAGCTACCTGTCCTTCGGCGCTGCCAGTATCTGTGGCGCTTTTACCGTGTTTTTCGAAAATCTCTGATTTCCATTCTTTACTTAAATACATTACTTGAATAATACTAAAGCGTAAATAATTTTTGTTAATTGTGGGTGCAAAGATAGGGATTTTGTGGAATATAACAAATGGGTATTTAATTATTGATTTAGTGATTTACTGAATTATTGATTGAGATGGAATTAATTATTGAATTAGTGATTTATTGAATTATTGAGTGAGGGGATTATTTATTGATTTACTGAATTATTGATTGTCTAATGTGTGGTTGAGTGATTTATTGATTGGGGAATATGTGATTGCTGAGTTATTGATTTGCTAAATGAATAAAACATTTTATCGATTTTTACCCTTTCAATTCAATAAATCAATAATTCAATAATTCACTCAATGTATAAAACCTACGAATCTGAACTGCGCGTTCGCCCTGATGATATAGATATGTACAACCACGTACACAACAGCAAATATTTTGATTATGTACTTGCCGCCCGGTATGACCAGATGGAACGCTGCTACGGCCTGGGCATGGATAAGTTTATTGAGCGCGGCTACGGCTGGCTGGTACGCACCGTTTATATGGATTATAAACGCGCGTTAAAAATGAGCGAATATTTTTTGGTGAGAACGGGTATTGAAAGTATAGACGAGAAAAAATGCCGTGTGCATTTCGAAATTATTAACAAGGCCAGCGGCAAAACCAGTTGCGACGGCTGGTTTGATTTTGTGCTGATTGATCTTAAAACCAACAAAGGCGTATTTATACCGCAGGATGTTATTGAGCACTATTTAAATTAACCCAGGGGACTGTCTCAAAAGTCGATTTATTAAAAGGGCACCAAATAATGTTTCTTTCTGTGCTCTTTGCGTACCTATCTCCGTTCACTCTGCGGTTAATTTTTACCACAGAGGGCACCGAGGACTGCACAGAGAACACTGAGCTTTTATAAAGTATATATAATTCGTGTTATTCTTTTTTCGATTTTATTTATGAATGGCCTTTATGTATTACTTTTACCCTTTTGTTCAAGTTCGGTTATAAAAGCGGTAAGCTCCTTAATAAAAACATCAAGCGATGTTGCCGAGCTTTTTAAATAGCGGGTTAGCTTTTTTAGTTGGGTTGGGCTGTTGATAAATTTTTCGATAATATAGGTTATCCCTAAAATATTGGCTACGGGCTGCCTTACCTTATGCGATGTTAAAAACATCATTTCCTCCAGGCCCTGTATATATTCCTTTAAATATTCATCGGCTTTTTTAAGCTCTTTATAGGCGAGGCTTAATTCATCGGAACGTTTTTCCTTTTCTTCGTTCTGAAATATCAGTTCCGTATTGGCAATGGCCAGTTCGGCCGCACGTTTTTCTTTTTCGTGGTTCTGATATTCCAATTCGATATTAGCGATAACTAATTCTGCAGCACGGCTCTCTTTTTCGGCATTCTGGAAAGCCAGCTCTATATTAGCTAAAACCAACTCTGCCGCACGGTTCTCCTTTTCTTCATTCTGAAATAACAATTCCTTATTTGCTATAATCAATTCGGCAGCACGGCTCTCTTTTTCGGCATTCTGGAAAGCCAGCTCTATATTAGCTAAAACCAATTCGGCCGCACGGTTTTCCTTTTCTTCATTCTGAAATAACAATTCCTTATTTGCAACAATCAATTCGGCAGCACGGCTTTCTTTTTCTTCGTTTTGAAAGGTTAACTCTTTATTAGCTATAACCAGCTCAGCGGCACGGTTCTCCTTCTCGGTATTCTGATATTCAAGCTCAACATTGGCTATAATTAGCTCGGCGGCACGGTTTTCCTTTTCGGTATTCTGAAAAGCAAGCTCAATATTGGCAATTGCCAATTCGGCAGCCCGCTTCTCTTTTTCTTCGTTCTGAAAAATCAGCTCTTTATTGGCAATGATAAGTTCGGCGGCGCGTTTTTCCTTTTCCTGGTTCTGAAAAGCAAGTTCCATATTGGCTATATAAAGTTCGGCGGCGCGTTTTTCCTTTTCTTCGTTTTGAAAAATAAGCTCTTTGTTAGCGATAATCAGTTGATCTGATCTGCTGTTTTTATCCATTAGATAGTTTAGGGAACGGCTATAAATCCTGCGTTAATCAAATGCTGACTGTGCCAGGAATGTGATAAGTGATTTAAGTATAAATAAAGATAACAAGCACAGTATTTACAACCTATAGTTGTTACACACACAAATTACTAACCAATAATATTAATTATTGTTTTTTCTGTTTAAAGTGTTTTATTTGTTTAAAGTGTTTTAATTGTTTTTTATGCAATTCGCGTTTTAATTGTTGTTACCACTTTTTTTGACTTTGAAGTTATTTGCCAATATTTGAATATGCATCAATTTAAACCGATCACCCTATTAGTTTTTACACTATCCTCTTATATTGCATATGGCCAGGTGCAGGCCGGTCATGCCGGAATTACTAAATGGCAGGATGGTAAAAACGGGGCAGTATCTATCACTTATGATGATGGCAACATTAACCAGTTTAAGTATGCCTTGCCCATTATGGAGCGGTTAAAGCTGCCTGCTACTTTTTTTATTATTACGGGCGGTATACCGGGGTCGGCTTACCATGGGCGGTTTATTGGGCGGCCGGTTAGGGACATTATTAAAGAATCGGCCACAGTGCCTACTAACGCGCGCAATTTTTTGGAGCGATGCTCGGCGGCGGGGTATTTGGGGTTTAAGGGTACTATAAGTTATCATACCAAAGCCGCGAGTTTGTATGATGAAGGCAAGACTGCCGAGGCATTCGCGCTGATGGACGAGCTTTATGCCAAAGTGCGCCATGGCGACTTTAAACCGGGCTATCAACCCTGTGACGAGGTGCTGCAGGAAAAAGGATCGACCTGGGCAGATTTTAAGGCGGATGCAGCTAAGGGGTATGAGTTTGCAAGTCATTCAATTACGCATGCCAGTATGCCTGCGCTGGATTCGGTAAACATTGTATATGAGCTGGAGAAAAGCAAGGCGGAGATGCTGAATAAACTGGGCGCCAAATACACGTTTTCGGCCGAGGTGCCTTATGGGTACGAGAATGGGCGGGTAATGCAGATAGCCTACCGTATTTACCCGGCGCTGCGCAACCGCATGCCGGAAACCTGGTTAAAGGAGATTGACCGCGCCAGCAATGAAACGCCGGGCAATACCACTAAGGATTACATACAATGGCAGCGTGGTGCTACCACCAAAACCCCGCTCCCGCTGATGCAGCAATGGGTTGATACCGCCGCGACTAAAACCAACACCTGGCTGGTATTGGTAATACACGGTGTTGATGGCCTGGGCTATGAGGCGCTGCCGCATACCTTATTGGATACTTATTTTACCTACATAAAAAACCGTGAGAACAAGTTATGGGTGGCAACTTTTGGGGATGTTACCAAATATATGCGAGAGCGGGAAAGCGCGGTGGTAAGCAGCCGGTTCGATAAGAAGAAGATTTGGGTTAGTTTGAATTGCCCGTTAGATAAGTCGGTTTATAATGTGCCGTTAACTGTGAGGGTTTCTGTGCCGGATGGTTGGGATTCCGTGCAGGTAACGCAGCATGGGCGTGTAAAAAGGCTTAGGGTTTTGAAAGATGCTGATGGCGATTATGTGCTGTACAGGATGGCTGGTGGAAAGGCTGAAGTTGCGAAGGGGTGATTAAAACGCCCCCTCAATCAAATCGCCATAAAACTCCATAACGCTCATGCCTGCAGCACGTACCTGCTGCGGTATTAAACTTGCCGATGATTGGCCGGGGGTTGTATTCACCTCGATAAAGTAAAAATCCTGGCTGCCTTCAAGCAATATAAAATCTATACGTACCATCCCTTTGCAGTTAAGGCGCAGGTATATTTCTGTTAGTATTTCGGCAATTTTCTCGTTTTGCTTATCGCTTAAATCGGCAGGTGTAATTTCTTCGGATGCGCCGGCGGTGTATTTGGCTTCGTAATCAAAAAACTCGGTAAAGCTTATAATTTCGGTAGTAGGCAATACTACTATTTTGCCGTTTAAACGGGCTATGCCCCTGCTAAACTCACGGCCTTTGATGAATTCCTCTACCAGCACCTGGTCGTCTTCATTAAAAGCCTTTTCAATGGCTTCCGGCAGGCCGGCAATGTTATGCACCTTGCTCATGCCTACGCTGCTGCCGCCGTTATTGGGTTTAATAAACAGCGGGAATTTTAGGTTGGCGGCAATGGTGGCTACATCATGTCCATCCTTTTTATGTAACTGCATGCTGCGGGCGGCATTTAGCCCATGTATACTGTGTACTATGGTTTTGGTAAAAGCCTTATTCATGGTAATGGCCGATGTAGTGGCATCGCAGGTATTATAGTGTATGCCCAGCATATCAAAATAGCCCTGTATTTTGCCATCCTCGCCGGGGGTGCCGTGTATGGTGATGAAAGCGAAATCAAACTTCACCTTCTCCCCTTTTACCGTTATGCTGAAATCATTTTTATCTACCTCAACCTTACCATCGTCACCATCGTAAAACCAACTGTCGCGGTTAATAAATATGGTGTAAACAATATATTTAGCAGTATCTAGATTGGCGGCGATATTTTTCGCGCTGTTAATTGATACTTCATATTCGCCGGTAAAACCGCCGGCTAGAAGGGCTATGTTCTTTTTTGTCATGGTTCGTTTTTGATTTCGGATGTTCGCCCCGATAGCTATCGGGATCAGATTTCACTTTTCAAATATATTTAATTTAGCAGTATACCTATCTTAAATTCGACATCCTAATTCCTAAATTCGAAATAATAACCTATGTTTGATTGCTGAATTAAGCGTAAAAATACCGATGAGTAAATTTTGGGCCTATTTAAAAACGAAATCGTTTGTATATAATTTCTTCGGGGCATTAGGCTCGGTGGTGGTAATTATTTTAATAGCTTATTTTAGTTTGGGCTACTATACCCGCCATGGAGAAGGCATACCTGTACCTACATTAAAAAACCTGCCGGTTGAACAAGCTATAGAAACCCTCCACGAGCAAGGCTTTGAATACCAGATAGATTCGGTTTACGTGCTGGACGAGCCTCCCGGTACAATAGTTGAACAGGACCCTGATCCCGGAACGAATGTTAAGCCCGGCCGTGTTATTTACCTAACCATGGTAACCCGCCTGGCGCCAAACGTAACCCTGCCCGATTTAAGCGATGAGAATTATATGGAAGCAGTAGCAACCCTATCAAACTATGGTTTGAAGGTGGGTGATACTACCTTCAAATCAGATATTGCCGACCACATACTCGAAGTCCATTTCTCCGGCCAGGTGATAAAACCCGGCGCAAAATTACCTAAAGGCTCCAAGCTCGATTTGGTTATCGGCAACGGCGCAGGTGCCAGCGAGGTAGATGTACCCGATTTGGTAAACCAAGACCTTGACGCTGCAAAATTTGCCATAAAAGGCGCCGGCTTAACAATAGGTACTATCACCTATGAGGGCACAATAACCGATTCGACTAATTTAATGGTGACTGAACAATTCCCGGCTAAAACCGATTCGGTTACTAAAGTAAGTTTAGGTACCAGGGTAAACCTTACTGTTTCACAAGGCAAAAAAACTGATGTCCCCAATTAACGCTGTCGATTTTAACGCGCGCCTGCAAAGCGGCGAAAGTTTAAATTTGCTTGATGTGCGCGAAACCATAGAATACGCAACTTATAACATTGGCGGCCAAAATATCCCATTATCCACCCTACCCGAAGCTTTAAACACCATTAATTATAACAAAAACGATGAAATTGTAGTTATATGCAAAGTAGGTTTGCGCAGCCAAACGGCTACCACAATTTTAAACGAAAACGGGTACGATAAAGCACGTAATTTAACAGGCGGATTAATAAGCCTGCAAAAAATCAGATCATAACCAAAAACACATTATTTAACATGGCTAAAAAAGCATCATCAAACGGCGGTGTAGTAAAAAAATTTATAATTGCGCTGGTCATCATCATTATACTGGCGCTGGGCGGCACCTGCATTTTTTATTACCTGAGGTATTTTGGCCCTAATGTTACGGGTGATAAAGAATACCTGTATATACACACCGGCGCTACTTATGACGACGTGTACAAAACCATCCGCGACGAACATATAGTTGGCGACAGCACCACCTTTAACTGGGCTGCCCAAAACATGAGGTACATTAACCGGGTTAAAGCAGGCCGGTATAAACTGGAAAAAGGCATGAGCAACCGCAGGTTAATTAATATGCTGGCATCGGGTACTCAATCGCCGGTTAC
>Ga0302309_10003268_pt1 | contig 12714 bp, 8 predicted proteins | sample III_Palsa_N1_1_FD_200453 | JGI IMG/M metagenome (GOLD analysis project Ga0302309, IMG submission 200453) | Peat permafrost microbial communities from Stordalen Mire near Abisko, Sweden - III_Palsa_N1_1 | ecosystem: Environmental > Terrestrial > Soil > Palsa > Peat permafrost | place: Sweden... | reverse complement strand
GTTGAAGGCTGGCATGTAAATGTTGTGCCGAAGGAAACCACAACCACTCAACCAACTGAAAAACTATTTTTCATCAACCTGGGCGGCTACCAGCATAATAAATTTGAAGAGCAGCATTATATTTTACTTACCGTAAAGCCCAACAAAGGCGCTGCTTTTCGAGAAGCGAAAAACACTTTATTTTACCAGCATAATCATATTGAAGGCGGCACTTCGCATATCGACGACCAATACGGCGTTGATGTTGACGACCTGTACCAGATTGAAGAAATGTTAGCCCCCGCTTTAAAGGCGCAATACACCATCAGCCTAAAACAAGTCGATAATTTAGCCGAAGACGCATTGCATTTGGGTTATATAAAACTGATGGAATAAACCGGCGACCACTAAAAAAACAAACTTACGAAGTTTGGTAAACTTCGTAAGTTAATGTCTGGTGGGTCAATCTAAAATATCGCTTCCGCAATGCGTTTCGTAGGGCCGGCGTTGCTCATGGTGTAAAAATGCAATACGGGTACGCCAAATTTTATCAGCTCACGGCATTGGTTTATCGTCCACTCAACACCTACATCTTTCACATCCTTTTCTGTTTTGCAGGCGTGTATGGCATCGCTCAAATCCTCGGGGATATCGATATGGAAAGTTTTGGACAGGGTAACCAGTTGTTTTGATGATGTAACCGGTTTTAAGCCGGGTATAATAGGCACATTGATGCCATTTGCACGGCAGTTATTTACAAAATCGATATATTTCTGGTTATCAAAAAACATTTGAGTTACAATAAAATTGGCGCCCATATCTACCTTTTGTTTCAGGTATTTGAAGTCGGTTTTCATATTAGGCGCTTCAAAATGCTTTTCGGGGTAACCGGCTATACCTATGCAGAAACTAGTTTTTTGTATCTCGTCGTAAGTTTCGTGCAGGTAAACGCCGTTGTTCATATTCACCACCTGCTGCAATAAATCGGTAGCGTAGTTATGGCCGTTGGGTGTTGGCACAAACGAAGCATCTCCCCGGCGGGCATCGCCACGCAATACCAGTACATTTTCGATACCCAAAAACTGCAGATCTACTAAGCCATTCTCCGTTTCATCCTTAGTGAAGCCCCCGCAAAGCAAATGCGGAACGGTATCCACCTTATACTTGTTCATAATAGCCGCGCAAATCGCAATAGTGCCCGGGCGCTTGCGGTAGCTCAGCTTTTCCAGCAAGCCATTTTCGTGCTCCTTATAAATAAAATCCTCGCGCAGCGAAGTAACATCAATAAACGGCGGCTTAAACTCCATCAAAGGGTCTATCGCATCATAAATACCCTGTATGCTGTGCCCCTTTAACGGCGGTATCAGTTCGAAAGAGAATAGTGTTTTGCCTTTGGCGTTTTGTATATGTTCGGTTATTTTCATTAGTGTTGTGTTGTAGGTTGCAAGTTGTGTGTTGTAAGTAATGCAACTGTTACTCGGTATAATATCTTATAAAGCCATTAAGTAGCTTACGAACGATCTCTAAATTGATTAATAAATTTTCAAGTTCAGTTGAATCAATAAAATCAAGATCGTTTGATAAATATAATTGTGTTTCTAATTCATATAAAGAACCTCTTGATATGTAGAAGAACTGTAAGCTATCTTTTTTATGATTTCTCCCGCATCCTTCAGCAATATTCGAAGGAATTGAAACAGCACATCGTCGCATTTGATTACTCAATGCATATTGTTCCTCTTTGGGATATTTTTTAGTTACAGAATATATATTTGCTGTTAGTTTCCTGGCTTCAATCCAAACATTTAATTCAGTATATTTTTTGTAGCTATTTTCCATACAACTTACAACACACAACCTACAACTTAATAATTAAGATTTGGCCCCAGCCACCTTTCAATTTCATCAACACTCATATTTTTCCTCACTGCATAATCCTCCACCTGGTCCTTACTAATCTTACCCAACCCGAAATACCTTGATTGCGGGTGGGCGAAATAAAAACCGCTTACGGATGCAGCCGGTGTCATGGCCAGGCTTTCGGTTAGGTGCATGTGAGCGTTGTCTTCGGCCTTCAGCAGTTCGAATAAGGTTGTTTTCTCGGTATGGTCGGGGCAGGCGGGGTAACCCGGTGCCGGGCGTATACCCTGGTATTCTTCTTTTATCAAACCAGTTGTATCCAGCGTTTCGGTTTTGGCGTAGCCCCAGTACTCTTTACGTACCAATTCGTGCATTTTTTCGGCGAAGGCTTCAGCTAACCTGTCGGCAAGGGCTTTGGCCATAATGCTGTTGTAATCGTCGTGGTCGCGCTCAAATTCGGTTACCAACTCATCGCAGCCAATACCTGTTGTTACCGCGAAGCCGCCCCAGTAATCGGCAATACCGCTATCTTTTGGGGCGATGAAATCCGCCAAAGCATAGTAGGGTTCGCCCTTTACTTTTTCGGTTTGCTGGCGCAGGGTATAAATGGTGGTTAGTTTTTGCTGGCGCGATTCATCCGTATACAACTCTATATCATCGCCCACACTGTTTGCCGGCCAAAAACCAATTACACCGTTTGCCTGCAGCAGCTTTTCATCTACTATCTTTTTCAACAACACCTGCGCGTCGTGGAATAGCTTGCGGGCTTCATCGCCAACAAATTTATCATCAAATATTTTAGGGTAGCTGCCGCGAAGTTCCCAGGTATGAAAAAACGGAGTCCAATCGATATACGGCACCAATTCTTCCAGCGGGAATGCCTCAAAAACCTTTGTACCCGTAAAGGTAGGTTTTGGCGGTATCATGCCGTTTAAGTTAATCTGGCATTTTAAGTTACGGGCATCATTAAGGCTCACAAAACGCTTATCCGATTTTTTATTCAAATGCGCTTCGCGAGCTTTTTCGTATTCGTCTTTTATGCCTTGTATGTAAGCACCCCTACCACTTTCGCTCATCAAACTACTACAAACGGTTACGCTGCGCGAGGCATCCAAAACATGGATAGCAGGCCCAGAGTAATTTGGCGCTACCTTTACCGCGGCATGTATGCGCGAAGTGGTCGCCCCGCCAATAATCAGCGGAATGGTAAAACCCTGGCGTTCCATTTCCTTGGCAAAATGCACCATTTCATCCAGCGATGGGGTTATTAAACCGCTGAGGCCAATGATATCCACTTCCTGCTTTATGGCCTCATCAATTATCCTTTGCGCGGGTACCATCACCCCCAAATCTATCACCTCGAAGTTGTTGCAGGCCAATACCACGCCCACAATGTTTTTACCGATATCGTGCACATCACCCTTAACAGTGGCCATTAAAATTTTACCTGCGTTGGCGCGCGCGTCGGCAGCGGTATCTTCGCCGGAAGCTAACACACGCTGTTTTTCCAGTTCAATATAAGGCAACAGGTAGGCTACCGCCTTTTTCATTACACGGGCTGATTTTACCACCTGCGGCAGAAACATTTTACCCGAGCCAAACAAGTCGCCAACGATGTTCATGCCATCCATAAGTGGCCCTTCAATCACTTCCAGCGGACGGGCATATTTTTGGCGTGCTTCTTCCACATCATCATCTAAATACTCAATGATGCCCTTTACCAAGGCGTGTGACAGGCGACTTTCCACCGGCTCTTTGCGCCATTCTTCATCGCGCACTATTACTTTGCCCTTGCTTTTTATGTTATCGGCAAATTCAACCAAACGCTCGGTAGCATCGGGGCGGCGGTTAAGCAGCACATCTTCTACCAGCTCCAGTAAATCTTTGGGTATTTCCTGGTATACCTCAAGCATACCGGCGTTAACAATGCCCATATCCAGGCCTGCTTTTATAGCATGGTACAGGAAAGCCGAGTGCATAGCCTCGCGCACGGTGTTGTTACCGCGGAACGAAAAGGAGATATTACTTACCCCACCACTTACCTTGGCATAGGGCAGGTTTTGCTTTATCCAGCGGGTGGCTTCAATAAAATCAACCGCGTAATTGTTGTGTTCTTCCAGCCCGGTGGCAACGGTTAGGATGTTCGGGTCGAAAATAATATCCTGTGGCGGGAAGCCAATTTCGTTAACCAGTATATTGTATGATCGCTGGCAAATTTCCTTACGGCGTTCCAGCGAATCGGCCTGGCCGGTTTCATCAAAAGCCATTACTACCGTGGCGGCACCGTAGCTTAATATTTTGCGGGCGTATTCCTTAAATTTTTCTTCGCCTTCTTTCAGCGAGATAGAGTTAACTATACCTTTGCCTTGCACGCATTTTAAACCCGCCTCAATCACCGTCCATTTGGACGAATCGATCATGATAGGCAGTTTGGATATATCAGGTTCAGAAGCTACGAGGTTCAAAAACTTAACCATCACCGCTTCCGAATCAATCATGCCCTCGTCCATGTTAATGTCTATCACCTGCGCGCCGCCTTCAACCTGCTGGCGGGCAACAGACAATGCTTCCTCATAATTCTCGGCTAAAATCAGCTTCGAGAACTTGGGCGAGCCGGTAATATTGGTACGTTCGCCAATATTTACAAAAATGCTTTCGGGGGTTATGGTAACGGCTTCTAAACCGCTTAAACGGAGGTATGGGGTAATTTCAGGTTTTTTCCTGGCGGGATATTTTGCCGCTTTTTCGGCAATACATTTTATATGCTCGGGCGTGGTGCCACAACAACCACCAACAATATTTACCAGGCCGGCCTTCATAAAGTCGTCCATTTGGTGGGCAGTTTCGTGGGCAGTTTCGTCGTACTGGCCAAACTCGTTGGGCAGACCTGCATTAGGGTAAGCCGAAATAAACACATCCGCTTTTTGCGAAAGCTCTTCCAAATGTGGGCGCATTTCTTTAGCCCCCAAAGCGCAGTTAAGTCCTACCGATAACAGGTTAGCATGCCGTATCGAGTTCCAGAACGCCTCCACCGTTTGCCCCGATAAAGTGCGGCCCGAAGCATCGGTAATGGTACCCGAAATCATAATAGGCAATTGCTTGCCCGATTCTATTTCGTAGCGATTAATGGCGAATAATGCCGCTTTGGCATTCAGGGTATCAAATATGGTTTCAACCAGCAATAAGTCCGAGCCGCCGTCAACTAAACCTCTAACCTGGTCGTAGTAAGCCTCGGCCAAATCATCAAAGGTAACAGCGCGGTAACCGGGGTCGTTTACATCCGGCGATAAGGAGGCGGTACGGTTAGTCGGCCCAACGGCACCGGCAACAAAGCGCGGTTTGGATGGGTCTTTCGATGTATATTCATCCGCTACTTCGCGAGCTATGCGGGCGCCTTCGTAGCTAAGCTCGTAGGCCAGTTCTTCTAAATGATAATCGGCAAGCGAAATGCGCTGCGTGCTGAAGGTATTGGTTTCGATGATATCCGCGCCGGCATCCAGGTACTCGGCATGTATTTGCTTAATAACATCCGGGCGCGTAATATTCAGCAGGTCGTTATTACCCTGCAAATCAGAAATATGCTCACGAAAACGCTCCCCGCGAAAATCCGCCTCGGTTAGCTGGTACCGCTGTATCATGGTGCCCATTGCCCCGTCAATTACCAGGATGCGTTTGTCTAATTCTTTTTCTATTGACATTTTTTGATTTCACCGATTATGTTGGATGATTTCACCGATTATGTTGGATGATTTCACTGATTGCATTAAGATAGCACAAATTGAAAACCAATCTATACAAATTAATCATCGGTGTAATCGAACATTAATTAGTGTAATCCAAAAACAGCTTATATCGAAAAGTCGGGCGGTATGTTTGACTTTCGCTTATCTTTCCTAACCGTTTTGCGCGGGTTAAGTAGAATGTAGCACCTTGTTAAGCACAGGTTGCTAAGACATCGCAGGGTCTAATCCCTCCGTCTTTCTCTATAAGCACTGCAAATGTGCGTAATAAATTGATAAAATGCAATAGGGCTTATATAAGCTGGTTGTCATATCATTTATGTTTATTTAACAACTGTAGGTGTAGCCTACAGTACCTACACCTCCTACAGTACCTACACTAACCTACACCCTCCTACAGTACCTACACCTTCCTACACCCTAATTATTACGCATAAAAAAAGCCGCCTATTTGGAGGCAGCTTTTAAATAATGTTTGGTTACAATTATCTCCTCCTGCCGAATATGCGCAACATCGACATAAACAGGTTAATAAATGTAGTATAAAGCACAAAAGCGCCTATTAAAACCAGTTTTTTTGAGCTATCGGTACCAAATTCAATACCTGCACCAATGCGCTTTAGCATTTGCATGTAATAAGCGGTAAGCCCTATCATCAGCGCTACAAAAATAAAGCTGAGTATATATTGCAACTGATCGCTTCCTAAAAAGAAGTTAACTACACTGGCAACTATAGCACCGATAAATATCATGTACATAATTGAACCGAATTTTGTAAGGTCTATTGTGGTTCTGTAACCGGCTACCGCCATTATACCAAAAATAAGCGAGGAGCTTAAAAACACACTAAATATAGAAGATGATGTATAGATAAGGCCAAAAATACTCAAGGTAATACCGATAACTGCAGCATAAGCAATATACAGCACTAATAAAATCGGGTACGATATACGGTTAAAACCAAAGCTCATTACCATTGAGAATGCAAGCGGGGCAAATACCGCTACATATCCCAGCGTTGTAAACCCGGCATATCCGCCACCGGCAACCGGAACAAGTATCAAACTCATTAAACTTGGGTTCATATAAAATTCAAAAGCGCAAAAAGCTGAAATACCTAGTGCCACAAACATCCACGTAAATACTTTAGCTAAATATTTGCGGGTGGTTGCTTCACTATCATCCATTTGCATTACGTTACTATAAACGTAATTGGGGCTATTATTTTCCATTTTTTTTAAAACTTATTTTTTTATTATACAATTATAAATATTAACAACGATAAATTGATATACGTATTGTAAAATCTTAACAGGCTATTACAATTTGCATACCCGAGTATTAAACAAGCCTTTTTGGCAGATAGGCAACTGATGAATGGATTTCTTTCAGCCAGTTTTTCCTAATCTCTAACCTCCGATCACAAATCACTTAATTCAATCTCTTTATCAGTTGCTCTTCAACTTTTTTAAATACTTGCAGTGGTTTTAGCGCGCGCCAGTTTAAATCATCCAATACGCCGCCAAAGTTGATGTAGTAATCGATATTGTTGCGCTTAAACTCATCAATTACATGGGGACGGAAATTGATGCCGGCTATCCAGCCATCCTCTACCTCCTGGAACCATTCCTCGTAGTAACAATCATCCGACGAGTGGAAATTGAGCACATTTTCGCCAACTAAAATAAACTTGTCAATACCCTGGTCAACCATCAGGTCGAGCAGTTCGCGCTTCATCAGCATAATATCGTTGTTAATAGCATCGTTCCATTCGCCTATCAGCTCAATAATGGTGTAGCCCCGCTCGTAGTCGGCGAAAAGTACTTTAAGGTACAGGGTGTTTGAGCCGAACGAATCCCATTGCGGGTGCAGCAGATAGTTGTATACCTGCTTATCAAACTCAAACTCACTATACTGCGTTGCATAAAAAGGCGAAAATTCGTCTTCTGCTGCAATGTAATCATCCCGCCAGCGGTAATATGGTTCTATCTCGTGCATTGTTAATTCAAAAGTAAAAAGTAAAAATTCAAAAATGGCTCAATTAAGGCTATTTTGAATTTAAATTATTTTGATGAAATGTTACGGCTTTCCTCACGCTGCCTTCTTGTTTTAGCAGTTTAGCTGCAGTGGCTTCATCCAATCCTGTTTCATTCATTACCATCAGTGTGCCGCGGTGTACCAGCTTGTTGTTGCTTAGCTGCATATCCACCATTTTGTTGCCTTTAACCCGGCCCAGCTGTATCATTACGGTAGTGCTTAGCATGTTCAGCACCAGTTTTTGGGCGGTGCCGGCCTTCATTCGGGTCGATCCGGTTAAAAACTCGGGCCCGGTAACTACTTCAACGGGATATTTGGCCTCGGCAGCAACCGGACTGCCGCTATTACATACGATGCAACCCGTTACAATATTGTGCGCATTTGCCGTTTTTAAACCGCCGATTACATAAGGCGTTGTGCCCGATGCAGCTATGCCTACCAATACATCCTTATCGCTGATATCAAAAGCCAATAAATCGCGCCAGGCCTGCTGGGTATCATCCTCGGCAAATTCAACGGCTTTGCGCACCGCGCCATCGCCACCGGCAATTATGCCTACCACCATATCAAACGGAACGCCAAATGTTGGCGGGCATTCCGATGCATCAACAACGCCCAGCCTGCCGCTGGTGCCCGCGCCAATGTAAAACAGCCTGCCGCCGGCTTTCATTTTTTCGGCGGTAATAGTTGCCAAGCGCTCAATTTGCGGCAAGGCCTTTGCTACGGCAAACGGCACGGTTTGGTCTTCGCGATTTATGCTTTCGAGGATTTCCTTTACAGACATCTGCTCGAGGTTGTTGTAGTTGGAGCTTTTTTCGGTGGTAGATTCCATAAAGCAAAATTAGCTGAATTTTATTGAATAGGTAGGCATGGAGATTTTTTTGATATTAATCCACATCCGCGTTAGGGGGTGCAGCGTATACCGGCCCGTGGCTAAGGCCTGCAGGCGTATGAGCGGAAAACCCGGGCCGAAGGCAACGCCATAATCATCAATAATATTCAGACAAAATATTCAAATCAACCAAATAAAAACTTGACTACATAAAATATCACCTCAGGTATTAATCTTACCCTCATCAAACAAAAATCATCACAAATCTGTAACTTTGTTTAAGGGTTTGTTGCTATGAAGAAAACGGCGGGTATAATTTTCAGGTCGGCGATATTGGTGTTGCTGGGGGTGGGTATTGGCCTGCTCGTGAGCGATAATGATATTACCGGCAATAACCTTGGCTTTTCTTTCGCTAAAAACGATAAACTGCAAAAAGTTTTGCAGCTGGTGCGCCAAAACTATGTCGATTCGGTAAACGTGGATAGCGTTGAGGGCGTAACCGTTAACAACCTGCTGCAAAGCCTGGACCCGCACTCCATGTACCTGCCACGCCAGCAGGCAATGGCCATTAATGAAAAACTCGACGGCGGTTTTGATGGTTTCGGCATAAACTACCAATTGCTTCGCGATACTTTGGTGATTACCCAAACTTACCCCGGCGGCCCGGCCGCAAATGCCGGTTTGGCGAGCGGCGATAAGGTAATAGCTGTAAACAACAAAAACTTTTCGGGCACACAACTTACTACGGAGCGGGTGGATAAAACCTTTACCAATAAACAGGCTGCCGAACTGGCTTTACAGGTAATTACTCCCGATAAGGCTGTGAAAACAATCCACATAAAACGCGGACATGTTGATTTAAGCAGTTTGGATGCTGCCTACATGGCCGCCCCGCAAATTGGCTACATCAAAATAAGCAAGTTTGCCTCCAATACCGATGATGATTTTAAAAAGGCCCTGAAAGATTTAAAAGCAAAGGGCATGAAAAGCCTGATACTTGACATACGCGGCAACGGCGGCGGCTACCTGAACACAGCTACCGCGCTGGCTGATGAGTTTTTGAGCGAAGGCAAACTGATAGTTTATACCAAAGGCGTGCATGAGCCGCGTACCGATTACTTTGCTACCGACAGCGGCGACTTTAAGAAAGGCAAATTAGCAGTGTTGATTGATGAGTACTCCGCATCAGCAAGCGAGATTTTGGCGGGGGCGCTGCAGGACCTTGACCGTGCTACCATTATTGGCCGCCGTTCGTTTGGTAAGGGTTTGGTGCAGGAGCAGTTTCCGTTTACGGATGGTTCGGCGGTTAATTTAACCGTGGCCAGGTATTACACGCCGTCGGGCAGGTCGATACAAAAATCGTATGCCGGGGGTATCGAGAGTTACCACAACGAGCTTTCCACCCGCATGAAAAAAGGCGAACTATTTTCGGAACAAAGTAATTTGAACGACAGCCTGTTTAAAAAGCCATCCCCCTATCATACCAGCAGCGGCAAACAGGTTTTTAGCGGCGGCGGCATTATGCCCGACATTTTTGTGCCAGAAGACAGTACCCAAAACACCAACCTGGTGCAGCAATTAGAGGATAATGAACTGTTTACCGCTTTCGTTATCGACAGGCTGCAGCCCGTGCTAAGTAGCTATGCCAGCAGCGATGATTTTGTGAAGCATTATACCGTTGATGATGCCCGGTACGACGATTTTATTTTATACGCCTCAAAAACTATTAAGGAAATGGACTCCAACGATGTGCGCGTATCAAAACCCTACATAGAAACCCTGATAAAAGCTTACGCCGCCTTATTTAAATGGGGCGATGAGGCCTACTTTGAAACGCTGAACGCCAATGATGCTACGTTTAACAGGGCTGTGGCTGCGGTGAAGTAATTTTCAAATCACCTAATTTTCAAATTAAATTATTTTTGCCTAAACCAAATTTGCACTGGCGCGCCGGTAAAATCGAAATTTTCCCTTAGTTTGTTTTCTACAAAGCGATAGTAAGGTTCTTTAACGTATTGCGGCAGGTTGCAGAAAAACGCGAACATGGGCGATGTGCCTGCTATTTGGGTGATGTATTTTATTTTTACGTATTTGCCTTTGATAGATGGTGGCGGCATAGCCTCGATGATAGGCAGCAATACTTCGTTTAATTTTGAAGTAGGTATGCGTTTGGCGCGATTGGCATAAACCTCATTAGCCGTTTCAATCACTTTTAAAACACGCTGTTTTTCGGTAACGGAAGTAAAGACGATAGGCACATCGGTAAACGGCGCTATTTTTTCGCGGATCATTTCCTCAAAAACTTTAATGGTTTTGTTGTTTTTCTCAATCAAATCCCATTTGTTTACTACGATTACAATGCCTTTTTTATTCTTTTCGGCCAGGTGGAATATGTTGATGTCCTGCGATTCGATACCTTCAACGGCATCAATCATCAGGATTACCACATCCGCTTCTTCCAGCGCTTTTATGGTACGCATTACCGAGTAAAACTCGATATTTTCCTTCACCTTGGTTTTTTTACGCATCCCGGCAGTATCTATCAGCATAAAATCGTGACCGTACTGGTTGTAGTGGATGTGGATAGAGTCGCGCGTGGTGCCGGCTATTGGGGTAACAATATTTCTTTCTTTACCAATCAGCGAGTTAATGATAGACGATTTGCCTACATTAGGCCTGCCTACAATGGCGTATTTTGGTAAGGTGTTTGGTTCAGTAGGTTCATCATCAAAATGCTTAACTACCTCGTCCAGCAATTCGCCCGTGCCGGAGCCGGTCATGGATGAGATGTTGTATAACTCGCCCAATCCCAAACTATAAAACACCATCGAATCTGCTAAAAGCGAGGTATTATCAAGCTTGTTAACCACCACAAATACCGGTTTTTTGCCTTTCCGCAACAGGGTGGCTATTTCATCATCCAAATCGGTAATACCGGTGGTTACATCCACCATAAACAGGATAACGGTAGCTTCCTCAATGGCGATAATTACTTGTTCACGTATAGCGGCCTCAAATACATCTTCGGAGTGCGCTACGTAACCACCGGTATCAATAACGGTAAACGAATGGCCTGTCCACTCCGAAATGCCGTAATGCCTGTCGCGCGTAACGCCGCTAAAATCATCCACAATAGCCTTGCGGCTTTCTGTTAAACGGTTATATAAAGTTGATTTGCCTACGTTGGGCCTGCCCACTATGGCTACTATGTTGCTCATGTTTGTTGTGTGTTGTGAGTTGTATGTTGTAAGCACTTAGCTCATAAACCACTCTTTTGTATGTTTTGGTTGCGTTAAATAAACAACCATTTAAATATAATCATGTGTTAAATATCTTTCAACTTTTAACACACAACTTTCAACTACCTACTCGTACCCAAATTTTTTCAGGTAATTTTTTTTGCTGCGCCAGTCGGGTATTACTTTCACAAACATTTCCAGGAAAACCTTTTTTTGGAAAAACTCTTCCATATCGCGGCGGGCATAGGTGCCTACTATCTTCAGCATCCGGCCGCCCTCGCCAATAATTATATTCTTTTGTGAATCGCGTTCAACAATAATTTCCGCGCTGATGCGGTGCAGTTTTTCACCCTCAACAAAAGCGGTAACAATTACCTCTGCGCTATAGGGTATTTCTTTTTTATATTGTTTCAGTATCTGTGCCCGTATCATTTCCGAAGCAAAAAAGCGGTCGTTACGGTCGGTTAACGCATCTTTTTCGTAATAAGCGGGGTGCTCGGGCAAATGCTCAATCACAAAGTTCATTACGGCCAGCACGTTATAATCTTTTAATGCCGATATGGCGAAGATAACCTTGGGGTTTAATTTTTCCTTCCAAAATTCAACCTTGGCCTTTACTGTTTCCTCGTCGCTTTGGTCAACCTTATTGATTAATACCGCAACCGGGGCTTGCGTGCCTGCCAGCTTTTTTAACACATCGGTTTCGTCATATTCTTCATAAATATCGGTAACCAGCAAAATAAGGTCGGCATCCACAATGGAGCCATCAACCTGGTGCATCATACTTTCGTGCAAGGCATAATGCGGTTTGATAACGCCGGGGGTATCCGAAAATACAATCTGGTAGTCCTCTTCGTTCACAATACCCAGTATACGGTGGCGCGTAGTTTGCGCTTTGGGAGTGATGATGGACATTTTTTCGCCCACAAGCGCATTCATCAGGGTACTTTTACCTGCGTTGGGCTTACCAATAATGCTTACAAAACCTGCTTTGTGGGCCATAAAAAATATATGAAATAATATTTGG
>Ga0302309_10003265_pt1 | contig 12723 bp, 13 predicted proteins | sample III_Palsa_N1_1_FD_200453 | JGI IMG/M metagenome (GOLD analysis project Ga0302309, IMG submission 200453) | Peat permafrost microbial communities from Stordalen Mire near Abisko, Sweden - III_Palsa_N1_1 | ecosystem: Environmental > Terrestrial > Soil > Palsa > Peat permafrost | place: Sweden... | reverse complement strand
CATCCAATAATTATTAAAAATATTATATCTCAGTATTTCATAATAATAATAATTTCCTTCTCTAACACTAGCCAGTTTTAATTCACCGTCCTGAGGTAATTTCATATTACTCGGAATCCAATTGCTTTGCATATTGTTTAATATTATTTAATTAGATATTAAAAAGTTAAATTTATACGGATGTAACACTTACTACCTCAGTCCATTGATTCTGGTTTAATCCGATAGTTAAATAAACCTGCCGACCTTCCTTAATTAAATGATGAAATTTTTCAGGCACAAATAAATGATTTGTTTCTAAAGTATTTTCTGTACCAAAAACGATTTGCTTTCCGGTTCCGGAAACAGTCAATACCCCTGCAACAATAGGGAATTTAAACAACCCTTTTGTTGGACTATTTTCATGTTTTATGCCGAAAATATTGTCGTTCGCTACCTTAAATAAATGAGTACCTATTGGCACATCATTCACACCTTTATACCAAATAGTTGCATGTTTATTCCTTGCCTCTTTCAAAGCAGCTAACTTTTCCTCTCGGGTATTAACAATTTTTAATTCTCGGTTTGCCATATTTTAAATTTCAACTATTTTATAATCCCTATCCAGATACCTTTTACTATCGGCAACAATTTTCTTAATCTCATCCTGCGTTAGATGCTCACCCGCATTAATTTTCGCTTCAGCTTCGTCTAACTGTTTGTTGTATTGATTTAAAAAGTTTTCGCGTGTTTCTTGCAATTGGGTCAATTCGGCTTCAACTTCTTCCATTGTATAAGCCTTGTCTAAACCGGCTTCATATCTTCTAACCCGCTCGTCCAGTTCTGCAATAAAATCTTCGTCTTCTGCCCAATCAATAGCAGGGGCCATTTGGTCTTCAAACAAGGCATAAATATTCTCAATTTTCTTATTCTCGGCTGTACGTATATAATCGTGTAACCTTGCCCTTATTGCAGTTGTGGTCATAGTAATATGGTTTAAACAAATTTAACGATAAAATAAGAATTTAACGAATGGCTGAAAACAACAATACTTTGCATACTTGGTTTAATTAAAGTAAATTTGTTTAACTAAGTTAATGATCATGATGCTTACAAAAGATAAGGTTGAGGCGCTTATTGAACATATGCCCGATACATTTACATTTGATGAACTTGCCGAACGCATTTTGATCTTACAAAAGGTTGAACAAGCCAAAAAAGAAATAGAAAACGGCGAGGGAATGGATTGGGAGGACTTTAAAAAAGAGATGGAACAGTGGTAATTTTACCTATTATCCAATCCCCAATAATTAAGGGTAAAATAAAACGACTCAATTAGCTTTTGTTTGCGAAGATTGTCTTTCTTGAAAAGTATTGAGCCATAAAAACCTAACTTACCATGTGCGTCTGATGAATTATGTTTTTCAATATTTTCACTAAACTCCAGGAACCATCTATTGAAAGTGATTTGCCGGTTACGGGCTTTTCCATCATTATTCATACAGAAGTATAAAATAGCATTTTCATCCTGCTTGTTAAAAAACGTCTGAATAATATCAATGAGCGTATGCTTTACCTTACTATCATAATGTTGCCGTTTTTCTTCATCCGCCCGGTTACATGTAAAACCAAACGACATAGCAGTAATATCTTCGCCTGATGGGTCAAGTAAGGTGAATTCAGTAAAATAAGTGATGTAAATATCGCCAGAGGTAGTTATAAATCTGTACCCGTCCTTATCGGCTAAGGGTTCAATTTCATATTGGGCGGACAAACTTAATATCCTTTAATGATGATAATGGCTGATTGTTTTTCACAGCTTCAGCGATACGCGCTTTATCGTTCAATAATTTCACAAATGGGTTTACACCTTTATTGGCAGGTTTAGGACTGCTAACGGCTTTATCATTATATGCTTTATCTGTTTTCATTATACTACAAATTTCAACAAAATTTTTAATTAAACCAAAATCTATCCTGAAATATAGCAAATTAAACAACCCACAAATAATTATCCACAATCTTTGACATCTCCTCTCATAACCCGATTTTCGCAAACCGAATATCAGATACATGAACATCCATTATAAAAAATTAGCTGCCGAACTTTCCATTGCCGAAAAACAGGTGAGCGCTACCATCGAATTATTGGACGAGGGCGCGACTGTTCCGTTTATTTCCCGCTACCGCAAGGAAGTTACCGGCAGTTTGGACGAGGTACAGGTTACCACCCTGCGCGACCGCATACAACAACTGCGCGACCTGGATAAACGCCGCGAAGCGATATTAAACTCGCTAACCGAAATGGGCAAGCTAACGCCCGAACTGGAAAAGGCCATCAACGCTGCCGAAACAATGGTGCTGCTGGAGGATATTTACCTGCCCTATCGCCCCAAACGCAAAACCCGCGCCAGCATAGCCCGCGAAAAAGGTTTGCAGCCATTGGCCGATGCAATATTGGCACAAAACAAATTCGACGTAACCGCCGAAGCGGAAAAATATATAAACGAAGAAAAAGGTGTTAAAGATATTGCCGAGGCCATAGGCGGTGCAAGGGATATCATCGCCGAGTTCATCAGCGAAAATGCCGAAGTGCGTACCAAACTGCGCGAGCTGTTTTTAACAAAGGGCAGCTTTAAATCAAAGGTAATCCCCGGCAAAGAAACCGAAGGGCAAAAATATAAGGACTATTTTGACTGGGAGGAACCGGTAAAAACCGCGCCGTCGCACCGTATACTGGCCCTGCGCCGGGGCGAAAAGGAGGAGATATTATATTTAGATATAATGCCGCCCGAAGAAGAAGCTATAGCCATGTTGGATAAGGCATTTATAACCGCCAGCAACGAAGCGGCCAACGAGGTGCGCATAGCCATCGCCGATGGTTACAAACGCCTGTTAAAACCATCGATGGAAACGGAAGTGCGCCTGCTCACCAAAAAGAAAGCCGACGAGGAAGCCATACGCGTATTTGCCGAAAATGCAAGGCAGCTATTATTAGCCGCGCCGCTTGGTCAGAAGCGCACGATGGCTATCGACCCTGGTTTCCGTACCGGCTGCAAGGTGGTTTGTTTGGACGAACAAGGCAAGCTGCTGGAATATACCGCCATTTTCCCGCATACGGGCGCCGGGCAAGCTAAAGAGGCAGAGAAAACGGTTGCGTACCTGTTTGAGAAATATAAAATAGAAGCCATCGCCATTGGTAATGGAACTGCGGGGCGAGAAACGGAATTGTTTGTCCGCAAGCTGAACCTGCCGGGCGTAGAAGTGGTGATGGTGAACGAAAGCGGCGCTTCTATCTATTCCGCCTCGGATGTGGCGCGGGAAGAATTTCCGGATAAGGATGTAACGGTGAGGGGATCGGTTTCAATTGGTCGTAGGTTAATGGATCCGCTGGCGGAACTCGTAAAGATAGACCCAAAATCGATAGGCGTGGGGCAGTACCAGCATGATGTTGACCAGAATAAATTACAGGCATCCCTGGATGATACGGTTATCAGTTGCGTAAACGCTGTTGGCGTGGAACTAAACACCGCATCCAAACAAATACTGGCTTATGTATCGGGCCTCGGACCGCAATTGGCGCAAAACATTGTGGAGTTTCGCGATAAAAACGGAGCCTTTACCCATCGCGACCAGCTAAAAAAAGTACCGCGCCTGGGCGACAAGGCATTTGAACAAGCCGCCGGATTTTTACGCATCCATAATGCCGAAAACCCGTTAGATACCAGCGCGGTACACCCTGAACGTTATGATTTGGTGGCCAAAATGGCAAAGGACAAGGGCTGTTCGGTAAAGGAATTAATGAGTGATGAAAAGCTGCGTAAAAGCATCCCGCTGCAAAGCTATGTGTCTGAAACCGTTGGCTTGCCTACCTTAACTGACATCATGGCCGAATTAGCCAAACCCGGCCGCGACCCGCGCGAAAAGTTTGAAGCCTTCAGCTTTACCGAAGGCATAAACAGCATTACCGACCTGAAAGCCGGTATGAAGCTGCCCGGCATAGTAACCAATATTACCAACTTCGGCGCGTTTGTAGATATTGGCGTTCACCAGGATGGGCTGGTACATTTAAGCCAGATCACCAACCGCTTTATTAAAGACCCCAACGAAGTGCTGAAAGTACACCAGCAGGTACAGGTAACCGTTACCGAAGTTGATATGAACCGGAAAAGAATTGCCTTATCTATGAAAGCAGATGAGCCGCGCCCTGAACGGCAGCAAGCACCGCCTAAAAAAGTTTACCAGCAGCCTGCGAGGCCTGTCCAGGTTAAGAAACCCGAACCTGTTGAAACGGATATGGCGATAAGGTTGGCGGAGTTGAGGGATAAGTTTAAGTAGTCTGAACCACGATTAAACAGATTAAAAGATTTTCACGATTTTTGGCGGCGACAGGAATCCGGGCCATCCTTCAATCTGTTTAATCATGGTTCAGACAAAGAAATCTTTACATCCCCCTTACAACCCTATACCTACCTTTGTGTTTATAAAACTATGGACACAACAAAAATCCGTTTAAGCGTATTGGACCAATCGCCTATCCGCAAAGGTGTGGATGCCGAACAGGCCGTACAGGAAACCATCGCGTTAGCAAAGCTGACTGACGAACTTGGCTATACCCGCTTTTGGGTATCAGAACATCATAATACCGGGAGCCTGGCAGGCTCAACGCCCGAAGTTTTGATAGCGCATTTGGCAGGACAAACAAAAAATATACGTGTTGGGTCGGGCGGGATAATGATGCCTAACCACAGCACATTAAAAGTTGCCGAAAATTTCAGGATGCTGGAAGCATTGTTCCCCGGTCGTATTGATTTGGGTATGGGCCGCGCACCGGGTACTGACAGGATAACCGCATCTATATTAAACCCTTCCAACCAGTTTAAAGAGCAGGATTTTGTGGAACAGTTGACAGACCTGCAAAACTACTTTCACGATACCGGCGAACCGGGAACAATACAGGCAAGGATACGGGCTATACCACAAGTAAAAACGGTGCCTAATATGTGGCTGCTCAGTTCCAGCGGGCAAAGCGGGCTGTTTGCCGCGCATTTTGGCATGGGCTTTTCGTTCGCGCATTTTATAAATCCGTTTGGCGGGCCTGATAATGTGGCGATGTATAAGCAAAAGTTCAAACCATCACAGGATTTGCAGTCGCCCGAAGCCAATATGGCTATCTTCATATTTTGTTCGGAAGATGAAGAAAAGGTGATGAAGCATAAAGCCGTAATGGACCATCGCTTCCTGCAATTTGAACGGGGATCGGCCATCACGCCACTTGGCTATGAGGATGTTAAAAATGAAACCTATACCTTAGCCGAGCAAGACCGTATCCGCTACAACCGCCAGCGCGTAGTTGCCGGAACACCCGAAAAAGTAAAAGCCCGGCTAAAGCAGTTAGCTGTCGATTATAATGTAAATGAAATTGTGGTGGTAACCATTGCCGAGGATTTTGGGGATAGGATGGAATCGTACAGGTTGCTGGCAGATATGTTTTCGCTGGCAAAAGATAAATAGATCATACCCAATAGCCTTTTTTAATCCCTTTTCGGCACCCGGTAACTAAGTGTTAATCATGCAGGCATACCGTCAAAAAAAAAGCTAATTCTGTACTATAAAAACACCTGTGCAATAAGTATTTTATTAAATATTTTTTTCAATACCTGTTCTATTTTGTAAAACTCATACTTCATGGGATTGGGTAATGCCGTTAAAAAATGGTGTTACTTAGGGATTTTCACGGTAAAACAGCTTATTTTTTTTAGGTTTATTATCTTTAAAAATATTATCTTTAAAATATATTATATTGCATCCCCTATTAAATTAAAGAATAAACTTTTGTAAAAATTCCCTTGGTTTTTGCTAATAAATTTATTGAACAGACAATTTTATTATCATTAGATCTGCAATGAAACTTGAACTCTTTAATGACGAAGCCAACAAAATATGGAGGCGTCATGCCCCCGGGTCTACCCCCGATCTATTACAAATGGAGCTTGATCTTTATAAAAAGCTGCTGAACTTTTTCCAGGTTGGCGATTATTATTATTACATTTTCAACTTCCAAACCTTAGAGTTCGACGTGGTTAGCCAGGGCCTCGGAACAGTATTAGGCTATAACCCATCCGAATTTACTGTTGAATTTTTTATGGGTACAATTCACCCGGAGGATGCACCATGGCTGTTAAGCTTCGAGGATAAAACATCCCACTTTTTCGCGGAAATACCACAGGAGAAAATAATGAAATACAAAAACCGGTATGATTACCGGGTAAGGAAAAAGGATGGTAGCTACATTAGGATATTGCACCAGGCATCAATAGTGCAGATGGATGAAAATGGCAGCCTGATCAGGACACTTGGCATACATACCGATATTACCCATCTTAAACCCGAAGGCAAGCCCGTAATGTCGCTAATTGGAATGGACGGCGAACCATCATACCTTAATATTGATATAAAAAGTCCATTTATAGAAAGTAAGGAGGCGTTAAGCAAGCGCGAAAAGCAGGTGCTTACCCTTTTAATTGAAGGAAAAGTAAGCAAGGAAATAGGTGAAGCCCTAAATATCAGCAAACAAACGGTTGATACGCATCGCAAAAATATGCTCCGTAAAAACAATCTTACCAATACCGGCGAATTGGTGGGCAAAGCGGTAAGAAACGGCTGGCTATGATAACTTTCCATCGGTAAGATTTGACAACTTTTAAAAAGTTGTCAAATCTAAATGTTACAGCGCAATCCCCGTTCCATACGGAAAAAGCGCGTTTACAGTAACCGGCAATTTTCCGGTGGCTTTTAACAACCGTGTAATTACTTTTACTGCTGATCGTTGCAGGTCGTCGCTCATTTGATAGCAGGCTATTAACGCCCCGCTTTTTTCAATGCCGGGCAGGGTTGCAATGGTATAGGGGTTAGCAAAAACGCAGGTTACTGAATTTTCGTGGTTTACCAAATCAGTAATAAATTTCATAACGTCGGGGCTATAATCCAGTTTGCTTTGCGGGCGCAGGCGGGTATCATGTATGCTTATAAACACCTGCTCGTATTGTTTCAGGGCTTCCAGCATTTGGTTTAGTCTGGCGGCCGACATATTTTTCTCAACCATAAACAACCTGCTGTATGGGTACCATTTAACCATTTCGTTTTGAAAAACGGTAGGTTGCTCAACACCGATACTGATTATGGCAGTCTTTAAAAACGGGCTTAACTGTAATGAAGATGCATTTCCTTTTAAAACCGTTACCGCAGCATCGCTTAATTGCTGCACCAATTCGGTGGCGGCAGGCCGGTTCAGGTCAGCCTCCAGGTGCACGGTTGAAACTTCGTGAAGCTTATCAAGCCCGGCCCAATATTTTGCTGCCAATATCTTTTTAACACGCGCGTCAAATTCTTCTTCGGATATTAAGCCCTGGCGGATAGCCTTGCGGATCTTCAGTATCGCACGGTCTGAATTATCAGATAGCTCGATAATATCGTTACCGGCTAAAAATGCTTTCACTTCGGCTTCACCATTGGGAAAGTATTTGGTTACAGCTTTCATTTCCATCGCATCAGACACTACCAGGCCTTTAAAGTCCAGCGAGTCTTTCAATATCCCGGTTACTATTTTCCGCGATAGGGTCGACGGCAGATTTTTGGTATTGTCCAGCGCGGGTATATCCATGTGGGCTACCATAATGCCGCTTATGCCGGCCTTTATCGCTTCGCGGAACGGATACTCTTCTAATGAGTCTAACCGCTTGCGGGTAAAAGGCAATAAGGGCAGGTCGAGGTGTGAATCGACATTGGTATCGCCGTGGCCGGGAAAATGTTTGGCAGTAGTTAAAAGCCCAGCGTCCTGCATGCCTTTAAGGTAAGCGATCCCCTTTTCGGCCACATTGTATTTATTATCGCCAAATGAGCGGTAATTGATAACCGGGTTGTTTGGATTATTGTTTATATCCATATCCGGCCCAAAGTTCATTTGCATGCCCAGCCGCTTAAAATCATAAGCCACCTGCTGCCCCATTTTATAAATGAGCGTATTATCCTGCACAGCGCCCAGTGTCATCTGGTATGGATATGAGATGGTTGAATCTAACCGCATACCTATTCCCCATTCGCCATCCATCGCAATGAGTAACGGTACACTGGATATTTTTTGGTATTTATTAATGAGGTTTGCCTGCCGCACCGGGCCACCCTGGAAAAACACCAGGCCGCCTATTTGCTGCTCTTTAATAACATTGGCTACCGAATCTTCATAACGCACACCCTTATCGGTATGCGCACGCACAAAAAATAGCTGGGCAATGCGCTGGCGGCGGTTCAGTTTTTTAAAAACAGAATCAACCCAATGGTTTTGCTGATTTAAGGATTGAATATATTCTTCCTTTTGAGCATAGGCATTTATCGTAATAAAACTCAAAAAGAACAGCAGAAAACGAGTTAGATATTTAGCAGGCAGCACCATTAAAATCAAAAGTAAAATAAAATGCAATAATGTGTAACTCTTTTTTTGGCAATAGCGTATAAAAGTGAAAAATGAATATCGATTAAAAATTTATATACCAGACTTAAACTATAAAACCATGAAAAAAACGCTCTTTTTAGCTATCTGCCTGCTGATTGCAGGATCAGTAAGCGCACAGCAATATTTTTATGGCCCACGCAGCGATTATTACAGCAACTTAGATGGCTCTTTCCAGCCCAGGTTTGGAATTGAGGCCGGCTTAGACGTTTCAAATACAATGAGCGGTCCCAACTCAAATTTTAATACTGGCTCTACAACCGGGTTTAATGCCGGTGTTACTTTTGATTTGCCTGTAATTTCGCATTTTTCTATAGAGTCTGAAGCTATCTATTCTCAAAAAGGATATGCAGCAACAACAGTAAATGGAAACTTCACACAGCGCAGCCAATTTATAGACGTTCCGGTATTGGGTAAGTTTAGGGTAAGTCCTTTAGTTAGCCTTTATGTAGGCCCGCAATTATCTGTTTTAGCTTCATTGAAAAACAGTTATGCCACTGGTTTTGTATCATCTACCCAATCCTATTATGATAATAACAGCACCCGTACCTATTTTGACGGCGTAATTGGTGCAAGCGTAAGCGTAACTAACAACATTGAGCTTCGCGCCCGTTATACAGTTGATTTGCAGCAAAACAATTCTAACGGCGATACTTATGTGCCGGGCTATAGCAACCAGGTATTTCAATTTGGTGTAGGTTATAAGTTTTGATCCCTCATTGATTATTCTTAGTTTTATTAGACAGTAAGCCATCCGTTTAAGGTGGCTTTTTTGTTTGTTGCAGGCGGCAGATTAGATGGTGTAGCCGTATTGTTTAAAAACAGGCCGCCAAAAATCAACATACCTGTCCCAGGCATGGCAGCCAAAGGGTAGCTGGTTATGGTTTATCCGCAATGCCCTTTCGGGTACAAATTCAAAAGAAAAAGCCACAGCAGTTTTATAGCCCGGAATATTTAAGGTCTTCCTTTTACGGTTTACCTCCACGCTCCAGAAACGGTCTTCGTTAAAATGATGGCCCCCAATTGCAAGATAATTGTCGATTTTCGCCTTTTGCTTCAGGCAGACATCATAAAATTTCTTTACATTCCTTAATGAAAATCCGCCGTTGCCCACCCGGTTTTCATACTGGTATTTGGTTGGCTCGCCATTTTTGCGGACATCATAACGGGTATGGAAGTAGTATTTGATGTTTGATTTTATGGCTTTAAACAAATCCGGATGGTCAATATCCCGCAGCCAGGGCGCACCTATATAATCATAATTTTGGCTGCACCAATGACCAAGTTTATCCTCAAAAACAAAGGCATCCAACTGATGGATAAGTATATATTTATACGCTAAAAAAGCGCCGTAAAAATCAGCCGAAAGCATTAAAGCGTTGTAACCCTCAACACTTTTAAAAAAATCATTGTCAAAGCTTACAATATCAGTAAACGGATATTTTTGAGCTTCCGCCGGTAGGGTAAGATGGTTTGGCTTTATGGCGATGATGGGATGGTTTGCTAAAATCTTAAAACATTGCTCGAGCGCGATTAATTCATACGCCGAAATAGCATCGCGGTAGAAGGGGATAATTATAACGACTTTCTGGCTGGTCATTTTTTTTAAAAGCACTAATTTTCACGAATTAAAGCGAATTTCACGAATTTTTATTTTGAATGCGCTAATATTAAAATGAGAGGACAAACACTTTATAAAGTTATATAAATCAAATTTGATCCGCCATTAAAGCAATTCGTGAAATTCGCTTTAATTCGTGAGAATCCGTGTTAATTACTAAACGTCTGCATCTCGATCAACTTGCGATACAACCCGTTATGACTAATTAACTCCTGGTGATTTCCCTGCTCAACAATTTTCCCGCTTTCCAGCACCACTATCATATCCGCATTTTGTATGGTGCTTAAGCGGTGCGCGATAATTAACGAGGTGCGGTTTTTCATCAAATTATTCAAAGCGTCTTGCACCAATTTCTCCGATTCAGTATCCAGCGCCGAGGTGGCTTCATCCAGCAGCATAATGGGCGGGTTGCTTAAAACCGCGCGGGCTATGCAAATACGCTGTCTTTGTCCGCCGGACAGTTTAGTGCCGCGGTCGCCGATATTGGTTTGATAACCTTGTTCGGTATCTAAAATAAAATTATGCGCGTTGGCTATACGCGCCGCGGCTTCAACCTGTTGGGGCGTGGCATCGGTTTTACCGAACGCAATATTATTATAAATAGAATCATTAAACAGGATAGATTCCTGGTTTACAAAGCCCATTAGCGTCCGCAACGAGTGCATAGTAACAGATGCTATATTTTTATCATCAATAAATATTTCGCCCGATTTAGGTTCAATAAATCGTGGTATCAAATCCATCATGGTCGATTTTCCACCGCCCGACGGGCCTACCAACGCCACAGTTTTGCCTTTAGGAATAGTTAAATTAATGCCTGATAAAATAGCCTTTTCTTCATAGGCGAACGATACATTTTTAAAGTGGATGCCTTCGGTAAATTCTTTAACCTCAACAGCGTTTTGCGCATCTTTTATTAATGGTTTTTCATCAATTAACGCCAATACCCGCTCGCCTGCGGCTATTCCCGAATGAATATTACTGAATGAATCGGACATAGCTTTCGCCGGGCGCATGATCTGTGAAAATAGCGCTACATAAGTTATAAATGCTTCGGGCTTTAACGCTGTAGCGTCGTTTGTAAATATCAGGTGACCGCCATATAATACAATGCATGCAACCATCAATATCCCAAAAAATTCAGAAACGGGAGAGGCTAACTGCTGGCGCCTGGCCATTGATTTGATAATAGACGAATACCGCCTGTTTTCGGCATCAAACCTGTTTTTTATAAATTCGGTCGCGTTGAACGCCTTGATAATTTTTATTCCAGATAAAGCTTCATCCAGATAGCTGATCATGTTGCCATAAGTTTGCTGCGATGCGATGGCTTGTGCTTTAAGCCTTTTTACAATTTTCGCTATTACAAAAGCCGAAACAGGTATGATCAATAATGAATATAAAGTTAGGCTGGTTGAAATTGCAAACAGCCATACCATGTAAGCTATTAATGTCAATGGTTCTTTAAAAACCACCTGCAACGTGCTTGTCACAGAAAACTGAACAACCTGCACATCAGACGCTACTTTAGAAATAATATCGCCCTTGCGTTCATTATTAAAAAAGCCCAGGTGCAGGTTCATCACGTTGTTAAAAACCGATCTTCTGAAATTCAACAAGGTATGTACCCGTAAGTTTTCCATTATACGTTGCGATAAATACCTGAAAAGATTTGAAAACAAAGCGGATATAATGATGGTGGCGCATACAAATTGCAAAGTCCCCCATTTGCCATAAGTGTTCAGCATGTATTGTACGTAATAATTAAATGAAGCCATTACTTCATATAAATGTGGCTTTGGCCCCAGCGTTACAATTTGATGTGTTTGCGCAGAAAATAAGGTTTGCAGCAAGGGTGCAAGCAACGCCAGATTAAGCGTACTGAATATTACAGAAAATATAGTGGTTATAATATAAGGAATAGCAAACTTTTCGATTGGTTTGGCAAAGGAAAGCAGCCGGAAATATGTCTTCATTAAAATTTGATATAAAAAGGCAAATCTAACAGTAATTAACAACTGTTATTAAATCTTTTAATTATAGTTAGCGGTTAACCTTAATACCTATAACTTTACAAGTATTATTAAATTGCCGCTCCGCCGCTAAATCAATGTTATTTACAAGTCAAATTTTCTTCGTTTTATTGGCTGTCACCTTTATTTTATATTACGTCCCGCTTGTAAAACAATTTCAGATCTATATCCTGGTAATTTCAAGCCTTATATTTTATGGCTATTTTAACCCGGTATTACTTTTATTGCTCTTAGTGTCCATTTTGCTCAATACAACCGGCAGCTATTTTATATACTACGGCAATTTTAAATTTAATAAGATAGTATTGTATACCTGCGTAACCAGCAACCTGCTCATTTTGATATTTTTTAAATACAGCCCGTTGTTTGTTAAAACACTTTTTGTTACCAACAGTTCTGTCGGGCAATTCCTGTTAACAATTCCGCTGCCGCTTGGCATATCGTTCTTTACTTTCGAGGGCATCAGCCTGTTGGTCGATACGGCCAGGAACCAAACAAACCCCGACCCGGCCAATAACTTTACCCTGAAAAAGAGCTTTGCCAGGCAATTAACAGAAACCTCGCTGTTTATATCCTTTTTC
>Ga0302309_10003256_pt1 | contig 12736 bp, 8 predicted proteins | sample III_Palsa_N1_1_FD_200453 | JGI IMG/M metagenome (GOLD analysis project Ga0302309, IMG submission 200453) | Peat permafrost microbial communities from Stordalen Mire near Abisko, Sweden - III_Palsa_N1_1 | ecosystem: Environmental > Terrestrial > Soil > Palsa > Peat permafrost | place: Sweden... | reverse complement strand
TTTGCAACTGTTTTTGATGCGGTGAGCTTGTCGGGGTATACCGTTACCGGTAGTTTTTCAAATCTTGTTTCTTCTAAAAGATTTAAACGTGGCATATGTATTTAGTATTTGGGTATGATGTATCTTCACTCAGGCATTCTGCTTTATCACTGGTACTTCAATGGCTGCGTTGGCTTTAACGTTTTTCCATTCGGTTTGAACAATATTTTCCAGTTCTTTCCTGTTTAGTTCAAGCATTTTAAACAACTGCATTTGCGCATGGGTACGTTGCAAATTATGTTCGGCGAAATGTATTTTGTAGTACACATCACCTTCCAGGTAATCAGTTAAAAACCTGATGGATTGCATGTATGGCAACAGTAACACACCCATTATCAGCGATTTTAATTCCGCTTCTGTAAGGAATGACTTGGTTTGACTAAGGTATCCTTTAGTAAACTCAGCAAACAAAGGAATATTCAATTGTATAGCATTTAAATCAGCCTCGTCCTCTACAGCGGTATTGATGATGGTACGGATAGCATCGCCAAAATCAAAAGCTACATAGCCCGGCATTACGGTATCCAAATCAATAACGCATTGGATATTATTATCCTTATCCAACAGGATGTTATTGAACTTAGTGTCATTATGGGTAATACGTACCGGCAATATACCAGCCCTTCCCATTTTAGGGATCTCATTCATAGCTACAGCCCAGCTATTCAGAAAATCAACTTCTGCTTTTACTTTTTCCAATCTACCTGCAGAGTTCTTTTTGATCGCATTCTTAAAATCATGCAAACGTTTTTCAATATTCAGGAAATCAGGGATAGTATCGATTAACACCTTCGGATCAAGATCCGATAATAAATACTGGAAACGGCCAAAGGCCACCCCACCCTGATGGGCTTGTTGTTCAGTAGTAACCAGGTCGTAGCTTTTAGTATCTTCTAAAAAACAAGTCATCCGCCAGTAGTTGTCCTGCTCGTCTTTGTAGTAGTATTTGCCTGTTTTTGTTGGAATAAGCGTCAGCACTTCTTTATCCGGATTGCCACCTGCTTGGCTCACTTTTTCCTTCAAATGATTTAAAACATACAGCATGTTGTTCATTAAACCATCAATTTTTTTAAACACAAAGCTGTTTATTTTTTGCAACAGGTAGCCCGGATGAACCCCCGCTTTGCTTTTAACCAGGTATGTATCATTAATATGTCCCGATCCGAAATTTGAAATTTCGAAATTCTCACCTTCCGTATTAAAATGTGCAATGATGTCGGTAAAATTATAAGGCATTGCGTTGCTATTCATATATGTTATGTAACCTGGTGTATCCTTGGTTTTGTGTTAATTAAAATATACAGTACAAATATAATATATATTTGCGTGCCCGTGCACACATTTTATAAATTAACACACATTTTTTATTTATTTATTTTCATTTCACTTATAACTACCTAGTTTCCATTACTTTTACTTCAAATGGAGCTAATTTAACTGCAAAAGTTTCGCCAGTATACAATGGTGTTTTTGCATTTGTTTTAGCATCATAAAAACTATAATTAGCGCTATAACTGGTAGGTATATCTAATACTTGCCTTGTATGTATTATAAATGTTTGTGTGTGTGCTGTTGGGTTACGTAAACTCAACACGCCATTTTTATCGGCCCAGCCCGCATAACCATAAACTTCACCTTTTAACGGATTACCGCCAACCCAGTGAGTATCGGCTAATTGTTTAGCGTGTGCTTTTGACCAGTTTGATGCATCGCGAATACAATCCCAATCGACTGAATTTAACTTGTGCGGGTCGACGTATAGTTCTTGTAAACTTGTTCCGCTGCCAAAAAATGCCCATATCTCATCGCTGATGTTTTTGTTATCCATTTCCAGTGTGCCCGGCAAGCCACGATCAGCAATACAAATACCATGGTACATTATCGAGTTTAAAGGATATAGCGGTGCACGTTTTACAATATTTTCATAAGCCTGCCCATCTTTGTAGGTAATCCATTGCTGGCGTTTCGGGCCTTCTCCTCCTAAACCGGTATCCTCACCTGCGCGCCAAATGGCATCGCCATATTTTAACCAGTAAACTGATGGCCATGTGCCAACGGTTAAACTCAGGTATAAATCAGGCTTATCGGTACGTAGTTCGGTTATCAGCTTTAAAAATGCTTCTATATCTTTTTGATAAGTAATACTGGCACCGCTCGCGCCATTACCTGCACCTACCCCATCAAACTTAAATATGCTGATGTTATAATCCTTGATAAACGATGTAGTTACTCCCCTAAAACGCTTGTAATAATTTGGCCCTGTTAGTGAGAAACCATTTTCGTTAGTTTCAAAAGGCGGCGTTTGTTTTGCACCATAAGCCAGGCGTTGTTTCTTGTGCTCATCATAGCCTCCCCATGGCGAGATCCATACACCAAGTGTTGAATTGGCCTCTTTAGCTGCTTTAGCTATATTGGTAAACCCATTAGGGAAACCTGCATTAAATTGCCACAAAGTTTTAGTATCATCCCAACCATCATCAAACAAAAATGCTTTTAGTTTTACATGACGTTTGTCTATCAGGCTGTCCTTAAATGCTTTTATGCGATCAAGGCAAACTGAGTCATTTAATTTGCTATCATCCCACGAAATATCAAACCATGAGTTATAATGCAAAAACTGGCGATAAGGTATAGCTCTTTCTCGTTCGACATAATATAGAAAACCGCGACGCAACTGGCCTACAGGGGTAATACCCCAAACTGATGAAACAGTTAACGGCGCTGAGTTATAAACAGGGTTTAAACGTGGCAGATAAATGGAAACACTGCTTTTGTTAGCCAATGTCTGGCTCATAGGGTGCTCCAGCGAAAAGAACATATTGCTGTGTACCAAGGGCGAACCATCAACAGTGCCTTCTTTTTTTATGCCGATAGATGATGGTAATTGTACCAGTGTAATTTTGGAGATCTTAACCGAATCAGCAGCATTAAATGTAAATACCTGGCGAACATAGTTCCCCTCGTTTAACAGGCTCGCTTCCCAATGAACTTTTAGGCCGAGTTTAGCATCTTCCAGATCAGCGCTTAATTTTTTTCCGGATAGTTTGTCGGCGTATTTAAGCGCGCTTTCATCTCCGGTTATGTCTGATATAGTAGTTAAACCAATCAGGGTAAAATCATTTGATGTTATGGTTTTATCACCAACCAATAATGAAAATAAAGAGCTTTTGCCAATGGCTAAATGCTCATTAGTTTGCTTATCGCTAAAACCGGTAATGCTTAATTTATCTCCATTAGTGGCAAAGCTCATGGCAAGTGCCTTATTTTCAAAAGTTATGGTTTTGCCTGTTTTTTTGATTGATGCAAGGCCGGGTTTATTGCCCGGGTAACCAACCTGGGCAATAGAACAATTTAACCCGGCAATCAACCAAATCAAAAACAAAAAAAGTTTCTTATACATGTTATTAGCTTTAAAAAGGATTGTTGTTAATATAATTTTCCCACGCCCATGCCGATGACAACATACTGGTTAAGTCGTTTTCGGCTTTCCAGTTCAGCTCTTTTTCAGCAAGGCTCACATCACCCCAAATTTTTACAATATCACCATCACGTGGTGGACCAACACGATAATTCAATTGCTTACCGGTAACTTTTTCAAACGTGTGAATCAATTCCAGTACCGAGTAGCCGTTACCTGTACCCACATTAAACACCTCGTAAGCAGCGGCCATTTCTTTTGCTTCCATGCGTTTTATGGCGGCAACATGTGCCTTAGCCAAATCAACCACATGAATAAAATCGCGAATGCAACTACCATCAGGAGTATCAAACTTATCACCAAACACAGTTAACTGCTCACGCTTACCGATAGCCGTTTGTGTGATGAACGGCACCAGGTTTTGTGGTACACCGTTTGGCAACTCGCCTATTAAGGCTGATTGATGCGCGCCTACCGGGTTAAAGTATCTTAAGGCGATCACTTTTAAATCGTCAGTCGCATTCGCTGTTTCTTTTAATATCTCCTCACCTATTTGCTTGGTGTTACCATAAGGCGATTCTGCTTTTTTTATTTCCGCTTGCTCGGTAACAGGTAGCGTATCCGGCTCGCCGTAAACGGTGCATGATGATGAGAATACAAAATTCACCGGCTTGCCCGTCAATGAATTTAACAAGTTAACCAGCGTTGATATGTTGTTATCATAATACAACAGCGGGTTTTTAACCGATTCGCTTACCGATTTTGAGGCCGCGAAATGTATTACACCGCTTATATCGGTATGCTGTTTTAAAAACTCAATTATCGACGATTTATCACGCAGATCGAGTTTTACAAAGGCTGGTTTTTTGCCAGTGATCGTCTCGATCTGTGTGAGTATCTTAATATCCGAGTTGGATAAATTATCTACAATAACAACTTCGTAGCCATTATTTTGTAATTCAACAACCGTATGTGCACCTATGTAGCCCGTGCCCCCTGTAACCAATATCTTTCCCATTATTATTTAACCACTAAGGTCCCTTGTAATTTGTTATAACCTGTTGTTGTTTCCCAGGTGTTATTGTTTGCTAATTGTATACTGAAATTTGGATTTGTATTTAACGTAGTTGCATTATCAGGCATGTTGAACAATACATCATAATTACCTGATGTAATACCTGATGGCATGGTTAAGGTTTGTTGCAGGTTAATAGTACCCGTATACCATTTGCGGATATCGGTATTAAATGCTGCCACAAATACTTTACCCGATGTTTGATTACGCAAAACCAATTGTACCGGCCTTGGGTTATACGGAGAAGCGTAACCAATATTATCAATAGTTAAGTTAACACTGATGTTTCCGCTAGCGCTTACTGATGTTGGCAGCTCTGCTTTACGTAACACAAAACGATAACCCAATTTTTGTTTGATGCTATCCATACAACCACCGGTTACCCAGTTGTTGTTTAAATCGAGATCGTAAACCGCGTTTAAAAAGCTGTAATGAAACTCAGCGAATTCTGACTTTGCTATACCGGTTGGTTCACACTCATTTTGCGGGGTATAAGCATCACTGCAAGTTTCTCCTCCAACAGCGGTGTACTTGGTATCATACGATTCGTAATTTCTTAAAGCCGTTGTTGCATCCGCTTCTGGGCTTGATGAGTTTCCATAGTCGAAATAAGTGCCTTCATCATTAGTGCTTGATAAAAAGCAATCATTGTGAAAGCCTATACGCGCTTTATCCGTTTCGGTAAAAGCTTCGGCATCCGTCATCGCAGGCGAATTTACATTTGCCTGGATGCCGTAAACATATCTTTCTTTAAATTGTGGCGTACGTACCTGTACCATACGATCGGCAGGTACAGCAATCAGCATAGCTTTTAACACATCAATACGATCCTGCCAGTTTTGATCCAATAATTTGCTCTGACCATTATCTGATGCATCACCGAAATAATCGGTATAATAGTTTTCGCCGTAAAGGCCTATGAAACCTAATTGCATAACGGCAATCACATCTTCATTGGCTTTTAAATGAGGGGCTAATTGACTGATGTGATTTAATACCACCGATTTTGCAGCATCCCCATAAAGAGGGCATGTACTTTGATCAGGACAGTTACCCGCATGCGGGGTATTAGTGTAGATAAAACGCGGTATCAATTTTACACCAGCTAACCTTGCAGTAGCGCAATCCTGATCGAATTTGGTTAAAAAGTCGGCAGATATAGGGCTGGTTACAAAGCTATCCAACACATATTCTACAAAAACTAAGCTGCATGATACCGTGTATGTTGCGCCTGTGATACTCGTACTGCTCCGATAACTAGTCAGTAAACTTTGACTAAGCGGGATGTAATTACTTGAATGTATCTCCGCATATTGAAAAAAGCCTCTTTCAGGGTTTACAATATCTTGGGTACTCTCGATATAAGTAGCAGTTGTTGCTGTATCAGTTGGCGTATTTTTAATAGCCATTTCTTTTTTGCTGCACGACATTATGAATAATGCAGATGTGAGTAAGAGTATTAATGCTTTCATGATTGTTTAATTAGTATTAATTAACATTTATAGTTTCTTAAAAACAGGCACATCGCCCAGTCCTACCTCAACAATCCTTACTGATGGCCCTTTGAATATTTTTCCATCTTCACTTTGCCACTTACCTTTCGGGAAGATTATTTTTCGATGATCTCCCTTTTCTAAAACAGGTGCCACCATAATCATTTTACCCAGCATAAACTGATCTTTAACCGTATCTAACCCCTCACCCGGGAATTCGTATTCCATATTCCGCACTACAGGCTCACCGGTTATGGCCGATTGTTTAACCGTTTGCATGATGTAAGCGGTATATTTTTGCCTAAGCACTACCGCTTTTTTTACCGCTGCCAAATGGCTTGCATCCAGTATGCGCCAAGGAGCGACTGAGAACTGCATCATCGGCATCAGCGCGCTGCATTGGGCTGATCTTACCACCAAATCCTGATCGAAATGGTTCAGGCCGATAAATGACCCGTATTCTCCGCCACCAATCATATCCGGGCAGGTAAATTGGTATCCCAATAAGCCTGAAGCTGTAATGTTTGGTATCAATTTTTGCAGATCAGTCCAGTTATGCTTTTTATCGCGTAACCTTTCAGCCAGTGGTTGCCCACCTCGTTTCCACATTGCGCGGTATTCATTTAGCGGATAGGATAAACCAATGCTTCCCCATAATTCTGATTGCTGATTAGGCGTAGCAGGTTTAAAAGAGATCGTATTTAAAGGATAAAATTCCATATCCCCGGCATCAAACTTAAATCCATCAAGGCCGTAGTTTGTAACCATGCTTTGTAACTGAGCCTTATACCATGTTACCGCATCGGGGTTGGTAAAATCAAGTTCGGCGCTATAGCCATTCCACCAGCTTATGATTGCTGGTTTAGATGCTTTATCCCATGTCAAATTCTTGTCGCCCTGGTTATCCAGCAAAAGCAGTTTTTTAGCTTCCAGATCACGGGATATTTCGCTATCTGATGAGATAAACGGACAAACCCATACCATTACTTTAAAACCTAATTGATGCAGTTCGGCAATCATTTGTTTGGCATCGGTAAACCGATCTTTTCTGAAGCTGAATTTTCCGTAAAAATCCATCCAGTTATCATCAATCATCAAAACGCCCGGAGGAAATCCGTTATCGATGATTTGATGAGCATATTTTAAAATGTCTGTTTGGTTTTGATTGTAAACCAACTCAATCCAGGTATTGTATTGCGGGCGAGCGAATAATAAGCTATCCGGCATTTGCCCACTTGCTGCAAATTTGCTTTTACTTGCCGCTTTAAATGCATCAGCTAAAGTTATGCCTGCTTTTACAACTGAAACGCTATCTAATGCTTTATCTATGATCAGTTGATTCCCTTCAATGGTAAATTCAAAAGGCTGATCGCTCCATACATAGCGGCCTTTGGTTGATAATAATAATGGCGCAGATTGATTGTCTTTATTATCACCATACAAATTGAAACTATAACCATTTTGAAAAGGCATTACGTGGCCATCATCAACAGTTCCGCCATACCATTTCTCGCCAGCCTCAATCGTTATATTTTTTTTAGCAGATTGATTTGTTTGGGCAGAGGATACCCCGCATACCCATATTAAAAGGCAGGTTACAATAGTTAGCTTATTCATTTATTGGTTTATATTTTGATAAACACTTTATGCTTACTTAGGAAATAACACAGATACCACTCAGCAAATAAGGTAACCAGTGCAGAAATTACAGCTACAATATTTAAAGGCATACCGGTAAAGCCGATAAATCCTTTTACAAAAATCCCAATGGCACCATTGAACCATTGCGCCCCGACGGTTTCAAAAAACAGGTAAATAAATATTGAATTCATCCCCACTACCACGCAAACCCAGGCATATTTATTTACTTGTTTAATATCAATCAGCCAGTATAAAAACGCCATAATGATCAATACCCATCCGCCTGATGCTAACGTGAAGGAACTGGTGCTTATGCGTTTGATAATAGGGACAATATTTGTAATATCGAGCCCAAAACCCAGTACCAGCCCAACCAAACCTGCTATTAACAGGTAAAGTATTTTTTTATTGGCTGATTCTTTTGAGATCAATAATTTTCCCGCCAAAACGCCCCAAATGGTATGCGCAGCTGTAGGTATTATGTTGATTGCTACCCAACCATCAGTATTTATCTTACCCATTAAAACAGTATCCATATAAGCCCCGAAATTGTGGAACTCTACATATGGCTGAGTAAAACCCGGCATCAATATATTCCGATATAATACATCAGTGATGATTAATAACGCGACAGAAAAAGCGATCTGGAACCAAAATGACCTGTTAATAATCAGATAAGCAATGAGTGTTGTAAAAGCAAGTTGTGTTAACACATTCCAAAGCTCGAACACTAATTTACCGGCATAAACACAATGCAAGCCTGTGCCTAGTATAAACAGTTTTAATGATCGTATGGCAATGTGTTTAAGGTTTTGCTGCCATGTTATCCCCTTTTGCAATTTTGAGTGGTAAGAGATATACATTGCCGCACCGGCCATGAGCATGAAGGCAGGCTGCACGCAATCCCAAAAGTGCAGGCCATGCCATGGATCATGAAAAAACTGGTTAATAAAACCGTCGGCAACACCTCCTAAATGCATGGCCTGCAAATTTACATACACCAGGCAGCTTTCGCCGGCCAGCAGTATCATTATAAGGCCTCGCATTACATCTAAGGAGATGAGCCTATTTGACGATTTTGGAATGATGCTTTCCATTTAAACTAATTAATTATAACTGACTATTAAATATTATTGGCTTATATCAAGTGAAACAGGTGCTAGATTTTCGCCCGGCAAATAACCTATTCCAGCATAACCTGACGTACTAACTACGATGCCTATTTTACAAGCCGGACCTGTTAAACCGCTAATTTTACTACGTGACAAAGCCATTTCGAAAGTGGTAACTCCGTTTACTTCCTGCACCGTGCCCAGTGTAAAAAATCCGGCAATACTCAAAGCATTGAAAGAAAAAGCAGTCTGGTCACCTATATGCTGGTATTGCGTAAATGGAGTAGGACCTTGAGGATCAATCAACATACCTTCAAGCAAGAAATCATAACCGCCGCCGGGTAATGATCCGGTGATTAACCCTGTTGCTGAACTATTATCGCTATCGATGTAAAAATCGAATATGTTTTGATCTGCAACATGTACCGCCAATTTCATATATACATATATATTCTGGCTATCGTAGTCAAATTTAGCTTCTTGCACTACGCCACCTAATGCGGCTGATGGCGGTATTACTATATTTGAAATTGTATCCCAGTCGGCCAATGTATTGTCATTCAACAATATCGGCGAACTTTTAGATACGTGAATAATTGTTGAACCGCTTATCACATTTCCGTTGTTTAACGTTGCATACAAGGTAACTACGTGTTTACCTTTTGATGCATATGTATGCACCGGGTTGGTTTCTGTTGAACTGGTGCTGTCACCAAAATCCCACCTGAATGATTTGGCATCAGTTGTAACGTTTTTAAACGTTACAGTATAACTTTTTACCGAATCAGTAAAAACCACATCTTTTACCGCCAGTTCAGGGTTCTTTTTACAGGCCTGGAATCCTATCGCAAGGCTTCCTAATAAAAGGCAGCCTAATATATATTTGAATTTTTTCATATCATTTTTATTGAAAAACAATTAAATATTTTACTAATAACTATGGGTTTTGAGTTGCTGCTGTATTAGACAGTATCTCGGCCTCCGGTATGTAATAAATGATCTTGGTACTGGTATATGGTATAATCAGGTTTGGATAATTAGTTGGAGAAACGCTCAAGTTAATATCCGCTGCCTGAAGGCCCAATATATGGTAACCCCAGTAGGTCCTGTCCATATTTTGCTTGTTGCGGTATACTGTAAAGGTACGGTCAGCCTCAAAAGCTAACTCCAACCTTCTTTCCTGTATTACTACGCTTAATGCCGTTTGCCCTGTTGGTACAGTACCATTATAAAGTGCTCCGGATAACCCCCTGTTATTCCTGATGAAATCTACATCGGCAAGGGCTGCTGTTGTTTGACCAAGATTAGCTTCTGCCTCTGCCCTGTTCAGATACATTTCTGAAAGACGGAACATAATTGGTGAGCTTAATGTAGGACTGCCTGCCTGAAATGAGAATTTAGTGATATAATAGATTGGAATTCCGTTTTTATATTGTTGCGCACCTGATGTTGAATCAACATCATCAACAATGTATGAAGTACGTACATCTGCAGGGTTTTGCGCATACAAATCGCGCAATGGCTGCGAGGCAAACTCCTCACCGTAACCTGAATTACCATTAGAATAATATTGAGATGCAATAGAACCTAGCATGCCATAATCATCTAGCGCATCAAATGCGATACAGAATATAGTTTCTTTATCGGTTTGCGCATTTGCAAAAAGTGTTTTATAATCAGTAGCAGATGCTTCGGTAAATTTACCGGAATTGATTACAGTATTACTGTAAGTTATAGCGCTTGCATAGTCACCTTCGTAAAGAGAAACGCGTGATAATAATGCTTCCGCTGCTTCTTTTGTTGCAAAGGTAACACCCCTTGATGCACCATCAGTCATTAAAGTAGATGCTTTTATACCATCGGCAATTATTTGCGCATATGTATCTTTAACACTTGAGCGTGCTTTTATGGCAGGATCGGTAGTTGCAGTACGTAAAACTATGCCCGGAGCTGTTGGGTCGATTGTATATGGTTGTGCAAAAAAACGTGTTAAGTTAAAGTGGCAGAAAGCTCTTAAAAAATAGCACTCACCAATTAACTGCTGTTGAGCAGCTGTTGGGTTGCTTATTTTTGATCCTGCTTCAATAACGGTGTTAGCATCACTAATGATTTTGTAAGATATATACCAGAAATAGCTGGTATTCTCTTGTGTCGGTATATGGGCTAAAGAAAATGAAAGGAAAAAAGGATCGGTTGTTATCTGCCCGCATACCACATCATCTGAAGCAAAATCAGACATCTGGAAATATTGACGTAGATACATGTTGTTCAAATCCGTAGTACCTTCAAATACCTCATGGTCTTTAAATAAGGCGTAGGCACCATTTACCGCGTTTAATAAACCATCGGATGTTGTAGCCAATGATGCAGTGGTTACCGCGTTGGTGGGGTTGTCTTCAAGCTTACAGCCTGAGTATATAAGCATTAAAAATGCTGCTATAAGTAATAATTTATTTTTCATCACCTGATCTTTTAAAATTTAATATCAATGTTTAGTAAAAACTGGCGGTTATCCGGATACTTGAAATCGGCAACACCTGGTGTAACAAAATTACCCGGGGTTATAGTTGTTGCAGGATCCTGACCCAGATAGCGGGTGAACGTGTAAACATTATCGGCACTTACTGATAGGTTGATATCATCTAAATTAAGCCTTTGAGCAAAAGTTTTAGGTAATGAGTAACCGAAAGCTACGTTCCTTAAACTTAAGTAGCTACCATTTTTAAGATACCTTGTTGATACTGAAGTTGAATTGGTATTATTTTCAGGGCTTGGCTCAGTCGCGATGTCGCCGGGATGGCTCCATACGCTGCTACCTTTAGGTAAAACTATCTGGTTTAGTAACGGCTCGCTGCCATCGTTTTCAACCTCTGCAAGGTTGGCGTTGTAAACCTTATTGCCGTACTCAAAGTAAGTATTAATCCTCAGGAAGAATTTTTTGTATCTGAATTCGTTATTAAAACCTCCCTGGAATTTAGGCAATGCCGAACCTTGTTCCTGCAAAGTTGCAGAAGCGTAATTAGAGGTTACAGAAGTTGATGTTACTTTACCATTGGCATCTTTGTTTTGAACAAGCCACTGCGGTGCGCCTGTTTGCGGGTTTACACCCTCCCATGTAGGCATGTAAAACTCATACAAATTGCCCCCGGTGCGGTATATTTGTGATACAGCATCTTCGCCGGTTGAAATAACTGTTGAAGGGAAATCCTGTAGTTGATTGTTGTTAAAGCTGATGTTAAAGTCTGTAGTCCACTGAAAATTAGAATTCTTGATATTTTGGCTGCTGATAGCAAACTCCAAACCATTGTTAAGTACTTGCCCACTGTTTTCCCATTTTGTCTCAAAACCAACTGATAATGGTTGAGCAACTTGTAACAGTAAGTTTTTAGTAACGTTGTGGTAAGCATCAACAGTAATATTAATACGGTGAAATAAACCAATATCAAAACCTGCATCTAACTGGTGTTTACTTTCCCATGTTAGGTTAGGGCTTTCTAATTGTAGTGGTGTTGCACCTACAACTGAATTATATTGGCTGGTAAGTGAATACAAACCTAAATACCTGGATGCGCCAATATCCTGCGTACCGGTTATACCATAGCTTAAACGTAGTTTTAAATTATCAACTGTGTGGCTGTCCTTTAAAAAATCTTCGTTGCTTACTAACCAACCACCTGATACTGATGGGAATGAACCATATTTATTACCCGGAGCAAATGCCGATGAACCATCAACCCTGTATGAACCACTTAAGAAGTAACGGTCTTCATAGCTATAGTTCACTTGTGATAAATAGGATAAAATTGACGGGCTGTCGGGTGAACCATTTACCGCCTGGCTGTTTGCAACTACGTCTAAAGATGAAAGACCGATAGGTAAACCTTTACCTGAGGCTCCAACAGTATTGGTTTGGCTACCTTCAAACTCCACACCTGCTAAACCATTGATAGCGCTTTTA
>Ga0302309_10003253_pt1 | contig 12740 bp, 14 predicted proteins | sample III_Palsa_N1_1_FD_200453 | JGI IMG/M metagenome (GOLD analysis project Ga0302309, IMG submission 200453) | Peat permafrost microbial communities from Stordalen Mire near Abisko, Sweden - III_Palsa_N1_1 | ecosystem: Environmental > Terrestrial > Soil > Palsa > Peat permafrost | place: Sweden... | reverse complement strand
CACAAATAACTTATAATTAGATACTTACAGTGGTTTTACCAACCATTTTTGACCACTATGTCTTCTTTAAAATATAACTGGCGGAGAGCTAGGGATTCGAACCCCAGGAACCGGTAAAGGTTCAACAGTTTTCAAGACTGCCGCAATCGACCACTCTGCCAGCTCTCCGGGCGCAAAAGTACAAAACCAGCCCGAATTGCCAAACTTGATGGTAAGTTTTTTTAATTTTTACTTAAGTGATTGATTATGTGAGTGGTGATTGGTGAGCCGTGAGTAGTGAGTAGATAATAGGGAATAATGAGCGGACAATGGTGTAAAGTAATAGGTAGTTATTTGGTTATTTGCGCTTCAATGTTAGTCCTCACTACTGACTGCTCACCACTCACCACTTCACTCAATCAGCCAATTTCCTGAACGAATTAAACATCGGTTTGGCAATTTTTATATTGCGTTTTGAATAGTCGATACTTGCATTTAGTTCAAAACCTATCAATATGATGAGCGAGTTCAGATATAACCATAGCATTAATATGATCAACGTGCCTATAGACCCATAGAGTTTATTGTAGGATGAGAAATTATTAATATAGTAAGTAAAACCCATAGAAGTAAGCACCGCCAGCGCTGTTGCCATTATAGAGCCGATATTTAAAAACCTCCATTTTTCCTTATTTGCAGGGCCGTAGCGGTATAGTAATGATATAGTCACAAAAAATATGGCAATTACAATTATCCACCTTGAAAATGCAATTAGGTAAAACCAAAAATGCCCCTTGCTATCGAGATGCGATTTTAAATAATGGATCATTGCTTCACCGGCGGTCATTACGCCGATAGCAACTAAAAGCGAAATACTAATAATGACAGTAAGGGCCATAGCAATCCCTTTTCTTTTTAACCAACTCCGTTTTTCGGCAATTAGTGACGAGCGGTTAAAAGCCTGCATTAAATTGCTAATGCCGCTGGTAGCAAAATATAATGCGGTAATAAAGCCCAATGATAATAATTGGGCGTTATGGTGCCTTATAATATCTTCAATGGTAGCCTGGAAGGCCATATAGGCATTATAGGGCAGTATAGTTGATATGAGTTTGAGCAATTGGCCTTGGAAATTTTTTACGGGAATGTACGGTATAAGCGTAAACAAAAATATAGTTGCCGGAAAAAATGCCAGCATAAAGTTAAACGCCAGTGATGAGGCACGGTTCAACAGGGTGCGTTCATCTATCTCGTGCGCAAAAAAAGCCGCGAGGTTATATAAAGAAAGCGGATAAAATCCTGGTAAAATGCAGGTTTTTGACCAGCCAGTAAATCTTCGGTAAAACCTGAACCGGAGTAAAAAACGGTGTGCCCACTTCATTTAACCAAATCTACTCAAAAAACGGTTTTAATCGGTCAAGAAAATCCTGCGAAGGCAGGCAAGGCCGGTTTGTTTGCATGTTAATAAATACCAGCAAGGTTTCACCCGTGTTTATGAGTTCTTGTTTTTCGTTAAAAAGCTCATACCTGAAAAATATTCGTACACCCGGCATTTTATCCATAATAACATTTACGGTTATTTCCTCATCGTACAAGGCGGGCTTAAGGTATTTGCATTTTAATTCCAAAACAGGCATTTTTATGCCGGATTCTTCCATGCCGCTATAGGTAAGGCCCAGGCTTCGCAGCATTTCAACACGGCCAACTTCATAAAATTCAGCATAGTTCCCATAATACATATAACCCATCTGGTCGGTTTCACCGTACCGCACCCTTATTTTGGTAGCATGCTCAAACATTATCTTTTTATATTTCTTTCGTTAAGGGCCTGCTGGTATTTACGGGCATTGGCCAAATGATCGGCAACATTTGTAGCAAAATTATGGTAGCCTGAAAAATCTTCCTTGGCGCACATGTATATATAATTGTTTTTTTGATAATTAAGCACAGAATTAACGGCATTTACTGAAGGCATCATGATGGGCCCTGGAGGTAAGCCGGTATGCAGGTAAGTATTGTAAGGGGAATTGATAGACAGGTATCTCTTAAGTACGCGATGAATAGTAAAATCGTTTTCTGCAAAAATTATAGTGGGATCAGATTCCAGTTTCATGCCTTCTTTCAAACGGTTTAAATACAAGCCTGCTATTGTCGGCATTTCATCATCATGCAGGGCTTCCCCGTCAACTATGGATGCCAAAATAGAAACCTGTATAGGGTCAAGGTTTATTGCGGCAGCTTTTGCTTTACGTTCGGGCGTCCAAAATTTTTCATAATTGGCATACATTCGCTTAAAAAACTTTTCGGGAGATGTATTCCAGTATAACTGGTAGGTGTTCGGCAAAAACATGGTATAAACATCATCGGTTGTAAAACCATATTGCTGAACAAATGATGCCGAATCTAACAAACGGAGGATGGCCACTGAATCTGGCTCAATCTTTTTTGCTACAAAACCCGCAAATTGTTCTTTCATCCTCAAATTATGAAATGACAAGGTAACCGGCTCCTGTGCACCCGAGGCCAGCATATTGATCAGCTTGCGGTTACTCATACCTTCGTGCAAACGATACCTGCCCGGTTTAACCCGCTTAATATAATTCATATTTTGTGCAGACCAATAAAATGTGGTGCTATCCTTTACAATTCCTTCTTCTTTAATGGTCTTGAAAACATCATTAAAATTTGCGCCGGTATGTATGTACAGGTATTCCTGGTTGCCGGTGACGTTAGGGCCAAAATATTTCAGGTAATAATTAAGGCCTGTGAACCCAAGCGCTATGATCAGTATGATCACCATGGCAATAATAAACTTTCTGAAAGTCCCGCCTGATGAAGCTTTTTTTGATAAAGCCTTTTTTTTTGTCATTCGAAAAAAATATTTATAATTTTAATTTTTGCAACGCTATCAGCCTGCCGGTTAAATTCCTTACATGCTGATAACCTTTATCTGTCAGTATTTTAGCGGCTGTTCCGCTTCTTAAACTAACCCTGTATATAACAATGATCCTGTCAGTTTTGTTATATCCGGGTTGATCAATATTCTCATAAAATTTTGGTAAAGGGATATTTATTCCCCCTATATTATAAGTGTGATATTCTATTTCCCCGCGAACATCGAGCAAATTTAACTTTTCACCTTTTTGCAGGCGGGCAAACAGCTCATGTGCATTAATTGCCGCCATTAGTTTTTGTGCCTTGTGCAACAGTAAGGTTAATTCGTGTACCGATACTTACTTTACTTGCCGAATCTGTTTTCATTGGCGATTGTGCCATCACAACCAGGTTGCTTGAATCCGTTATTGTGCCCTGGTAGGTAATGATACCGAGCGTTAGCCCGGCGCCTTTGATTGCAAATTTTGCCGCATCAATATCCTGGTTTACAAGGTCGGGGATGTCCACTTCGCTGGCGCCTTCACCATTGCCAAGTACAAGGTCGATTCTTGAACCTTTCGGAAGTTTTGTTCCTGGCTTAATAATTTGGCCACCGAACCGTACCTCCAGTACCCGGTCACGTGCGATGTCTGACCGATAAGTAGTATCGCCAACTTTTAAACCATAGTTTGATATAGTTGCCACCGCCTCACGATAGGTATATGGTTCCAGGTCGGGTAAGGCAACGGGAGGGGCCAGCTGGGTGACGACAGTTAAGTAAATAGTCCTGTTCACTTTTACGTTTGTTCCAGGATCAGGATCCTGTTCAACAACAGCGCCGGGCGTCTCATCAAGCACATAAACCGAATCAATTTTATATTGAAAACCCTGCTCCTGCAACAGGCTCATAGCTTTTTCAACCTGTAATCCTTTTAATTGCGGTACAGGTATGCCAGACCCATGCCTGGTATAAAAACTTAAACTAAAAGAAACGATAAGAACGATTAAGAATACCGAGCCAATGGCCAACAGCAGGTTAAGACGGAACTGTTTTGATTTTAAATAGGCCCCAAAATTACTCATTTGTATTTGTAAGGATTTTCACGGTGAATTTGACATCAAACATATGGGAAAATTTCGGAATTTGGAATTTCGATTTGGGATTTATAGTTAAATTACCATAGCTGTCCGACCTAAGATTTACAGGATTTTAAGTAAGCGCTGCTATTAAATCCTGCAATCCTTTAATCCCATATCTTAATTCACACAAGCACTTTCTTCATCAACAAATCCGTCTGCTTATCATCACCCAATAAAAACTCATGGCTGCCGAACACTTTAAAACCGTTATGCTCGTAAAATCCAGCTGCTTTAAAATTATGTTCCCAAACGCCAAGCCATACATAATCAAATTGTTTGCTGCGGGCAATATCAAGGGCAAAATCTAACAACTGCTTGCCAATATGTTTTCCGTGATATTCGCCTGAAACATAGATACGCTCAATTTCCAAAGCATTTTTATGCTTAAGTTCGGTCTGGGCATCATTAAAGTTTAGTTTTATATAACCAACTATATTATCCTCATATAAAGCGAAATAAAACTCAGAACCTGGATTAGTTAATTGTTCCAGCATGCTTTGAGTGGTAAAAGCTACGGAAGAGTAGGCTTCCATATTAGCCGGATCATTCAAATGGGCAAAAAACTCATAAAATGTTTTTCTGCTGAAAGTAAGAAGAGTATCAACTTCGGAAATTTTAACTTTTTGTATTGTAATCATTTTAATTTAAATATTTTGAAAATGTGCTAATTTGAAAATATTTTGGGAAGGTAGTAATCTTCAAATTTTCAAATTAAATTAATTTTCAAATCTTCAAATTAACACATTTTCAAATCAATCAAATTGTTCCTGCAAACGAATTAACCTGTCGATAAGCAAATTCAGCTTTTCTTCTTCATTTTTAAACATCCGGGGTTTTAAATAAAAGGTAATAAACAAGAACCATATAATTGTTGAACCATAGGTGATTACCTTAAAATAAACAGGCGCATTTTCAAGTACTTCTATAAAATAGAGGGCTAAACCGGTGCTTATCAGTAACACATAGGTATAATAAAACCAGCCTATAACTTTACTTCTCTTTTTTTGATATTCTTTTAATGTGTTGAGGTAATCAGTCGGGTTTTGGGTAAGATCGTGTTTATTTAATATATGATAATGACGGACGATCAGGGACAGATACATCAGCATGGTAACCAAAATAATCAAAATACCTATAGTTGTAGCAGGCGACCGGAAAGCAAAAAAGAAAGTTATAATAAAGGCGCAGGCAATAAGCGCGATCATTGCCACGATACCCCAATATAATTTATTGGTTATGCCGCGTATGCCCTTTTTTACCTGTTTTAGCGCCTCGTCCACCGAAAGCTTGTCGGGTTTTGGCTGTCCCTGCCAAACCGACATCAAATGCTCAAATTCTTTCATAGTGGTTATATAATTCGGTTAATTTTTGTTTAATACGATGTATTTTCACCCGCAAGTTCCCCTCTGATATACCCGAAACTTCAGCGATTTCGGGGTATGGCACTTCGTCAAGCACCATGGTAATTATAATTCTTTCTGATTCTTCCAACTTCGATATACATTTATAGAGCAATGCCACCTGCTCATTTTTTTCAGATATTTCTTCTTTTTTAGTTTCGGATAATAACGATGTAATCTCGTCTTTTGCCTGCCGTTTTTCTGAACGGAGGTAGGTAAGGCAGGTATTTACTGCAATACGATAGATCCAGGTCGAGATCATCGCCTGGTTGCGGAATTTATCGAGGTTTTGCCAAACTTTTAAAAATGTTTCCTGTAAAAGGTCGCTCGCAGCATCATCGTCACCAGTGTAACCATAGCACAAGTGGTAGATCTTTTTTGAATTGGCTTCGTAAATCTTCTTAAAAGCTGCTTCTTTATCTGCCACTATCAGTTAATTTTATTGTTAGATATTAAAATACGCAGGATGTTACAGCAAGTGGTCATTCTTATAAAACCAGGGAAACTTTTTTTCAGCCTCCGCCAATAATGCATTATAATCCTGCGCGAAATCCAATTGCAGGTCTTCATCCAGTTTGCTCACAAGGCTTTGTGTTTTTTGAATTTGCCTTGTCAGTATCAGCCGCAGGGGCTTGTATGATGACCGCCTGTCTGTATATTGAAGGTAATTATAGCAAAAATTTAAAAGTAAATCAATTTCGGCCTGTTTTGAGCCAATGAACTTATTGTATTTACTAATCAGTCTTAAAATCTTGCGGATATATTTTGCAGCCGCATAACTTTGTGAGGGTAACTGACTAAACATAAAACCGACCTCTGCCTTTATTTTTTCAATAAAAGCCTGTTCATTATCCGCCTCAAATAGTAAGTAGGCTAATAATTCCTTGTTTTCCTTTTTATAACGGCTTAATCTTAAGCATAGATCAGCTATTTGCAGGGACGACAAATGCTGCAATTCTTTTTTTATATCCTGTAAGCCGTATGTTGTAATGCCCATATTATTTAAAGGATGGTAAATTACTAAATTAAAAATAATTCGTTTTACTTGCCGATTCAAGGAGGCTCCGCAGGAGCCAAAAAACTGTTCTTTCAATTTTTCTAAAAACAGGTGACTCCGCTCGAGTCGGCTATATATTTTGCGGTCTTATTTTAACTCCGGAGGAATATCTTGTTTATAGACAAACATTAATTCATTGGTTAGGCTTCAGCGGAGCCTCCTTACAAATTGATCAAATTTTCATTTAATTGTTTCCATCACAATTATTACTTGTTAATAGCGGTTTTAATTAATATTATTGTGTACCCAATTATTCATCGTGATTTCGCTCTTCAATTATTAAACAATTATGGCAGATACTGTTAACGTAAACGGCAAGGCTAAGGCCCAGTATACTTATGATGCAATTGTGATCGGCTCGGGTATAAGCGGTGGATGGGCCGCCAAAGAACTCACTGAAAGGGGCTTAAAAACCATTATGCTGGAGCGGGGACGTAATTTTGAGCATTTAAAGGATTACAAATCGGCAGCAAAAGATCCCTGGGAGTTTGAACATAGAGGGAATGTTACCCAGGAGCAGCGAAAGGTACGTCCTGTTATTTCGCGCGGTTGGGGGGCTACCGAACCAATAATGGATTACTGGGTAAATGAGCAGGAAGCGCCATATACCGAAATAAAACCCTTTAATTGGTGGCGTTCTTATCAGTTGGGCGGTCGTTCCATTTTATGGGGCAGGCAAAGCTACCGCTGGAGCGATTTTGATTTTGAAGCCAATTTGAAGGATGGCTGGGCCATTGACTGGCCGATACGATATAAAGACCTTGCACCCTGGTATGACCATGTAGAAAAGTTTGCCGGTGTAAATGGCTCGAAAGATGGTTTGCCGAATTTACCCGACGGTCATTTTTTGAAGCCGATGGATATGAATTGCGTAGAGAGGGATGTATCCGATCGTATCAAAAAACATTATAACAACACCCGCCACATGATCATTGGCCGCAGCGCCAACCTTACCGAAGCTATTCCAGGTCGGACGGCTTGTCATTTCAGGAACCGCTGCTGGGAAGGATGTCCTTTTGGCGGTTATTTCAGTACACAATCTTCAACTTTGCCTGCCGCAGTGGCTACAGGAAATTTAACTGTAAGGCCATTTTCTATCGTAACAAAAATTATTTATGATAAAAACACCCAAAAAGCAACAGGTGTAGAGATTGTAGACGCCGAAACACACCAGACTTACGAATATCATGCAAAAATTGTATTTGTTAATGCCTCCACCTTAAACAGCGCATGGGTATTAATGAATTCGGCTACTGATATTTGGCCCGGGGGCTTAGGCAGCAGCAGCGGGGAATTGGGGCATAATATTATGGATCACCATTATAACCTTGGCGCATCCGGCACAGTTGAGGGTTATGAGGATAAATATTACTTCGGCAGAAGACCCAATGGCATCTACGTAGTACGTTTTGCAAATCTATTCGGTGATAAGCGTGATTACGTACGCGGTTTTGGCTACCAGGGTGCGGCAAGCCGCGAAGGCTGGAGCAGGAATGTTGCCGAACTAAACGTTGGCGCGGGTTTTAAAGAAGCTATAACTGAACCAGGCCAGTGGACTATAGGCATAGGCGGCTTTGGTGAGCTATTACCTTACCATGAAAATAAAATAACCCTTGATCCGCACTGGAAAGATAAATGGGGTTTACCTATTTTGGCGATGGATGCCGAGATTAAAGATAACGAAAGAAAAATGCGCATTGACATTGTGAAAGAGGCTAAGGAAATGCTGGAAAACGCGGGGGTGAAAAATGTGACAACACATGACAACGGGCATAATGTTGGCGACGGTATTCATGAAATGGGCACAGCACGAATGGGCCGCGATCCAAAAACATCTGTACTTAATGAGCACAACCAGGTTTGGGATGCTAAAAATGTATTTGTAACCGATGGCGCCTGCATGGTTTCATCGGCATGCCAAAACCCTTCATTAACTTATATGGCGTTAACAGCACGTGCAGCCAATTTTGCCGCAGACGAATTAAAGAAGGGGAACCTTGGGTAATTAAGTTGATTGGGTTTGATTAGAGAGTAGTTAAATTTATTCAACTTTAACCGACCTAATCAATTAATCAACTAATCAAACTCAATAAACTTAATCAACTAACCAATAAACTAAAACTAAATACCATGAAACATAAACTATTCATTTACATTTTATTATGCTTAACTACTTTAAGTGTTACTGCAAAACAAAAAGTGCTTATTTTCTGCAAAACTATGGGGTATCATCATAACTCTATTGCTGTTGGGATCCCGGCCATTATAAAACTTGGGCAGGAAAACAACTTTGATGTGGATACGACAACCGATGGGCAAAAGTTTACTTACGATAATTTAAAGCAATATGCCGCAGTTATATTCTTAAGTACAACTGGGAACGTCTTAACCGATGAGCAAAAAGCCGAATTTAAAAAGTATATCCACGCAGGCGGAGGCTTTGTTGGTGTTCACTCCGCTACCGACACCGAATATAACTGGCCCTGGTACGGTAACCTGGTCGGCGCTTATTTTAAAAGCCATCCCAGTGTGCAGCAGGTTGCAACACTTCATATAGTGGATCCTAACTTTATAGCGACCAAAGGCTTACCTTCCGAATGGAAAAGGCTTGATGAATGGTATAACTTCAAATGGATAGAAGACGGTTTGCACGTTTTGATTACTATTGATGAAAAAACTTATAATGGTGGCGCAAACGGCGATTATCATCCAATGAGCTGGTACCATGCATATGACGGCGGCAGGGCATTTTATACCGCGCTTGGTCACACTGATGCTTCATACGCCGACCCGCTTTATTTAGGGCACCTTTTGGGTGGTATAGAATATGCAATGGGGAATGCGAAATAGGTTATTAATAAGTTGTAAGAGTTGTAAATATTGAAGAAGTTGTAAATGTAAAGCTTACAGCAATTTTAACTTTCACAACGTTTACAACCTTTTTAACTATTATAACCAATTGCAACAACAAAAACTCCTATATTGCAGCCGGAAATGGTGCCTTCCTTTTAAAAACCGCATTTGCTGATGGCGCCTGCAAATCATCTTAAGGTTATACTTTAAGTGTTATAATTATGCAGGTAAAAAACTTAAAATTTCACGAATGAAAATCTGGGCCTTAGTATTTATCGGAGGGGGTATAGGCAGTTTATGCCGCTATTTGGTCAGCCGGTGGATAACCGGCAGTATTGTTTCTGCTTTCCCCTATGGAACATTCATTGTAAATATAACCGGTTGCTTTTTGATCGGCTTTTTTATATTTTATTTTACCGAAGGGCGTTTTGGTACAGCTTCGTTGCCCTGGCGATTATTCCTTGTAACAGGCATTTGCGGCGGCTATACTACTTTTTCCTCTTTTTCTTCCGAAAACATCCTGCTTATAACCAACAACCAGGTTTTTACATTTATGGCTTATACATTTGCAAGTTTAGCATTGGGCTTTTTGGCAACTTATACCGGCATTTTACTGGCAAAAACCGTTTAACATGAAAATTGATAAAATATTAATTGTAGCCGATGATAGCCCCTCATCTGCTAAAGCAATTCAATATGGGTTTAACCTGGCCAGGGATATGGGCGCTAAAGTGACCTTATTAAGTGTCATTGACCCATCTCTTGCCTTAGGCAACCCCGATGCCGGAATATTCCCTGACGATGCCTTGATAGATTTGAAAGAAAAAACTGATGATTTTTTAAACAGTATGAAAAATAAATACGGGGGCGATATAGACACAGAAATAATGTCGCCGAAAGGGGATATACAGGAAACTGTTATTGATATAGCAGTGAAATGGGGCGCCGGGCTTATAGTTGCAGGCACCCATGGCCGAAAAGGTTTGAGCAAGTTGTTTAAAGGAAGTATTTCCGGATCTATTATTCATAATTCCCCGATACCTGTATGTGTAGTGCCACTACATACATAATTCCATGTGAACCATTGGGGTTAAGAAGCAAGAAAATAGGATTGCATTATTCTTATCAAATACTAACACAATAAGGTTTGGTTTACATATATTAAGTAAAAAAGCAGTTACATTACTATCTTAATCATTAAAAAATTTACTTTTAGTAATGTAAATACCTTATTAAACAATTTTTTTACCGTCCTTATTAATGCCTTATCAGTAATACGGCAATATTGATTTATCAATTACTATGCTATACAAAATATTTCGATTTGAAAAATGGGTTAAAACACGGGTTTCTTTTTAATTAAATTAGGCTTAGATTTGTTTATCAGCTTTAAGCATCTAACATTGAATTAATATTATTAATATGGCAGGAAACAGTTATTTCTTAGTACCAATTTTAAAGATTTAATCAAAAAATCCTTCCATTATAGAACAAACCGGACTAAAAGATAGCTTCGATAATTTCCGGCTTCAAAGCCGGAAATATGTTATTTTAACATTATGAAAACCTGGATCAATCGCTTTTCGTTTAGCCAGCTGTCAATACAGCAACGCCTGCCACTTTTGATCTGTGCACTTTTGCTTACAACCATAACAACATATGGCTTTGCAAACTATTACAGCCTGAAGAAGGCAGTACTGGCAATTGGTAGTGAACGGTTACGTTCATTAACAGACCAGTTAAGTTCGATGCTTGGCCAATCGACACAGTTCGTAGTAAATGCAGGCAATACTGCGGCAGCTCAAAATGCTGTAATAGAATGCCTTAAATCTAATGGAAATGAATTTTGTAAAGAAACGCTTGGTGTACTTGATAAATTGCACAGGGACAGCACATGGGTTTCGGTAACGTTAATAAATGCGGACTTTATACCTGTCCTGCGTTCGGATAATTCAAATGGCGAAGTAAAAATTAACTTAAAGGATGTATTAAAGTATAATCCTATTGGCCCAAATTCAGGCAGGGTAGGAAGGATATTTGAAGTGAACGGGGCAATGTATTATCCTATCATTACCTCAGTTACCGAAAAAAAACAAATAATCGGTTATATCATTGCGTGGGTACGTTTGCACGCAACCCAGCAAGCAGTAACTCAATTATCAAAGCTGGTAGGCACCGGCGCAGGTTTTTACCTGGCAAACACCGATCAAAGCTTTTGGACTGATATGATAAAACCGGTCCCTAAACCGCCCATTAAAGCCGATCAAATGGGTAAAGTAATGGAATATACAACTACTGGTGGTAATCGGATGATGGCAAGTGCGAAAAGTATTACCGGTTCGGATTGGTTGGTTATGGTTGAGTTTCCTGAAGATATTGTGTTATCAGGGGTAAGGACTTTTTTAAGATGGATCATCGCCATTGGTTTAGCCCTTACAGCCATTGGCATTTTTGCAGCCTGGGTTATGAGCCGGAATATTACAAAGCCATTAAACCGGTTAACAGAGGCAGCTACCGCTATTTCAGATGGGGACTATTCAGCTTCTGTGCCTGTTAATGCGCAGCAAAGTGATGAATTAGGAAAATTGGCAATTGCTTTTAACATTATGGCGAACCAGGTTAATCAAACACACCTTGACCTGGAAGGTAAGGTTAGAGAACGGACAGCCCAGCTTGAAAATGTAAACAAGGAGCTCGAAGCATTTTCTTATTCTGTTTCGCATGATTTAAGGACCCCCCTAAGGGCTATAAGCGGTTACTCCATTATGCTTAAAGAGGACTATGAAGGCGGACTTGATGCCGAAGGTAAAAGGATCATCCGTAATATTATTTCAAATGCTAAAATGATGGGACAATTAATTGATGACCTGTTATCATTTTCGCGACTTGGCAAAAAAGAATTGGTACGCACACCTATTGATATGCAATCGCTTGCGGCAACTGTTGTTAAGGAGTTGTTACAAAACAGTCCCGAAAATAAATACAACATCCAAATTGGTTTATTGCCACCTATAAGTGCAGATCAGGTAATGATAAGGCAGGTGCTCATTAACATTATAGGTAATGCGATAAAATATTCTTCTAAAAAAATTACCCCTGAAATCGAAATCGGGTTTAAAGATGAGAGGGCAAATATAGTTTACTATGTAAAAGATAATGGGGCCGGGTTTGATATGGCTTACGCTGATAAATTATTCGGCGTTTTTCAACGCCTTCATTCGCAGGAAGAATTTGAAGGTACAGGAGTGGGTTTAGCCCTTGTAAAGCGAATAATTGATAAACACAAAGGAGCAGTATGGGCCGAAGCCCTGGAAAACGTTGGGGCCACGTTTTATTTCAGTTTACCTAAAAATTAAATATATGAGCAATGAAAAAGTAGAAGTTTTACTGGTTGAAGACAACCCCCATGATGCAGAAATGACCATACGCGCCCTCAA
>Ga0302309_10003247_pt1 | contig 12755 bp, 10 predicted proteins | sample III_Palsa_N1_1_FD_200453 | JGI IMG/M metagenome (GOLD analysis project Ga0302309, IMG submission 200453) | Peat permafrost microbial communities from Stordalen Mire near Abisko, Sweden - III_Palsa_N1_1 | ecosystem: Environmental > Terrestrial > Soil > Palsa > Peat permafrost | place: Sweden... | reverse complement strand
GCCACAGCTTCACCATCCGGGGTGTAGACCATGGTTTCATCACCGAACAGGTCTTCTGGGGTAAAAGAGGGAAAACCCAAAGCTGTGATGGTGTTGCGGAAGTGCTGCAGTAAGGAGAAGATACCATCGCTAACATTCCTTTTTTCGAACTTGATAACTTCATCGATAGCCGTCCGCATCTGAATAGGATCATCAGCACACTCCTCCAACATACGACGGGCCTCAGCTATCTTATCGGCCAAGCTAGCCCTATCTGCCTCTCTTTTAACGCCAACGTTGGCTGACTTCAGCTGCTTACCCACAGTATCATGTAAGGAGTCAAAACAGAAGATCAGCTGCCAGCCGAAGTTGCACATATCCAAGATACGTTCATAGAAGACCCGCTTGGTCTCTTGACTAGCCTTCTTTCTCAAGTCCTCAATTGGTCCAGTAACAGTCTTGACTGACAACACATGCTTAAGTGCGGTAGCCTTAGCCTGGTTAACTAACAGGTAGGTGTCGATAGCCACCTTCTTACCAGCCAAGGTTTTAACATCGTTAGTGTGCTTGACACCTGACAGGTTTTTACTACTATACTGACTGAAGCCGTTAATAGTCATGAGGAGTGGGTGGGGTGGGGTGGGGTGGGGTAGGAGCAACTATACTTTGCTTTGTAACGTTAACAGTCATCATCTTTCTCAACAACTAAGTTACGATTACTACTACTACTACTGCTACTACTACTACGATTAAAGTTGCTGTGATCAACTATCATGGTCATATCTATGATCATATTCACTGTCTATTAGAGTAGTCTATAGTCAGTAAGATATTATGGCTACTGCTGTACTATTACAGATAGAGAAGTAGTCTGTATAGTTGTGTCTGACTGTCAGATGTGTTTAACAGTATCACTGTTATGGGTCTCGCTATCAACAATGCCATCCGATAACAAGACACGACTGTGTGACATCTAGGATGCCACAAAAGAAGACTAATAGACCTTATTTACTCCAGCATACTTTTAGCTTACGAACCAGTTCGTAAGCTTAAGGATGCGACGGTGATATGATGACGAGGTCATCATAATTATAGCAAGTCTATTTTAAACTTAAATAAATTTGCAGCTTATAAATAAATGTTTTTGTTTGGTCAAGTCCGTAAAGATGGAAGACGACAAAGATTCATCTGATTTTGATAGCTCAACTGCTGAGACTGATTCAATCAGCTCAACTACTGACACTAATTTAGCTGTTGCCAGCATTAGTATTACCCACAGTTATCATTACTCTGACAACTATCATGTCGGTATAATGGATAATCAAATAGTCTTTGTGAAAATTAAGAGCTCCCGGTATGACTTTAGTCTGCAGAAGGAGTATGAATCTGGTATGGTGCTGAACCAGATTGAGCATCCACACCTACTAAAAACCATCTCGCTAGTGACTGTCGATACCAACTCGTTCCCTGATGTTCGCAGTCTCAGCTTCCCTAGACAGGCCTTAGTCACCGAGTATATTGCCACACCAGTCCTGTCCGACATTATTCATCAATTGCATCTACCAGCTTTACTAGACATCTTCATGCAACTGTGTTATGTAGTTCATGACGTCAATCACAAAACCGGTATGTACCATCGAGATTTGCACACCGGTAACATCATCATTCAAGGGCTGAGCTCACCAGCTGTCTACTATGCCAGCTCCGAGCCTGTTACCTGTATTGATGACGTTAGCAATGTCACTGATGACTCAACGTCGCCATTAACCACCAACACCGATTTAGTCTCCAACACATTATTATCACCTACAGTAGCCTTTCACACTAACTACCACTGTGTCATTTACGACTTTGGTCGGACAGTCTTCTATGATAGAGGGCGGCTCAAGAGCATAGTGTCAGATCTCAAACGTCTAACTAGAACACTGTTCCAGAAATCCTTCTACAGACATGGACAGAGTCTACGTTATCTACTCAACAGCTGGCTTAGCCAGCACCAAGAAAACGGGGCTGACAACTCATGGTCGCTAGCCCAGTTCCTGCAATTGGTAGTGGCCAACTACGGTCTGGTACCGGGTGCCATTCAAAGCTCCAGCAGCTTTAGCAATTCCAGCAGCACTAGCAGCTCTGCTACTGCATACATCCCCTGTACTGCAACCTCCTCTATTTCACAGAGCCTGTAAGCCGCACAGTTCCAAATACAAGATTGGCATGTACATACTGTAGATAGTTTTTACCTATTACCCATGTTACAACTACAGGTTGTAACTCTCTCTAGACTTTGTAGTATGCTAGCTGTAAAGATTTCTACCTAGTATAGTCTATAGTCTTCAAAGACTTTGTAGTATACCAACCATAAAGATTCTTACTACATGTGTCGTAAAACAGGTTACTACATAGGAAAGTGCTTACAAGTCTAACTTTACAAGATAGTCTTGTAAAAGGTCTCAACCACAAACTTTTACAACATTATGTTGTAAGCTTATATCTATCTATCTTCCTAGTGAACAAGCACAATCACAACTAAACGCCGAGTTTAGTCATCATCTCTACATACCTACTGTCAGCTTGCAGACACGACAAACCCTTAAGCTTGGCCCAAGCATCCCACTTGGCTTTGGCCTTAAAGTTGAGCGCCGATGGAGCCTGACTAATGTTGTCACCTTCGGTGGCCTGCTTATAGTAAGCATAGGCCAACAACAGGGTGTTGTTGTCGAAGTGTCGCCGGTTACGGATGGCCGCCTCGAAAGCTGCCGACTTGTTTCTGAAGTTCTGGCTGCAAGATCCTAGAGCCATGAAGTTTACGCTTTTTCTAGCCAAAAATTTCTTATTGTAAGAAGTTGTGATAAGTTGTCAATCTATGACAGTTGTCAGGATCTGTTACACATTCATAATCTATCATTACATCAGGATCTTTTGTAAGATACTCCTCTGGCTAACTTTGTGCTTAACTACAAGCAAAATTCTTATAATCATAATGTGTCAGATAGCTACTACTAAGGTTTACCTCTTAAACAACCCTGTCGAAAATACCATGATAAGAACATTGAGATCCGTAAAGACTGAAATATACTTTACTGAATAAAAAGCTGAATAATAGGTCTGTACACTGTTCCAATATGAAGTTTATCGTGATTATCACAGATGAGGAGTCGCAATTGGCTTTCAACTCGCAACATGAGACTTGGCGGGGTAAACTGCCAAGCTGGCGCTACTTCTATGAGCATGGCGTAACATTCACCAATCACTACACAGCTAGCTGTGCTTGTGCTCCGTCTAGAGCTTCAATCTACACAGGCAAGCTCCCTCATCCGAACTGTACCGACTACGATGACCCTAACTTTCACAACGTGACTTCGACTAACGGCTTCGCTAGTGATGTCTTCCCTGCACTCCACGGCCGCAACATGGCCGAGTACTTCAAGGCTCACGGCTACACCTGTCACTACTTTGGCAAGTGGCATCTGGATCCTGAAGCTGTTGATGCAGACCTGCAAAGACGTGGCTGGACTGGCAGCCCATGGTCTGGTCCTGAACCTCACGGCCCGGAGCTGGATTTGTCTGGTATGATTGTGGATGACAAGACTCTGCAGTCAGCCTGTCAGGTATTAGATGATACCCGAAACTGTGACAACATTGTCTATGCTGTCAATTTCGTCAACCCCCATGACATTAACCTATACTTGAAGTTCAAGGCTCTAGGTCTGTTGAACAATCTAGTTCTACCTGATATCGACGTCTCTTGTTCCGATGATTGCAGCAAGGCAACTTGGCTAGAGACGATGATGACTAAATACATGCAGGAGGAGCTGTACTGCAATCGTGAACTGTTTGATGAGTATTTTGATCTGACTGAGTACCGACGTTTCTATCTGTATCTGTGTCAGCTAGTTGACAAGCATATCATGACACTACTATCTCATATTAGCCCTCAGACAGTTATCATTCGCACCTCCGACCACGGCTCAGCCTATGGCACCAAGGGTGGTCTGCTGGGCAAGTGGATGACCACCGATGACCGTGTCATCAGGGTACCATTGATGATGAGCAACCTGCCAGCCAACATCATGCTACACCACTCACTGATCACCAAGGTTTCTGCTACTTCTGCTTCTACCTCTGCTTCTACTTCTACTTCTGCTTCTACCTCTGCTTCTACCTCTGCTTCTACCGAAGTAGAGGCTAGAGTAGAGGCTAGAGTAGAGGCTAGAGTAGAGGCTGGAGTAGAAGCTGGAGCTAGAGCTAAGGTCAAAGATGCTATTGTTGCCAGAAAACAGTATCAACACCTCAGCTCGAGTATAGATCTGTTGCCAACCATGCTGGGGCTGGCCGGTATCAGCGATTACAAGTTGCCTGGCGTCAATCTGTTCCGCAGAACCCGACAGTATGTGGACTTTATTACCTTCGACAACCCTACATCTGGTGAGAAGCAGCTGCGGCTGTATGAGCGCCATGTACTCGGTGATGATATGGCTGAAGGTTTGTACCGCTACTCAGCTATCCGTTTCTACGGTCTGCATTGCCGCATCACAACTGCTGACAAGTACGATAGTAACAGCTCACAGCATAATCATAAGCATAAGAAGGTGACAACCCTGCTCAAAGCTAATAGTAGTCACCTGTTATCTAAGTTGTAGTAGCTGCTATAGACAGCTACCTAGATCATTATCAACTAAGTTGATAATACTGTCTTTGTTTGCAATTCTGTCACAGGTAAGTTGCCGCAAATAGAATCTTGTGCATAAAGTCTTACAGACAAGTTAGATACATCATAGGGAAAGAAGATCATTGATAACAAGGATTTCTCAAAAGGTATCTGTGAAGACGGAGTTTTGACCCAAACAATATTGTTAGTTAACCCTGCAAAATTTTCTTAACCATGTTGTTTTAAACAACCTATAGTAAGTTTCCCTGTAGGAACTGTTTGAGGGGTACTACTGGAGTTCTCTATTGGGTTATGTCAAATAAGTCTGCCGCTGAAGTTTATTAAATAGTCTTCCTAATGAAATTTGTCGACTGTGTTTTAGTAATGCACCCTAGTCTAAATTACTTCATAGTGAAGTAAGTGACCGTTTGTATTAGAACTTCTGTTCGGAGATAAGTCTATCCATCTCATAAACCCTAATATACTCAGGTTGTCCATTCTCATACCAACCCTCCTGCAGACCATCTTTCTTGCCATCTTTGTAGTTGCCTCGGTACATAGCTTGTCCATCGGCATACCAACGTTCCTGCAGACCATCTTGCTTGCCATCTTTGTGGTTGTGTCGGTACTCACGTTGTCCATCGGCATACCAAAGTTCCTGCAGACCATCTTCCTTGCCATCTTTGTAGTTCCATCGGTACTCAGGTTGTCCATTGTCATACCAAAGTTCCTGCAGACCATCCCACTTACCATCTTTGTAGATGTGTCGGTACTGAGCTTGCCCTCCTTGAATGGAGGGATTGGCATACCAGCCTACTTTGAAGGAGTAACCTATCTTCTTCCCATTGACAGTGTGGTAAATGTCTACTACTTTCCTTTGCTTCTTGTTTGCAACATAGTAGGTTAAGTTCGTATAATAGATCTCGTTGTCGTTTAGTACAACTTGCTTGTTAGCATTGATGGCTAACCAGTCATTGAAGAACTTTTTTTGGTTTCTGAGATTAACAGGAACAAACTCATAAGGACTTCTCAACCAGACCTCATCATCATCAGGGAGGTAAGGGAAGATAGTAGACCAGAACTTATAAGCTTGGGATACTAGGTAAATTAAGAAGTCTTTGTCCTCATAATAGTCTTCAATAGCCAAACACTGTAATAGTTCCTCTACAGAGGTAATAGTTGGCTTGTGACCCAATAAGAAGTCAACATAGAAGTGAAAAGCCTCAGTAAACTCCGGTTTAACATCTAACTCAATGTCGTCTTTAAGATGAAGGTCAGATAGGACAGCTCTAAGAACTTTAGAAGAGGTCAGAAGTTCAAAAGGGACAACTTCTGTATTTCCGTTATCAAGGCGGAAAACCACTGACATCCTAGTATTTTAATACCTAGAGAATATTCATATTATTCTTACACTCTACAAAGGTGTCAGAGATCTTTACTAGGAAAACCTACTCAACAAACCTCTTTAAAAACTTTAGAGATTCATTTGAGACAGTCTTCTTTAAATGTCCAATAGAGAAACCTATCACAAGTTGTTCACAATAAAAACTTTATAGATATCTTCATTACAAGGTTAAGAGTGGAGAAGTTTAGTAGAAAAGTTATCTAGAGAGGTCTAGTAGAAAAGTTATCTAGAGAAGTTTATAGAGGGACTGTTACAAGTAGCTTGTAACAAAAGTTCTGTAGAGAAGATAATCTAGTAGAGCTCTTTGTACGTGGACTTTACAGAGAAACTCTAGTAAGGAGTACTGTAGAGAGAAACTCTAATAAGAAGAAGCTCTTCAGAGAGGTTACTCTGATAGATAATACTATGGACAAAGAAGATTATCAATAACAAAGTCGTTCAAAGGGTCTGCAAAAGCAGAGTTATGCCTGAGATAACATTATTAGGTAATTTCTCTTGATTAGGTTGTTTTAAACAATCTATGGTGGATCCTTATATAAAGACTGTTTGAGAGACATCTACCATTGGTAATTTTCTTTCTCTAAAGGTTGGATGTATTAAATAAGTCTGTCTGTGAAGTTTAATAAATAACCTCCTCTCTAACAAGAGTTTATCGGGTATATTCTACTAGTTGACTCTGATATTACTTCATAGTGAAGTAAGTAAGTAACTACTCTATGTTAGAACTGCTTTTCTGAGATGAGTTTACCCATTCCATATTCTTTAACATATTTGGGTTGTCCATTCTCATACCAACGTTTCTGCAGACCATCTCTCTCACCATCTTTGTAGTTGTATCGGTACTCAGGTTGTCTATTGGCATACCAACGTTCCTGCAGACCATCTTGCTTACTATCTTTGTAGTTGAGTCGGTACTGAGCTTGTCCATTGGCATACCAGCCTTTCTGCAGACCATCTTCCTTACCATCTTTGGAGTTGTCTTGGTACTTAACTTGTCCACTCTCATACCAACCTTCCTGCAGACCATCTTCCTTACCATCTTTGTAGTTCCATCGGTATTTATCTTGTCCACTCTCATACCAAGCTTCCTGCAGACCATCTTCCTTGCCATCTTTGTAGTTGCGTCGATACTCAATTTGTCCTCCTTGAATGGAGGGATTGTCATACCAGTCTACTCTGAAGGAGTAACCTACATTGTGCCCATTGACAGTGTGGTAAATGTCTACTACTTTCCTTTGCTTCTTGTCTGCATCATGGTAGGTTAAGTCTGCATGATACACCCTATTATCATCTAAAACAACTTGCTTGTTAGCATTGATAGCTAACCAGTCATTAAAGAACTCTTCTTGGTTCCTAAGACTACTAGGAACAAACTCATAAGGAGTCCTCAACCAGACTTCATCGTCATCAGGAAGGTAAGGAGCGACGATAGACCAGAACTTGTAAGCTTGAGGTATTAGGTAGATTAAGAAGTCTTTGTCCTCATAGTAGTCTTCGATAGCCAAACACTGTAATAACTCTTCTGCAGAGGTAATAGTTGGCTTATGACCCAATAAGACTTTGACATAGAGGTGGAAGGCTCCAGTAAACTCGGGTTTAACATCTAACTCAATGTCGTCTTTAAGATGAAGGTCAGATAGGACAGCTCCAAGAACTTTAGAAGAAGTCAGAAGTCCAAAAGGAACAACTTCTGTACCTCCATTGTTAAGGTGGAAGATCACTGACATCCTGTTTTATTTTGACTACAAGAAAATAATCATATTATTCTTACCTCTCTAGAAGTGTTAGAAGTCCTCATTGAAGATTGTTTGAAACATCTTATTAGGAGGGTTATCTAACAAACTTCTCTAGTAAAGTCTCCAAGAGAGTTATTTAATCTTTTTCAGGTTCTCACACTGGAGAAATCCACTTACCATAAGTTGTTTGTGATAAACCTTATAGAGACCTTTATTAAGGGATTGACAACATAAACGCTTTCCTAATAGGGTTGTTTGAAACAAGCCTTAACAAACTTGTTATAAGCTATTTGTAATAGAAATTTGTAGAGTGTAGTAGGTAAAATACATATATATATATATATATATATATACATTAACACTGAAATCTTTATAGTTGAGTTATCATAACTAAGTTATAATAGATGGTAGCACTATTCTAATAGTTAGTAACTGGGCTACTAACCAAAGCCTTAATACCTCAAATCCTCTGGATCAACATGAACTGTTGTCTATAAGTATATACTTATATACTTATATACTTATATACTTATGTACTTATGTACTTATGTACTTATGTACTTATATACTTATATACTTATGTACTTATATACTTATATACATATATACATTCTGATATAAAGAACTACTCCTTTATCAGATAAATTGTAAGAGATATTTTGTGCCATAAAAAGTCATGGAGACAGAAGGCAAAACATACTTCCGCATCGCAGGTCTAAGACAGAAGGTGGTGGAGAGACAGCAGATCCAAAACAGCCTGGCCGAAATCTTCACTAGGCGTCTGGAGTACCGTTCTCATGGTGTGCGTGATAACCTGATCAAGTTTAGCACTAACATCAACACCCGTCATCTCAACTTGACACTGTTGGCCTTGGCCATTGTCGCTGTCAACGACCTGCTAGTCAACAAACAGCAACTGACCCAAGACACCTTTATCAACATCTCTGAGAGCTACCGTCTGCTAGTGTCGACTGAGACCACTAACTTCGCCGCTTACTACTACGAGCTCTTCTCCTATATGATCTTAGTAATCCGCAGCAATGGACTTGAGGAGCTCTTGCCAACTGACAGTCCAGCCGCTGAGGATGTTGATGAGGACCAAGTGCACTATCAGGTTGCAGCTGAAGAGGAGGAGGAGCTCCTCGAGTAGTCTGAAGTTTGTTATCGAGTCTTGATCTAATCAAGACTTAGTCGAAATACGGACCCACTAGTTTATAGTAGAGGATTTTGCTTAGTAGGGTTTTTGCTTAGTAGGGTTTTTGCTTAGTAGGGTTTTTGCTTAGTACAAGGTTTTTACCTAGTAGAGTTTCTCGTCTGGTAAAATTTTGCTTACTGAAAGTTGTTACAAGTTAGGGTTGTAATACAGTCTTGTAACCAACCAAGTAATATCTTTCACATAAATCTATTTGTGCTGTAAAAAGTATATAGTATTCGAACTCCATTAACAATATTACAATGGGGAAAATGCTGGAGGTCAATTTCAGTAAGGCAGCCAAGGAAAAAAATTTAGGCCATGGTACCTTTGGCAAAGTGGCCCGTTACACCATCAACGGTGTAGCCTATGCAGTCAAGCGATCAGCGTTCGATGAGAAGGAGCATAGACATAACAAGAAGCGTTATGGTTATCAGGCAGACTTCTTGTACGAGTGTGATATACTTAAGAAGTTTCGTGGTTGTACGGGTATCTTAATGTTTGAAGGTATCTTCTTTGATCCATCAGGTGATTGTTACATTATGACAGAGTTGATGGATATGTCACTAGACAGCTGGTATGAGAGTAACAACTATGCTACTAGAGTAGCCTACTTACCAGAAATCATTCAGCAGGTTGGTACTGGCTTAGCTTGTCTCCACCGTCACGGTTATATCCATAATGACTTCAAGGATGATAATGTACTAATCTCGCTGGACAGTAGCGGCAAGATGACAGCCAAAATCTGCGACTTCGGCAAAACCTGGCTGGCTCAGCACATTAGTAAGTATCACGGCATAGCTAAGGTTAGACCACCCTATCAGGTACTCAGCTACTATGATCAAGAAAAGTGGGCTTTTGCTGTTACCATGACTAACACCTTAATAGGACATGACTTGTGTCATGAGTACAATAAGAAAGTCACCTACTCCAACTACATGTGTAGTTCAGGTTTTGATATCGAGGCCTACTTGCGTAAGAATTTGTCTGCGGCTGAGCTGGCTGCTGTACCAGCAGTTTACTGGAAGCTCGTCAAACCTATCTTCCAAAGTCTCGATAACATGATGCCAGAGCTGTCCTGCATTATACCGTCACCAACTGATGTCAACAGCTTCACACCTAAAGTGCCTATTATCCAACAATCAGATCTTGGTTATGAGGACTCCCAGCACTATGGTGTCTACATGCGGTCTCTAGCCAGCCACATTAGTTTAAAGTTGAAGCGGCGTCTAACTGACAAGGAGCTGGAAGCTATCTATCTGATCTTCACTAACGGTAAAGCTGGTAAGTTGTTCTCGTTAACATCAGAAACCGAGGCCTACGAATACCAGGCCAAAATGTTACATGTTGCCGACTACCAAATTCTAATCAAGGTGGTCTAGTGTTTTTGTTTTTGTTACTATTGTTGTCTTTGTTACTATTGTTGTCTTTGTTACTACTGTTGTATTAATACTACTATCTGTCATAACCTAGTTATGACAATTTACCCATAGAGGTTTTAATAATATACACATATATGTACATATATATATGTATGTGTATGTACTTGTTACAGTCTATAATTTTTGTAACAAGTAACTTATAACAACCTCCTTGAGAACTTACCCGTTCTCGATCTTATGTTAGACATCTTTGTGAGGTTTTTATTACGAGCAGTCTATGGTTGATAGATTGACAGAGTAGTAGAGTTCTCTCTTGTGAGTACTTAAAAAAGTTTATTTTACACGGATCTTTCAAACTCTAGCAGAGAAGCTTATTGGATACCACCACTGCAGTAGGGCTGCTTGCAATAAAGCTTCATAGATGTAGGGTGATATGATTTTTTTCTAGTTATCAAAGCACTAAAATGTCTGTGATCTTCCACCTTGATAATGGAGAGACAGAGATAGTTCCTTTCGGACTTCTAGCCTCTTCTAAGGTTCTTCAAGCTGTTCTGTCTGACCTTCATCTTAAGCGTGACATTGAGTTAGATGTTAAACCCGACTTCACTGAGGCTTTTCACTTCTATATTGATTTCCTATTTGGTCGTAGGTCAACTATTACCTCTGTAGAGGAACTATTACAGTGTTTAGCTATTGAAGACTATTATGAAGACAAAGACTTCTTAATCTACCTAGTATCCCAAGCTTATAAGTTCTGGTCTATCGTCGCCCCTTACCTTCCTGATGACGATGAAGTCTGGTTGAGAAGTCCTTATGAGTTTGTTCCTGGTAGTCTCAGAAACCAAGAAAAGTTCTTCAATGACTGGTTGGAACTTAATGCTAACAAGCAAGTTGTACTAAACGACAACGAGATCTATTATACGAACTTAACCTACTATGATGCAAACAAGAAGCAAAGGAAAGAAGTAGACATTTACCACACTGTCAATGGGAAGAAGGTAGGTTACTCCTTCAAAGTAGGCTGGTATGCCAATCCCTCCATTCAAGGAGGGCAAGCTCAGTACCGACACAACTACAAAGATGGTAATCAAGATGGTCTGTGGGAAGCTTGGTATGCCGATGGACAAGCTCAGTACCGATGGAACTACAAAGATGGTAAGCAAGATGGTCTGCGGGAAGCTTGGTATGCCGATGGACAACGTGAGTACCGATGGAACTACAAAGATGGTAAGTGGGATGGTCTGTGGGAACATTGGTATGACAATCCCAAAAGGCAAGCTATGTACCGAGAGAACTACAAAGATGGTAAGCAAGATGGTCTGTGGGAAGCTTGGTATGTCGATGGACAACGTGAGTACCGATGGAACTACAAAGATGGTATGCGAGATGGTCTGCAGGAATATTGGTATGCCGATGGACAAGCTATGTACCGAGACAACTACAAAGATGGTAAGCAAGATGGTCTGCAGGAACGTTGGTATGCCGGTGGACAACCTGAGTATATTAAAGAGTATAGAATGGGTAAACTTATCTCAGAACAGCAATTCTAACACAGAATTATTACTTACTTCATGATGAAGTAATTACTGTCGAAGTTGACCACTAGAGTGTGATAGATTGTCTCTCGTTAGAAAAGACGTGGACCACCTAATAAACTTCGTAGATAGACAGATATATATAGATACGAACATAAAACTCTACCAGAGGAAGAGAGGAAGAGAGGAAGAGAGGAAGAGAGGAAGAGAGGAAGAGAGGAAGAGAGGAAGAGAGGAAGAGAGGAAGAGAGGAAGAGAGGAAGAGAGGAAGAAGAATACTAGATATAGTTATCTTTCAGACAGACATCACGAAATGAGATATGATGAGTAGGTATCACCACTGTGAACATTCAAAGAAGCTTATCTAACAAACTTCTCCCATAGTAGGACTGTTTTAAACAATCCTTGACAAAGATCTCTAACACTTCTAAAGGGGTAAGAATGATATGATTACTTTCTAGTTGTTAAAACATTAAAATGTCAGTGATCTTCCACCTTGATAATGGAGAGACAGAGATAGTTCCTTTCGGACTTCTAGCCTCTTCTAAGGTTCTTCAAGCTGTTCTGTCTGACCTTCATCTTAAAGACGACATTGAGTTAGATGTTAAACCAGAGTTCACTGGAGCCTTCCACCTCTATGTCGAAGTCTTATTGGGTCACAAGCCAACTATTACCTCTGCAGAAGAGTTATTACAGTGTTTGTCTATTGAAGACTACTATGAAGATAAAGAGTTCCTAATCTATCTAGTGTCTGAAGCTTATAAGTTCTGGTCTATCGTCACCCCTTACCTTCCTGATGACGATGAGGTCTGGTTGAGAAGTCCTTATGAGTTTGTTCCTGTTAATCTTAGGACCCAACAAGCATTTTTTGATGACTGGTT
>Ga0302309_10003245_pt1 | contig 12760 bp, 17 predicted proteins | sample III_Palsa_N1_1_FD_200453 | JGI IMG/M metagenome (GOLD analysis project Ga0302309, IMG submission 200453) | Peat permafrost microbial communities from Stordalen Mire near Abisko, Sweden - III_Palsa_N1_1 | ecosystem: Environmental > Terrestrial > Soil > Palsa > Peat permafrost | place: Sweden... | reverse complement strand
CAGTCCGACTCTGAGTCCGAGGACGAGCCCGCGCCGAAACCCAAACGCAAACGCGCACCGGCGAAACCGAAGGACCCAGCGGCGAAACCCCGCGGTCGCGCCGCCGCTGCCAAGCGCAACAAGACAAAGAACGACGACACCACTGATGACGACGACACACTGCATGTCGCGATGACACCGGTCGCATCAACGACGGTCACTCAAGAACCTGCCTTGTATGATACAAACGAGGACGAGAGCGGCGAGGAGGAAGAAGAAGACGACGATGATGAAGACCTCACACTCTCCTAAACAACAAACTGGACATTGATGCCACCTTCATGCACAACCAATCCCAACTCACGACACCGATCGTACAGGACGCGCGTGTCATGTACAACCACGGGGAGCGCGATACGTGTATCGCCCTCAAGCTCACCACCACCTTCAAGCACAATGAGCTGAGGTCCGTGTTCTCGTATGCAGTATGTGTATTTCTGTTGTCTTTGAATGAATTGCATGTTGATTTGAATGTCGACGTTCCATAAATCCTGTTCTTGGATGACCTGGATTGGTTTGTTGCCCCATTCGTCCTGGACGCGTGAGATGAGTGCGGCCGATTCCCGGGCGAGTGTCGTCTTCGCCCCATGAAACTCTCTCATGTACGACTCATACATCTTGCCGATGCGTTGTTCAATGCGGTTTTCGGTCGGTTGGGATTGGGTCTTGGGCGAGTAATGATCACACCAGAGTAGACGATTAAACCCAACAGCGTCGTGCGCCGTCCATTGCTGAGTGAGCAAGTCGTGGATCTTCTTGGCCTGTTGCGGATGAATACGACACCAGATGATCAGATGATAGATCGCGATGCCGGCAATGGTGGTCTCGACACGATGGGAATACACAGTGAACTCGACGCCCGTACACCGATTGCGTGAGTTGATGAAGGCACTGCGGATCGACTCGTCAATGCGTTTGAGTGAGACAATGTTGGAGTCAATCTCGACCCGCAACACGATCCATTTCTGCAGCATGTTGTCATGGATCGACGGGATCACAGCACATGCTTTGACAGGGAGTATCTCCGCGACGGCGTCTGGCATGGATAACTGGAACGACGGACGGTTCGGGTCAGAGTACGATGAGGTGATGATGGCGAGTGTCTCACATTGATCGTACGCATCCATGATGTCACGCAGAGCCGGATCACTGCGTTCGTCATACATGAGTCGTGTCGGAGGGATGATGATGCGCTGATACCGTTCGGCACGACGGGCTTCATCATATGCCGCGATACAGTGTGTGTGGATGCGTTGAGCCCAACGACGCCCGGACAACGGATCCTCAAAGGTCAGGAGCTGAGTACAGTCACCGTCTGCGAAAAGACGTTGTGTGCAGCCGAATGCGCATAATTCGTTGACTCGGTATTCTTGTGGTATTATCCCGGTGAGGACGTTCATGGATGGAGGAGGTCAGACGAAATATGATGGCATGGGCTGAGCAATACGAACAGATCCAGGCGATGACAACCCCGGACCTGCTACTAAACGCTTGCTGTAATGCGTTCCCGCTGGACAAACAAATGGTACACGAGATCATGTGTCCACTGAACGCAACCGAGTGTCATCTATTCTCTAATTGGCTGTACGGTATCTGGCAAGAGATTTACCTGGATCCGGCATTGTCGGACTACACTGCCTTCCGTTCTCATGTCGGCGACATCGTCACCGAGGCGCAGACAATTACACTCCAACGCGATAAGGAGCTGGACAACGTTATAGACGCCAAAGAAACAAAGAAAGAATTGAGAATATACGGCATTGTGGCATCTGCCGCTGCTTTATTCGCTGTTGTGTTCATCGTGCTCTACGTCTTCATCACAGCATGACATCTGAATGTGATGACGACCTGCTCGTCCATGCCCACGAGGCGGTAATGCTTGCGATGAAGACACTCACACAAGTCGGTGAACATCACGAGGCGAATATCAAACGTGCCGAAGAGAGAATCGAGCAGTTGCAAGAAGAGATTGAGAGAAAACAGAAGTATATGCAAAGTGAAGGAGCTAAGCGTGATGCGGTGTATGAGAGAGCGCGGCAGTTGGGCGAGGTCATGAAATGAGTTCTATATGTGCTGTGATACGGCGCATCTCACACGGCGCATCCATTTCATGCGAACGATATGTTGCTGTCTCCTCATGTGATCGCAATTTTATGTGAACACATCGCCCGTTCTGGAGATCGTCAATGAGTTGTGTGATATAACTCTGTGGTATATCTCCATCGACGACACTGACCTCTCCTCGATAGATGTGTTCAGTGATGATGATGTGCGGCATTACGAATTATGATATGACACACCAGGTCGGTCTTCTCTCCTCTCGTAGTTCTTCGAATCGTTTGTGTATACGCTTCGCCGATGCCAGTGTCTCCTCTAGCAGCTGTCGATCGGTCATGTCCGCGTACATGCGTTCTCCGCCAGACGTCTCTGCATCGATGGCGAATTCACCAACCATCATCGCTGAGCGCAGATCTTCGAGGGATTGACGATTGAGCTGAGCCGTAGTCAGTCGAATGTTCTGACGGGTAATGTTACCGATATCATCGGCTTTGCCTAGTATGTTGCGGAGAGTGGTGTCGTCCTGAGACATTCTGATTGGTTGAAATCTGAGATGAGCAACCTTCTGACTGTACAGGACTTCTTGGATTTTGGTGGAGATGACCTCCCGGGCTGAAGTTTTCACAATCCAAGAAGTCCAGTGCAGTCAGACGAGGAGCTCATCTCGACGCCAATTCTGATTGGTTGTGTGAGGTTCAAGGGAAACCATTCATCGACTTCCCTGAAGACCACCACTTCTGGTTCAAGGTCAAAGGGGACGAACATGCCACATCACACGTCAAGACACTCAAGGAAAAGCCCGCTGAGGCGTTGGCAAAAGTGAAGGACGTCGAAGACTTCGTGACCAATGTCGTCACACCTGCTCGTTTATAGCAAGGGCTGGACTACCTCCGCGAGAACAATATCGACGCCGTCAAGCAGAATGTCGGTCGATTTCTCAAGTGGATTGTTGAGGATGTCGAGACTGAAGAGAGTGATACGATCGAAGAGCTGGAGCTGGATAAGAATATGCTGCGCAAGCATGTAAACATTTATGCACGTAAGTGGTATTTTGATCAGTGTGTATAAAAAACTCAATCACAATTCAGCAAGAGATGTCTTATCCGATAGAGTTCGATGAATACACCGAGAGTGCTGTTGGCATAGCCGAGGTCAAAGATGAGACCTCAATGCATCTCTGCAATCACTTGGGTTATAATTCAATGAGCATTCGTGTTTCCATCATCGGCACTGCCGGCCGTGATACCATCCCACTCACCAAGGACATATACAATGCCATGATCGTGCGTGCACGTCAGATCATCTATGATGAGTTCAAGCTCGCCGAGGAGAACGTCATGCTGGTCTCGGGTGGCTCGGCGTGGTCGGACCATGTTGCCGTCACACTGTGGTTCAAGGGAAACAACACCTACCGCGGACTCACTCTATATCTCCCATGTCCGTTCACCAACGGTCAGTTCGTTGACAATGGCAAACGTGGATCGATCGCCAACCCAGGCCCGCGCCTTAACCAGCTCCACGGTCAGTTCTCTCAGGCAATCGGACGCAACACACTCTGCGACCTGACAACGGTTCGTGCACTCGGCGGTGTCCTCGACGAGACATCGAACGGATTCCATGCAAGAAACACACAAGTGGCGAAGAGTGAGTTGTTGATTGCGTTTAGCTGGGGCACAGATCCAAACATGCCGGACGATGGCGGGACGAAAGACACTTGGAACAAATGCCGTGGCCGCAAAGTCCATGTACCAATACATACACTATTACTCTGATGCGCGTTTCCGCTTGCGGGTCTCTTGTTGAAGCAGTAATACAATCTCGCCTTCATCAGTGTCAATCACCTCTATACACACCCGATATGGATGTTGTCGTTTGATCCCCATGCGAAATGAGTATTCGATACCTTTGTATGATCTGAAGATGGAGTTGATTGGCTTGAAATCGACACTGACGGTGAGATCTCGCTCTGTTGCCGTATATGATGTAAATCGTTCCGAGTCGTAAATAAATGTACCACAGTCGTCTGGGATAACGATCATATTACGTAAGAATATCAACTTGGTTGCATCATTTACTTCGAAACGCTGGAATAGAAACAGAAAGACCTCTGGTGTTGCCGTGATGTGAACCAACCAATCATCTGACATGACGAGATGAGCAACTCGGTCTGACTGTATGGGACTTCTTGGATTTTGGATTGGCCGCCCCCCTCGACCTATGATTCTCAAAATCCAAGAAGTCCCGTACAGTCATGTTCATCAGGAAGAGCTACTGAAATTTAATTAATTGGTCGATCCAACCACCAATCATCACAGAGTTCATCATGAGTGAATACGACGTCGTCAGCAAAATCACAAGCCCTGATGGTAATATCATCTACATCACATCAGCAACGGGTGTACATCAATGCGACTTGGCGCCACTCGGACTGAGACGGATCGTCAACGTCGACACTCGTCCACATCATGTCAACCCCGACCCAGGTCGGATCTCATCTCTATGGCGTCCGTTTGAAGATAACGACGATGCGCAAACAGCTGAGTACATGCTTCGTCAAGCGCAGACGATCCGTGACTACATTGCGTACCCGGCAATCATCCACTGTCAAATGGGCGTGAGTCGCAGTGTGTCCATCGCGATATATCTACTCATGCTCAATCAGAAGATCACAGCGGACGGAGCACTTGCACAAATACGTGCAGTGCGTCCGTGCGCAAGTCCAAATGACAGCTTTATGAAGGCACTCAGAACAATCAACCCGGTCGCCGAAGAGCAACTCGTGCTTGAACGACGGGATCGATATGAAGCATTTCTCGTATCACAATTCACCCAATGACCGAGTTCGGGGCGCACGCTCAAGGCGCGATTGAACGTATCAAGAAACGTGAAGACGCTTATGCGACCTCCGTTGTACATTGTTTTGATCAACGTGATCGTTACTATGTCATGCATACACTCATCAACGAACGGGATGCCGTTGAAGCCGATCTGCGTCATGCCCGAGTCGAGTTGGAACGAGCGACGGAAGCAGTGAAGAAACACGAAGCTGAATTGAAGTCACTCAATGACACTGAGCAAGTGATACTCGATGCTGAACCAGATTGGTATCGCAACGGGTGGAAAAAGGTCAGACTTGTATCAGACGTATCAGGGAAAACACCGACAATGGCAGAGTAATCAACACAACAAAACATGCAATAAACAACACCTCAGAACAAATACAAACCCATGTCATCTTCGATGATGATCGTCTTCCGTTTCTTCTTCACGTGTCTCTGTATTGCTGATTTTGATATAACCGTACCCCATTCATTAAACAACTGCATTTGAAAGTCGGTCTGTTCCTTTGCGATGCGCGATTCGTCGATTGATACACAGATGATGATCCCGGCGATGCCAATGATCATTGTGATAGGCGCAGTCTCAGGGGATATATATCGCCATAGGTCGTCACTTTTTTCCCTCTCTTTCAGGTTGATCAATGTCGCGACATGGACATTGCCTTTACACTGCAGTTGTACGTATTTGTACGCCAGTGGTTCGCCGCGCACCGCCCGGGTCAAGTGGAGTGTGATCACTGCATAACTCCTGTGCGTGAACAACGTGATGCGCCCTTCCTTGTCCAGGATCGCCACCATGTTCTTCATTCCCTCGGCAAAGACAAAACCGTCGAGATTGTCCTTCTCGTCCAACCTCACTGACTCGCCAGCCATGGAAGAGGAAAATGTTGATTGATCTCTTGGCCCTTCACCAATCCGGAGACATACGGATGAATAATCGATTCGTCTTCGAGCGGGTAAATGTACCGCGGTAGATAGAGTGTCGTCTGTTCCTGACCAATCAATTTGATTTGTGGAATGTGCTTGAGTGCTTTCGGGTGAATTTCAAATCCGAACACAAACGCGAGCGCACACGTGTGATGTTCATACGCTGTCACCTGTGTCGGTCTCACCGCCGATGTCTTGATCGATGACGGGAACTTGACGATCCCGATGTCGTGACTATCCATCGCCGCAGAGATCAATGACCATCGGTCGATGGCATTATGATCCTCGAACTGTAGGTAAATGTTCGAGATTGTCTTCATGTACTGGTCACCACGTATGGCGGTATACAACTCACCGAGAGTCATTCGAGACAGGTTGGTACTCTCATTCGGTGTGGTCGTCATGATATACGGCCGAGTCTCGCGACGTCGTTTCTTGATCAGGACTGGTTCTTTCGCAATCCAGATCTGTGATGCATACGCCGACAAGAACACCGCCATGAGTGCCCACTGGAGTGACCCGTATGAGTACGTCGTATGCCATTCATCAAAGAAGTGTGTGTAGACCGTAATGTCCTGGAACAGACGGTCGAGGAGATCGGCACATGCCCTCGCGTGATCAGGGCGGAACGGCACACGGAACAACACCGACAACCAGCGCACGAATGTCTCGATGCCACAGAACACCATCTGGGAATAGAATGTATGCAATTGGTCCATGTTCATGCGCTCATCCTCGCACTTGGCCATGAGTGTGTTATTGTCATCAATGGCGAATGCCGCAGGGCGTATAAACAGCGTCAATCCCTCGGCAAGGTCGTATGCCTCACGGTCGCGTTCGGGGTACGCTGCCTTGATCACCAGCGAATGTTGATTCCTGAGCAGGTAAAACAGAGTCCCGGGATGTGCTCGCGAGATACGATTGATGACGACCTCATCCATGAATGACCGCAGTTTGGCAATGCATTGATTACGTGAGATCAGTTCACAGGGATGTGCCGAGGTGTGTGATACATGTGTTGGTCTCCAGAGCGGTGGGAGATTACTGATATTCATCTTGATCAAACTCGCGAACTCTTCGGTCACACCGACATGACGCCATTTCTGGACATACCGCACCACAGACGCGAGTATGGCATAATAGTGTTGAATGTCTATGCCTGTGGTGACAAGCTCAGTGCTGGCCGGTTGTTGGGCCAACGAGATCATATACCGACGCAATCCCATCTTTTGTGACTCCTTGACGACCCAACTGCCACTGGCCGTACGCATTTCATTCTCGAGCAAGGCGATCATCACGACATACGCCGCTTGGGTCGGTTCAGCGGTCACATACTCGAAACCATCATTTGGTTTACTGAATGCATTCCAGTCCAACACCGTTGACCATAGCTGCATTTGTGTTTCTTCCATGCGTGATCTCGCACGCGGGACACGTATCGGCGCACCAGACTGATCACTGATCCGGGTGATCTGACAGAACGTCGCGAGTCCAGCGGGGAGTGTTAATTCAACACTTTGATCACCAAAGAGCAAGACACAAGCGAAAAGCAATTTCTCTGTCCAGTGCATGTAATAATCGCATTCATGAATGCGGATACGCGTTGAGCGCAGTGTGGATTGTCGGGTCTGGATCGGGGCGAACTGGAGCGCCAACGCCTCAATGCGTCCGTTCTCAGTGAACGTCCATGGTCGGTGCAACAGTTCGATTAGCCGCTCTTCGGTAATGTCCGGCGGGATGCACACCTTATTATCCTTGCAAATGGCATTGACGCTGTCGACGTCTTTCGTCTCGCCATTGACTCGAATCCGGAATGGGAATACGATGAACGACAATCGGGCACAATGACGTAAACACAGGTCACGAATCGACATTTTCTTCGAATTATGAAGGATCGTCAATGACCATTATCTCGACCGTGGCATGGTCGTGTTCCTTGACCTCCTCTTGTTGAATAATAAGTGGCGCGTCATCGACCGGCAGGGAATCCCAGAAACTATCAAACGATTGCCCGTCATGTCTGCCTTTTATATATTCGGTGACCATATCGGCTTTGAGTGCTGCTTCCTGCTCCCTCTCATCATTATCCGCCATCTGTGTCGCCATGGCATCGGTCGATGATCCTTGTTTGTTTTTTTTAATTCGTGCTCGTCTCGCCAGCTCGGCCTTGGACTCGAGTCGTTGTTTGGCGAGTCGTTCTTGTTTGGATTGATTAATGGCTCGTCCGTATGTACTCAGATCGGTGATGATGGTCGAGAGTGTGGCGTTGTCCGTCTCGTCTGTAATGCTTTTACCATCCTGAATAACCGGGTTTAATTCCATTAACTCCTCACCGAGTTTGGTGATTTTCGCAGATGCTTCTGCGAGGTTCTTGTACGCGTCGCGCATAGCTTTCTGGTCTTCAATGCCCTTCGGTTGCACACCGCGGAACGCTCGTTTGAACGCAATCAAGCGTGTGGTTGTCTCACGTTCGATTTGTTCGCATTTCTCGATCTCGGCCTGAAGGCGTTTTGTTTCCGTCTCGCCTTTGTTGATAATCTCTTTGGCCTTTTCGACCTTGTACGCGTGTGTGGTGAGATAGCGCAGGTATAGGTGATGCATTCCCGCGAAACAGTCGTAGAAGCTGAAGCTAGTGATCCAACGGAGCAGGAACCCCGAGGTGTCGACTGTCGCGGTAGTGGGCATGGTTGCGATAGAAATAAAATAGTCACATTACAAAACAACAAACAAGCCATTGATTTTCATTTACACAGAAGATGTCACGCGACTTAGCTGTACGTCACATCAAAACTGAGTACGGGTCCATTGACCCAGAGCCGTGGATTCGTCAACAGCACAAACTCGCCGACGATGTCCCGCTCACGGACGAGCATTATGCCGTCTACTGTACGGTCTTGGGGTTGGATGAAGACCCGAAGATGAAGGCGGATGTCGTCGAGGAGGAACCAGACGACGGCTATGAGGAGGAGGTTGACATTGGCGCACAGATGAAGGCGTTGAGTCTGAAACGGCACAATGCCAAAGGCACACGTGAACAGTTCGATGCCAATGATCAGTACTTCGCATCGTGTTTGAAAGAGACTGGCAAGTACGTCACCGGGCCGAGAAACAAAAAGGAAATAGAACTAATTGACAGAATTACCATGGCACTCCCCATCATTGACCTGTAAATGTCGATCTTTGATGAGGAAGAGGAGAAGCGGGAGTTTTATGATGAGGACGACGACGACGAGACAATCGCACTCCCGACACGCGTTATCGACATGCCCGCCGTTGAGAAACCCACAAGAAGCATCCCACTAGACACCATCAACATCCGTTTGATTCATCGGTTTGCTCTGCAGTTGGCAAGTGCGTTGAATAAAAAAGTAGATGACATCGTTGACGTCGCTCAGCTGACCGGTGACATTGACGTCCTTCAGAGAGAAGCTATTCCATCACTGTTCGCTGCATTTCCCGTACATGGTTATTTCATCTTTTACACCTGGCGACTCGTGAATGTCTCGTCGCTCTTTGCGTTGATCCGCAACACACAGACACTCAGTCCGTTCATCCAGCTCATTGCGTTGATCCACCAGACCGCTGTGCATGATAAGAACGTGCGTTATGCCGGGACATCGAATACACTACGGGTCCGTGAAGAGAACAAACAGGCATTGATCAAACAGTTGTATGGCATCACATCGCTCGCGATGGATTTGACCGAGGGTGGCCCGACCGAATGGACATTCAAGGGATCGAGTACGGTCAGCACAATCCCCATTGTCGATCAATTGCTCTACCAGGCATGTCTCGTCACCGCAGCGGAAGGCAAGGACAGAACCGATGCCATTCGTCAACAGGTCAATGCCAGACTCACGACAATGGGCGTGAAAGTGTTCTCTGTCCCCCATCTCACATCGACGGCATATTGGTGTGAACTCGTCTCGCTCGCCTACTTTGAACAACTCGATGTGATCAACGGCATAACGACCCGTAAGAAGTATCAAATTGATTTTGCGAAAGTACGGACGAATGCCTTGTATTCCTACTTTACTGATGTATCTCCATGGGCTGTCAAAAGAAAATACATCTGATGTATGTAAACACACATAAATGCATATACTTTCACACAAGATGTTGGCGCCATATCCATCATTCCTCGCGTCGGGGAATGGGTCGGATTGGTTCAGTCAGGCCATCGGCCCGGGCACAATGCCCGTTGGCAAACGTGAGCGCGAACTCGGTTTCGGCGATGTTGCGTTCAACATGGCCGAGTTCGGTGGCAATCTCACCAAACGAGTCAACATTGGCGGGTATACTCAGCCGCTGGCAAGTGCCATGCAGTCGGGGCGTGTCATGGTCAATGCCGTGGCAGTTGATGTGAAGAATATGCATACCGACCATCTCGCCGAGAAGCTGCCGATCTTCCAGGCGAAGTATCCGTCGGGGCCAACGTCTGGGTGGCTGCGGCAGCACGTCATGATCTCACTACCGAAGCTCAACTACGCTCTCCGCACCGTACCGCTTATGCGCGAGCTGTTCGGGCGGAAAAAGAATGCATCGGCTTTCATGAGCGAATACTGCTTTGCCGGGATACAGTTCAGTGACGACATCTTTGCCGATTTGCGTCGGATCAAAGCCAAAGCCGTTATTTGCCAGCTGGCCATTGATGGTCGCCAAAGCTGCCATAACCTCTGGCACGCCGCGCGAGAAAATGTAGATTCACCGCAACCGATGATCGGTGATGTGTTGTGGTTGGTCGTTCGTCAACGTGAGGATGATATGAGTGAATATGATGAGATACATGAGGCAGAGCGCAGGGGCCAAGGCGACAGCAATGAGATGCGCGAACGGCACCGACGTGATCGTTGTTATTTGTCAATCGAACCATACTTCTCCAAATCAAACGACTTCCCGGATCCAATCGTATATTCCAATGTCGATGCACTCACAGGTCGTACGACCTTCATCGGTGGCTGTTGGAAAGTGGGGACGCTGGTTGAGATCTCAGATCGCAGATCAAACCCGAATGGTAATATCGCGAAAGCGAAAGAAGTTATAAAACCCTTGACCGACGACGACGCTTGTAATACAGCGTATTTCAGCCTGCCCATGATCAAGATTTGTCTCAATGTAAGCTCGTAAATAAAATCTGCAAAGTGTATCTCCTTTGCGCTGTGTCTTTGTCTTCTAAGCACTATTACAGCCATGGGTGATTGGAGCGATGTGATGCAACAAATGCGCCAGCGGGTGCAGGACCATGACCAGTACATGACACAGCAGATGCTCGATGACGGAGGTGATTCCGCGTTAGATGTTTCACACGTACTTCAGCTAGGGCCGGGAAGTTCGATCCTTTACGAGCAAGGTGTGGAAATCATCACTTACGGCTGTTACAAGTATCCCGACATCCGCTCGCTGAACAAGAGCGAGGTTCGTGAAGGTTGTTATTCAACCGCATCCGGCACCGACATCGATACTCACTTCCGTCACGAGTTTATCTGGGGAATAACCAACTACGTTACGCCATACGGTAGCCACAACAACCCCGCCATACTCGGTTTCGCGGCACTGAACAATGTCAAGGCGTGTTGGAATCTTCGCCTTTTGGGAGTTTGTCTCATCGCCCCGGCGTCGGCAGGAGTCGCAGGAGCATCGAATGACGTTCTCGGACAACTGACTATGCGCGGCGAGATGACCGTAACCAACTTCGGTCCAGCGGCGATACGACCGGGACAGACTGTCGTTGTCCTCCCTGTACCGATCTGCCAAGAGGATGGCATTGTCCCGAACCGCATGATGCGACAGGTGAAGTTGAACGAAGACCGCTTCGTTGGCGACGGCATGAAGAAGTACAAACTCTATGGCCAGACACTCGGATTCGACACGACATGTGTGAAGAACCATATTGTCCGCATCAATCAGGCGATCGGCGATTATCTCGAGACACTCAGTCAGGAAGTAGAAGATTTCCGAGAGGATTCATTCGATAAGTATCTCGCTGATTTCGGTGGCACTGTGCTCATCCCCAAGATGAACTACCCGACGATTACGCCCTTTTACATTCTCGGGCAGCTACTGTTCGCACAAGCCGTCGCTCGCACGTTCGAACGATTCCCCAACACTACACTCGCGACTAAGAACGATATTAAGAAATGTATCCTCAAGTTCCTCGTCAGTGACGGCGACGGAGAGAATGCGATGGGGGCAATCAAGCTCTACTATATGGACACATTGTATAAGGATACAGAGACATCGGCGATACAGACTGCCTTCAACGCCGCGGCCCACTTCACGTACGAGCAAGCGATCGATGAGGCCGCGATGCGAATCCCGCTCGTCACCACCAACTGCGATCAGATGTTTTCGCGATTCAAGAGCGGCACAGCAATGGCTCACTCAGCCGTGGGCGCAGCACTCATCATCCATCTGAACACAATGCAGTAACATGCCCCATTATTCGAGATGTCGAAATACGACAAGGTCGGCGCCACCCCGGCCCTCGACCCTGACTCGGACGATGATGAAGTCAACGTCTTCACTGCCTCGGATCTGACCCAACGACAACAGGAGATGGATAAACTCATAGCCGATCATAATCGTCGTCGGTTGTGTCGCGAACGGGGGTTACTCGCATTCTTGATGTTTGTGTTTCTTCTCGCTGTCTTCATGGTTTGGTTTCTGTCGCGTTGAAGGTGTAATAAACATACAGTCTGTGATCTTCCCAGTGCGTGTATATCTGATATGAGACATAGCACAGTCGTTGCACAGACCTTTGAACAGAGGGAATGCGCGGAAGTAGATGATCTGGTCGATGGCGTCACACATGGTGCATGGCGTGTCGTTGTTCGGTTCACGCTCGGTGAAGCACATAGCCAGGCGACGTTGCGTCTCTTCGGTCATTTTTTGAGATG
>Ga0302309_10003244_pt1 | contig 12761 bp, 13 predicted proteins | sample III_Palsa_N1_1_FD_200453 | JGI IMG/M metagenome (GOLD analysis project Ga0302309, IMG submission 200453) | Peat permafrost microbial communities from Stordalen Mire near Abisko, Sweden - III_Palsa_N1_1 | ecosystem: Environmental > Terrestrial > Soil > Palsa > Peat permafrost | place: Sweden... | reverse complement strand
AATGCCTGCGCGGTGGGGTTCGGCGCGAAAGGCGAGCCCGCTGACCAGGGATATTGCAGCAGAGATAAGCAGCACGCTGAGAGAGTCGAGAATTCGCTGGTGGAAGTCCGTTTCCGAGCCGAAAAATGCGGTGTGGAAGACGGCGAGCAGGGAGATCATGCTGGCGAGCAGAGTGACCGGCCTGGCGAGCTCCAGCAACATGCTGTGAACCTCGGATGCCTCATATTGTAGCTCCGGCACAGATTTGCTGACGATGCGCCTCAAAGATAGATACTTAATAGATTTTGTATAGCTTCTTGGATTCGGGCAGAGACCACATGAAGAACGGAATGAGGAATAAGCCGGCCCACGTCATAAAAGGGAACCTCTTCGACGCGCTGGGGTTCCCCGCCTCCGAGGCCAGCGCCTTGAAGATCAAGGCGGAGATTCAGTCTGTCATTCTGGAGCACATTCGGAAGGCAGGTTACACGCAGGCTCAATTGGTCAACTTGCTGGATCAGTATCAGCCTTCGGTGAGCATCTGCTTAAAGGTCGAATCGCGCAGGTGAGCATTGAAGAGCTGCTGCGCTATGCGGACCGGCTGGGGCTGAAGACGACGGTTGCGGTACGATCAATCAGCACGAATTCGCCGCGCAGGAAGAACCGTGTGGCAGTGAATTCAGTCCGCAATCGGGTCTCTGTAGGGGTTGATGGCGTTTAACTCTCTTTGAGCTTCACGGACATGAACTCCCCTGTTTTCCAGTCCCGCGCTACTAGCGTTCCGTCTGCCAAAAGCGCGATATCGAGCGGTTCGCCGGCAAGCTTCACGGCGTCTATCCTTCGAAAGCTGTCCGACTCGATCAGAATTACATCTCGAGTGAACGGACGCGCAATGACGCAGACGCTCTCGTCGGCGTTGAAGCAGAAGTTTCCGATGAATGATTCGGTCCCAGGGGCGCTGTCCTGCACCCGCAATGAATCCTTAACTACCAGGGTGTTCGAATCCAGTTTCACAATGGAATCGTAGTCGCTGGCCCAGAACTCATTGGCAGAAGGGCGCGAGAGGAACTCAGGGTTGCCGCGTCTGTTTGCAAGCCACAGCTTCTTCACAGACTTCTTGATCTTCGGATCATAAAGGACAGGGTTTGAATCTCGCTGAACTGAAATGATCAAATTCCGGCTATCGCGAATTTCGGTGACACCTATAATTCCTTGATACCCCTTGTCGTAGCTGTCGTCGTACCAGTCGAACTCCTGAATTTCGTCATCTTCGGACGTGATTGTTTGAATTAAGCGAAACTTCCCAAACGCGTATCCAACGTATGCTGCGGGCAGTCGACTCCAAACAGAAGAATCGCCCTCGAAAACGATCTTGAGCTTGGCATCCGCCAGGGGTATTCTCTGCTGCACGGAAGCGCGCGAGATAATCTTCTCCGGCTGGGAGTGATGGTGGGCGGTTATCTCAAGCCGATCGCCATCCCAATGCTGAACCGCAGCAAAGAAGTCGTTCCTCCCGGGAACAAGAGTGATGTATTTTGCGTCGCTTAGGGCGATCCTGCGGTGTGCATTGGAACCAATCGAATGCAACCACAGCGCGCCCCGATCTACCCACCCCAAATTTGAGATGGCTTGCGTTCTATCGTTGCTGAGGATCACCCCAATAGCGTTTCACATGACGAGTCCTTGGTAAAGTGAACAGACGAGGCGCGAGAAACAGAAAGTCCGTAAAATAGAAAAGCGATGAGTTTTACTGAACAGTTCGATGTAGCCGTAGTAGGCGCTGGACATGCCGGTTGTGAGGCAGCGATGGCGGCCGCGAGAATGGGCCTCAAGACGGCGATCATCACCATGAACCTGGACCTGATTGCCCAGATGTCCTGCAATCCAGCCATTGGCGGTATTGCCAAGGGCCATCTGGTTCGCGAAGTGGATGCGCTGGGCGGCGTGATGGGCGAAGTTGCGGATGCTGTCGGCATCCAGTTTCGCCTTCTCAATACCTCGCGCGGTCCGGCGGTGTGGAGCCCGCGGGCGCAGTGCGACAAGCAGCTCTATCGCGTGAAGATGCGCGAAGTGCTTGAAAATCAGCCCAATCTGCATATCAAGCAGGCTGAGGCTGTGGATTTGGTGCTCGCTCCAGAGGCGGAGCTCGCGGGGTCAGCGGAGTTTGCCGAGCTGGAAAAGCCGCGGCGCCGGGTGCTCGGGTTGAAGCTGCGCGATGGCCGGCAGTTGCTGGCTGGCGCGACGATCATCACTACCGGAACGTTCCTGAATGGCCTTATCCATTGCGGTGAGGAGCGCTATCCCGCGGGCCGCAGCGGCGAGCCGGCCTCCGTGTTGCTCGGAGAGGCTTTGCGCCGCCTGGGGCTGCGGACGACGCGGCTGAAGACCGGCACGCCTCCGCGGCTCGACGGACGTACGATTCGCTGGGAAGCATTCGAAGAGCAGCCCGGCGATGCCGATCCTACCCCCTTCAGTTTCCGGACGAAGAAAATTGTGCAGCCGCAGATCAGCTGCCACATCGCGTACACCACGCCGGAGACACTGCAGATTATCCGCGATAACGTCGGCCGTTCGGCTATGTATTCAGGCGCTATCGAAGGCATCGGGCCGCGCTATTGCCCATCCATTGAAGACAAGATCGTCAAGTTCCCGGAGAAGACGCAGCACCAGTTCTTCCTCGAACCCGAGGGCCTGAACACGCACGAAGTCTACGTCAACGGTATGTCCACTTCGCTGCCGATGGAGGTGCAGTTCCAGATCGTGCGCTCGATCCCCGGCCTCGAGAGTGCCGAGATGCTGCGCCCCGGCTACGCCATCGAATACGACTCGGTGGACGCGACGGAGCTCGATCGCGCGCTCAAGGTCAAGTCCATGGAGGGCCTCTATCTCGCGGGCCAGATCAACGGGACGAGCGGGTATGAGGAAGCAGCCTGCCAGGGAATCATGGCCGGTATCAATGCCGCGCTCAAGCTCAAGGGCGAGCCTCCGTTTACGCTTGATCGGACGGAAGGCTACACCGGCATCCTCATCGACGATCTCATTTCGAAGGGGACGAATGAGCCGTATCGCATGTTCACCTCGCGCGCCGAGTTTCGCCTGCACCTGCGCATCGACAATGCCGACCGGCGCCTCACTCCCTATGGCCGCAAGCTCGGCCTCATCGGCGACGAAGCCTGGGCGGAATACGAGCAGAAGCAGGAGCGAATGGCCGCGCTGGCGCAGTTGCTCGGGACAAAGAAAGTCGATAGTGACGGTCTGCGTATCGCAGCAGAAAATGTGGAGTTCGCCGCAGTCAGCGGGCAGACGTGGGCGCAATTACTCAAGCGCCCAGAAGTGCAGATCGAGCAGGTGCTCAAGGCGATCACACCCGAGCTGCGTCACGATCCATTGCTCGCTGGACTGGTCGAGATCGACGGCGAACGGCTAGCATCCGTTCCACGCAACGAGGCGCGCGCCGTGGAGACAGAAATCAAATTCGCCGGTTATCTCGAGCAGCAGAAGAAGGCGATTCAGAAGCTCAAGGAAGCCGAAGGCGTCAGCATACCGGAATGGTTGAATTACACCACCATCAGCGGCCTCTCGCGCGAGATGCAGGAGAAGCTTGGCCGCGTGCGGCCCCAGACCATCGGACAGGCGAGCCGCATCCCTGGCGTCACTCCGGCCGCCCTCGGCCTGGTCCACGTCAGCATCAAAATTCAAGCAAAGATTCAAGGCCGCGTCGACGCATCTTCGCCAGAAACTCAAGGTGTCGCCTAGCAATCCTCGCAGGACTGCGTAAGAATCAATGCTCTGCGCAAAGCACAGCGTGCAGCCAATGCGGTCGCGCAGCTTTGCGCGCCGATGTTACTGGTTTGACGTGCTGCTCTTATCGGATTTTGAAAACAGCGGGATATGAAACGGCAGATCGGCATCTGACTTCGTTTTAGCCTTCGCCGTCTTCTTTCCCGGAGCCTCTTCGCGCAGCAGCGTGCGCTGGGCATTGAGGCAGACCCAATTGCCGTGCTGGCGCTGAAAGACGTGCGTAAACACGCCCTTTTCCGCGACTTCATTGCCGTTGAGCTTGTGCGTGTAGGTATACGTCCCGTTGGCAACAGCCACATCGCCCAGCACGCGCACGGTTATAACGCGCGCATCCGTGGTTGCTGTTTTGTCTTCCTGATTGATCAGCGCGACTACCTGCTGGTTGCGCGTGGTCACGTCGCCGGTCGCCGACACATTCACGAAGAGCGGCGACAGCACCAGTTCAAGGCCGTACTGGTCGCGTTTGTTCATGGCGTCGTCCCAGGAGTCTTCTACTTTCTGCAGTTCGCGAATTTCAGGAGACTCGGCCGACGTTATCGGTGCGGCGGTTGCAGGAGCCTGGGCGAACGCGACGCCAGAGGAGAGAGAAACAAACGCAAATGCAGCAAGAATGGCGGATTTCATAGGCAATTACCCCTGAAGCTGAAAAGGCGCATATGAGACAGCTTCTATAGACCATGATAACGCCCCGAAAGTAATCAGGCGGCAAGCTCTCTCGCTCGGGCTCACTCACCCGGATTCAACAGGCCCGCGTCCTGCTCCGCGCAAGTTTTTCGCGGATCTCATTTTTTTGTTGTCCCGTGAGGGAATCTCCGCCCGAGCGTCGCTTAAGAGTGTGAGCACAGAGAATGTGCAAACGATTGGATTGGTCAGGATTCGTAAGCGCTCGCGATGCGGTTGCAACCTTCCGATCCGCGCCTCAGAAAACGAGAACAACGAGAACTTTCAAACCCCAAAATCTGAAACGCAAGAGAGGAATGTTATGAACCGCTACGTATCCGCAATCGCCGCCGCCCTTTTGGTCGCCGGCTGCACCTTCGCCTCGGCCCAGAGCAACGACGAAGTCGCCACCACCGTCACCCCAACCACCTACAAATTCACCGAAGTGAACTTCCCCGGGGATGAGTTTACGCAGCTGCTGGGCATCAACAACAAGGGTGTCATCGCCGGCTATCATGGCAGCGGTCTCGACCCCCAGCACCCCAATAAGGGCTTTACCATGACCCTCCCCAACCACTTCACTACGCAGAACTACCCGAATTCAGGACAGACGCAAGTGATCGGCATCAATGACAGGGGCGACACGGCTGGATTCTTCATCGATACAGCTAACAATACACATGGCTTCTACCAGGTCCTGGGTAATTTCCGCCCGCTTACGTTTCCCGGAACTACCTTCAACCAGTCACTCAGCTATAACAACAACAGCCAGGCTGCGAGCTATTGGCAAGATAGCGCCGGCAACTTCCACCCCTACATTTACAACCGGTCCACTCCCCTGGTTTCCATTCTGATCCCGGGAGCGGTCAGCGCCCAGTCCACTTGCATCAATAACCTCGGCGCAGTCTCGGGTTTCTATATTGACAACCAAAACGTCAACCATGGCTTCCTGTTTGAGAACGGGCTCTTCATTCGGCTCAACTATCCGAAGTCCACGTTTACCCAAGCGCTGGGTGTGAACGACCTGGGCGAAGTCGTTGGAACCTACATGGATGCAAGCGCGAATACGCATGGATTTACCTGGACGGCGACCGCCGGCTTCAACTCGATCGACGACCCGAACGGCATCGGCACCACGATCATCAACGGCATCAATAACGAGGGCACGCTGGTCGGCTTCTGGGGCAACACCGCGGCTGGCGTCTCCCACGGATTCGTAGCCACACCCCAACCTTAATCGGACGTCACGGCCAACCAGCCTCAGCGTCAGCGCCCATCTATGCCGGATTTCGATTCCGGCCTGGATGGGCGCATTTGTTTGTTGTCGACGGATACCTCCGTACGACTTATTCACCGTTGGACCCGATCTTCAACAGGCCCCCTTTTCGGTCCTTTTCGTAAACTGGATGTCATGGCTACCACCTCCAGCTTCGCTCTCGACACAGGCCTCCCGGCCAACGTCGCCGCCGAAAAGATGATCCTCGGCGCCATCCTGCTCGAGAACCACGCCCTCTCCGAAGCCGAAGAAAAGCTCACGCCTGAGGATTTCTCCCTCGACTCACACCAGCGCATCTACCTGCGCATGACGGAGTTAGGCGGCAACGGCCACGCCATCGACCTCGTCACCCTGGCCAACGAACTGGCCAAGTATAAGGAAATCGAGTCGGTCGGCGGCGTCGCTTATCTTTCGTCGCTCACCGAGGGGCTGCCCCGCCGCCCGATCATCGAAGAGTACATCCGCATCGTTAAAGACAAGAGCCTGCTGCGCCAGCTCATGCTCATCTGCTCGGCAGCCATCGCCCGCGCCGCCGACCAGAGCGAAACCGCGCTCGACGTGCTTAACGCCGCCGAATCGCAGCTCATGGTGGTGGGCGAAAAAAGCATCTCCAAAGGTCTCGCCAGCCTCGAAGAAATTGTCGCCGGGTCTTTTGGTTCGATTGATAATCTCTACAGCCAGGCGCGCGAAGTCACCGGCCTCGCCACGCACTTCACCGAGTTCGACAAGATGACCTCCGGCCTGCAAAAGGGCGAGCTGATCATCATCGCCGCGCGCCCCTCGATGGGCAAGACCGCCTGGGCCATCAACATCGCGCAGAACGCCGCTGTGCAGGGCAAAGCCGTCGTCGCCGTCTTCTCGCTAGAAATGTCCAAGGAAGCGCTCCTGCGCCGTATGCTCGCCTCGCAGGCCTGGGTCGATCAGCGTAAACTCCAGACCGGCTTCCTCGGGCGCGACGATCAGGACAAGCTGCGCCGGGCATTGGAAGACCTGGTCGAGTCCAAAGTCTTCATCGACGATACGCCTGGAATTTCACTCGCCGAAATGCGCGCCAAGACCCGCCGCCTCAAGCAGGCCAACGGCCAGGTCGACCTGGTCGTCGTCGACTACCTGCAGCTCATGACGGCTTCGCTGCCCACGCAGGGCGGCAAGAAATACGAGAACCGGACACAGGAGGTTTCGGCCATCTCCCGCGGCCTAAAAGCCCTCGCCAAAGAAATGGATGTCCCGGTCATCGCGCTCAGCCAGCTCAGCCGTAACAGCGAGCGGCGCGGCGACGACAAGAAGCCGCTGCTCAGCGATCTGCGCGAGTCAGGCTCCATCGAGCAGGACGCCGACGTTGTGGCCTTCATCCACCGCGAGAGTTACTACAATCGCGACAAAGAAGAAAACCCCGAAGATAAGAACAAAGCTGAGATCATCATCGCTAAACAAAGAAACGGGCCCACCGGGTCCATCGACTTAGCCTTCCTAAGCCAGTACACGCGCTTCGAGAATTTGGATACTGTGCATGGGGAAGGTGGCTAGAAGGTATTCTTGGTAGCGCGTTGATGTAGTGCTATGTTGTCTCTCAAGAGATCGAGATCACCGCATGCCACGTATTAGTAACGAGATAGCCCTGCATCTTGAAAAGGCTCGCGACAGCGCTTTTCTGGCAGTTGAGACGTATAACAGGCCGCGCACGAACTTCCGTTCTGGCGGATACATCGTGATGATGTGCATTGCGTGGACCGCGCTGTTTCATGCAATCTTCTTTAAACGTGGAGTGAACCCTTTCTATCGGAAGAGGACCAATCGGAGACACTACGAAATACTGGATGGAGACAGGAAGGCATGGGAACTTTCAACCTGCCTGGCCGAGTATTGGGGAGCAGAGAATCCGGCGGCCCGTCTGAATCTCCAGTTCTTTATAAGGTTAAGGAACAAAATCGAGCACCGGTCCATGCCAGGACTTGATATTGATATCTTCGGCGAGTGTCAGGCTCTCCTCTTTAATTTCGAAGACATGCTCACAGGAGAATTCGGGAGCAGATATGCGTTGAATGAAAGTCTTTCGTTAGCTCTACAGTTTTCCTGCCATCGAAATGAACAACAGCAAATCGCAGTGAGAAAGCTACACCGTGGCCTTGCCAAGGACATAACCTCATACATCAATGCGTTTCGAACCAGCTTGAGCACCGAGCAACTTCAGGACATGCAGTTTAGCTACAAGGTATTTTTATTTCCGAAGCCAGCAAATCGCGAGGCTGGCGCTGACCTCGCTGTCGAATTCATAAAATATGATCCTAATAACGCCGAAGAAATGGCCAGAATCGATAGGGCAATTACGCTAATAAAACCTGCGGCTACGACAACAGTTCAACTCAACGGAGTCGTGACAAACGAAGCTACCGGGGTTCCGGTCAGAATCGTTTCAGACCCAAATGTGACGGCCGTCAGGGTTATTGACTATGACGGCACGCACCCATACAGGCAAAAGGATCTTCTTGTACGCCTTAAGCTGCTCCTTCCTCGTGACATTAACATTTCCACCTACGATCTAACAGCGATCAGGCACACGTTTGGAGTAGCGGATAACGCAAACTTTTACTATCAGTCGACTTTCGGCCCACGCCAGTATTCAGAAGCTTATGCGCAATGGATCGCCGATGAATGCATCAGAGACCCGCGATTTCTTCCGGGGGTGCGTGAAAGATATCACCAGAATAGGCCCTCAGCCAGGTGCCGAGCACCCTAGGTCTCGCCTTTGAGGCCTGGGCCTGATTCGTGCTCAGCACGAACCCGTTCTCCTGGAGGGAGCAGGGGCCTTCAGGCCCCTGAATCCAGCGCCTCAAATCAGGGCCTTCAGGCCCGGGCACGTCTCTAAACCATGACCCAAGAACAAGAACCACACAAGGCCGAGTGCGCCATGTCTCTCTTCTGAGACCCGCGCCTATCGAGCTTTAAGGTCGAACAACTTTTCGATTGTTTTCATCGGTAGAAACAGCCGGCTCGGCTGGGATGGCAGCGGCGTGAAATCGTACTTCACATAAAACTCGCGCGCGCCTTCTTTTGCATCGACCACGACGGCCCATGAGGCGACCTGTTGCGAAGCCAGCCATGCACGCTCCAGCGCATGCATCAGCAGCAGCTCGCCAAGGCCTGCTCCGCGTAAATCTTTGCGCACCGCCATGCGGCCCAGCAGGGTGACTCCGATGGGATTGCGGGAGGGTAGTTTCTTGACTAACGTTTCCGGTAGCTCGGCTCCCTGAAGAGTCAAAGAACTGAGCGTGTAATATCCATTCACTGTTTTACTGTCAGCCGTGAGCACAAAGACGGCGGCAACGCGCCGTTCTACATCCTGCCTGGCCTGCCGATGCAAGTAAACATCCAGCGGCTCAACACCGCAGGAAAATGCCGCGCGATCATGCGCGTCTGCCAGAGCTTCGATCCGGAATTCAGAATGCGAGAGCCGCAGGGTCACTGCAGGCCGGCCCATCGCTCGTAGCGCTTGGCCGCAGCGCGCAAATTCGCTCCCGGCTCAGCAGGATGGAGCAGCGCTTCAAAGAAGACCTCGCGATCCTCTGCATTCAGCGTCCAACTTTCATATTGCTGAATGGTCCGGATGGCAGCTTCTTCAGCATGTTGCACGATGAAGTCCGAGACCGAGAGCCCCTTCAAATTGGCCGCGCGTTCAATGCGGGCCTTTTGGTCAGGGCGAAGACGAGCCTCGGTGCGGACTGTGCGTGGAGCAGATTGCCGCATTGGCGTGTACCCGAAATCAATTGTACGGCGAAGTGCCGGACAATGGCGAAGAATTTCAGCCTAGATTCTAGCCTCGTCCCGGGTGCTGGGTGCCACAGGTCTCGCTTCTGATACCTTGGCCGAATTCGCGTGCGGCACAGACTCGCTCTTTCGGAGGGAGCAGGAGCCTTCAGGCCCCTGAATACAGCGCCTCAAATCAGAGCCTTTAGGCCCGGGCATCCCATTCCTCTCTGATTTGTGCGCAGCACGAACCCGGCGACGCGAATTTCATCAAAAAAACAACGATAAAATCAATGTTCGGGAGAGCCGATGCAACGGTCTGAAAACATAGCTGTTGTTGAGAGTTATTTGAAGGGGCTCGCGAGCAAAGACCTGTCCTCTGTCCGCTTCGCGGACGGTGTAACGATGGAGGGGCCGCTGATGCCAAAGCTGGCGGGCCGCGAGACAATCGTTGGCGTTCTTGGCAGCATTGTGCCGCTCATCCAGGGCATCGAGATCAAGCAGCACATCGCCGACGGCGAGTATGTCGCAACCGTCTTCGACATGGAGACGGTCAACGGTGTGGATCATGTTGTGGATCTGTGCCGTGTCGTCGATGGAGAACTGGCGGAGATTCGCGCCTTCTATTACCCGGGTCAAAGTCTCCGGCAGGGGTAAGGGTTGGCCGGGTGGATGCACCGAACTCTTCAGGAATCGTGGCCGGGACCTTTGGGGTAGCCGGATAGTTTCCAGAGTCTCTCCCAGTTCCAGATGCCGTCGGAGGCCTGGTAGGGCAAGGGGAAGCCGACTTGATGGGCGATCATGCAGATCTGGCCGCGATGGTGGGCTTCGTGGGCCAGCATGTAGCAGAGCATTTCAACGCCGATCGGCCAGGAAGGCGCCAGGCTGTCGCGTCGAAAGACTTCGATGCGAGGCTTGTCATCGGGCTTCCGTGCCCCGAGGGCTTCGGCAAGCATCTGCGTGCAGCGCGCGGCGCTCTCGGCCAATCCCGCGCTGGCCTGTTGCGGTGTGCAGGTCGTGCGGTTGAGCTGTGTTGGGACTCCGAGATGCGGAGCGGTGAGCCGGATCCACTTGCAGCGAACGTTATGCATGTGGGTGAAGATGGCGGCGATGGGCCGGGTTTGGTGCGGCCGCGAGCCGGGCAGTTTCGGCGGGAGATTGGCTGGCGGTTTTGCTTTCCAGGCCGCAGGGTCCAGGTGCTCAATCAAGAGCTGGTTCATGCGGTCGTTGGCGGCGAACATCTGAACTGCGGCTCGGCCGAGTTGCGTATCAGCCTTGGTCAGAAGGGTGGGCATGTGAAAGCTCCGGCTTTCAGTTCTTGCCTATCCTACTCCGAGGCTCCGAGCCGCAGCCAGATTCACTCGTCATTCTGACTTCGGTTTCAGGACGCCCCGGTCTCAGTGGGTGGCAACCGTGACCACGACATGCGCGGCCATCACGAACCCGGTGAGCAGCATACCGATTGCGATAGGAGCGCGCTGCTTGCGCCACAGCACGATCGCTGCAACGACAACGATGATTTCAGCCGGCAAGATCACCGACAGGATGTGGGTCCACATCGACTTCTGAATGCCTACTGCCAACAGCACATCGGCGATGACATTTCTCAGAAAGAAGAGACCGACGCCAAAGGCCAGCGCAATCCCGACTCCTGCCAATACTCCCAGCGTCTTTTTCCCGGTTGCATTCATTTTGCTTTCCTCCCTGGTGGATCGAATTCCAAACAAACTCGCACACTGTTTCCCGAGCCACTCGGCCCATTCGCTCAGGCACTCGCGGAAGACCACGGTAGTGCATCCCAAGGCCCAGAAGAGCGCGGCCCAATCCCCGTGGCGAGAGTCGAGGCCGATGAAGTCCAACTCGCGCAGCATGGCCTCAACCCAGGCGCGCCGCTCCTCAGGCGCGCACCTCAGCAGCGCCCGCAACAGCCTTTCAGCCAGGGTGCGAGGAGCTCCCATCAGCCGCGAGCCTCATTCAGAACCGGTGCTCCAACCTGACCGGTTGCACGCGCCTGCCGCTTCTCACGGGCGAACTGCATTCCTTCCGGAGTAAACCGGTACATATGCCGCGGCGGCTTGCCCGGGTCGCTGGTTTCCCACGCCGTCTCCAGCAGCTTGCGATCGGCCAGCCGCATCAGCAGCGGATAGAGTGTGCCCGACTTCAAGCCAGTTGAACGGCTGAGGTCGTACCCGTACTTCCACTCGGCCGGATGATCGAGAAACGCCTCGAGAATCAGCAGGGTCTGCGGGGAGAGCTTCAATTTCATGGACAAACTCTACATATGTAGAGTTTGTCTGTCAATGGGATTTTCAGAGATATTTTTGACGGTAGACCGCCCGGGGGAAAGGAGGCACTCGCTGGGGCAAAAAAAATGCCCAGGCTTACGTTGCGAAGCCTGGGCCGGAGGTGTGAATCGGAGGTGTGAGTCTTTGATTGAAGATTATTTCCTGCTGTCCCCATCGTGATCCCAGTCATGGCCGCGATGGAAGTCCATCCATGATTCGAAGGTGCCGGTGTGGTAGACGGACGAACTCCAAGGAGCGCTGACTGTGAAGCGAGCCTCGCGGTCGCAGCTGGCGAAGTCGATGGTGAAGGCTGCGCTGGCTGTGCCGCTGGTTGGAATATCTCCGAGGAGAACGGGAAAGCTGCTGGGCGGGGTCACAACCGGCGAGCAAGGACGGCCCCAGATTTGGTGCAGCGTGAAGCTGTTGATCTGGGTTGCATACGCTGGACCTACATCCCCGTTGGTGGCGGTTAGCGTCCAGACGCGCGCATCGCGGTCACCTGTTCTGCTGGCGATATCGAACTTCAATCCGTAGCCTGGCAACTGTTCCGGCTGACCGATGATTCCCCAATATGCGGGCTTGGCTTGCAGTTGCATGTTGAATGGCAGCGGATAGTCGGTGCGGCTGACCGGGAAGCTGTCGAGCCAGGTATCGTCATCGGCCATGCCCCAGAAGGTGAGGGCGCTGATCTTGCCTTTCAAGTGGCGGAAGGCTTCAAAGTATTTCTCGTAAAGCCAGCCCTGCTCGGCGAGGACTGCCGGCGGAATGTTGTTGCCGTAGTTGGAGGTATCGTCGCCCGCGTTGTAGACGCTCATGTCGAGCTCGGTGACCTGCTGGTCGATCTCCGGCAACTGCTCATGCACGGTGTCGATTGCCTGCACCATCGACTCGACGGTTGGGTAGTTGATCTGGTTGTGCATCTCGTGGCCGATGGCATCGACTGGAACGCCGCGGTCATGCAGCTCATGCACGACCTTGATGAGGCAAGCGAGCTTGGTCGGGTCGGTGGTGGAGTA
>Ga0302309_10003238_pt1 | contig 12777 bp, 9 predicted proteins | sample III_Palsa_N1_1_FD_200453 | JGI IMG/M metagenome (GOLD analysis project Ga0302309, IMG submission 200453) | Peat permafrost microbial communities from Stordalen Mire near Abisko, Sweden - III_Palsa_N1_1 | ecosystem: Environmental > Terrestrial > Soil > Palsa > Peat permafrost | place: Sweden... | reverse complement strand
TTCCGGCCGATTTTGGTGGCTGGCGTACTACGCCACCGGATGAGAACCTGCCCTATGATACGAGTGTGAGGTTCCGGATCGCCAACTATCACAAGATCGAAGAAAAGGAAGCGTATAATTTTTACAAAGAGTGGACGGGGCCGGGTTTTCCGCGGGTGCTGGCCATCGAGATCGAGCATGCCAATCCTTACTATGACGACTCCTATGCCGTCAATTCGGAGAACCTGGGCCCTTATGGCGACGCGATCACGTATGAGCTGATACCTGAGATCGAGCGGCAGTTCAGAGGGATAGGGAAGGGCTGGGCACGATTCACATATGGGGGCAGTACGGGAGGTTGGGAAGCGCTGGCGGTGCAGGTATTCTATCCCGATGAATACAATGGGTGTTATGCTGCCTGTCCGGACCCGGTAGATTTCCATCACTATACGACGATCGATCTCTATAACAACAAGAATGCCTATTATGTGGAGAGCGACTACCGGAAGACCCCGCGACCGGGTGAAAGGGATTACCTGGGCCATGTCAGCACGGAAGTACACGACCTGAACCAGCGTGAGCTGGCGCTGGGCACGCGTAGCCGCAGCGGCGATCAGTACGATATCTGGGAGGCTGTCTTCTCGCCTTCTGACGTGGACGGCTATCCCAAAAGGATTTTTGATAAATATACGGGGGCCATTGATTCTTCTGTAGCTGCATACTGGAAAGAGCATTTCGATCTCACGCATATCATTCAGCGGGACTGGCCCAGGATAGGGGACAAGCTGAAGGGGAAGATCCATATTTATGTGGGGACTATGGATACTTATTATCTGAATGACGCTGTCTATGATGCGGAGGATGTGCTGAAGAAGCTGAGCAATCCGGCTTGCAGCTGTCAGGTGGATTATGGTGACAGGGCGGAGCACTGCTGGAACGGCGATCATAATCAGCCGAATTATATCAGCCGGTTGCGGTATCACCAGATGTATATCAGGAAATGGGCGGAAGAGGTGAAGACGCGGGCGCCGAAGGGGGCTGATCTGAAGTCGTGGAGGTATTGAGAGGGCCTGCGGCGGCGGGGCGTTCAGCGGAATTTGAGGGATTATCTTTTTTTTAAGGAATCATTTAGTATCTTTATTTCCACAATTCAATGACCCCGGTAAGAAAAGATATTCGTTTTTTATCAAAGTCCCTGCTGCTGGTAGGGTACTTTTTCCTGTTTTCCACCCAGACAAACTACCGGTTTTATTCCGCCGCTAATTTCTTCGATTACCACCGTGCCAGTCATATGGCGGCGGCCAAGGGCTCAGCCGATGTGAGCAATTATGTGCCTTCGCCTGCCAAGGCTCACCTGGGTATCGACAAACGTTATGCGGCTAAGCATTTTGTCAAACTTCCTTTTACTTCTTTTCCTGCCATCGTCTCTTACGACATCGTCGCCAGGATATATTATGTTCCTTTAAAGGTCTATGCTTCTTCAGACCTTCTTCCCACTAATGCCCTACGCGGGCCTCCCTGTGCCTGATTTTTTGCGCTGCGCATGATTGTGCTTAGCCTCGCGGATGCGGGGTGATTCGTGCGCGTATTTCAGGCTTTCTCATTTTAAATCATTTATTACGATGGTTGTTTCGTGCAAAAGAGCAGCCGGTTGCCTGGGGCAGATCATTCTGCCTATGCTATTGGCGTGCTCTGTATCGGCACAACGTGCTACAGTATATACATTGTCCAACCTAGTGGACTCGGCCAACCGGCACCTGCCTCTGCTGTTGGAAAAGCAGGCCCTGGTGCAGAGTGCACAGGCGGGGATCAAAGAGGCTAAGGATGTTTTTTTACCGCAGGTCAATGCGGTGGAAGAATTATCCGCCGGTTCTGCCAATGACGTGGAGGGACCATTCCTTACTATCCCGGGTATTATCCATCCGATTGGCGGCGGCATCAATGCCACGAGCAATTACCAGGCGGTCACCGGCAATATGGCCTCGCTTTACGGGCAATATGAGCTGGTGAATTTTGGGCTGCGTGGAGCTCAGGTCGCAAATGCCAAGGCGTTTGTGGGCGTTACACAGGCTGACCTGGAGAAGGAGCGGTACCAGGTGAAGTGGGACATCGCCAGGATCTATTTCGCTATCCAGAAGAACCGCAACCAACTGGCGGTGGATTCGGAGGATATGCGGCGTTACCAATCGATGTACGAGGTGAGCAGGGCATTAACCGGCAGCGGGGTGAATCCCGGCGTAGATTCTTCATTGGCGAGGGCCGGGCTTTCGCGGACGAGGATCAACTACAATGAAGCGGTGGGCTCTTTGTGCCGGTTGCAGCTGGAGTTAGCTTACCTGACGGGTATCCAGGGGCCGGAGATTCCGGTAGATACCTCATTTGGTGGGGCGGAGGCATTGGTGGAAGCGGCGGATCTCGGAGCGGGAGCGGGGTTAGCCGGTGATTCGGCGGCGGCCCTCAACAATCCGCTGGCGGATTATTTCGCGAAGCAAAAGCTGCAATATAATGCCGAGCAGGAACTGGCGCGGAAGAGTTATCTGCCGAAGATCATTCTTGCCGGCGGTGGCTGGGCCCGGGGATCGTCGATTCAATATGATAATGACTATAAATCTCCGGCGCAGGGGCTGGGCTATCAGCGGCTGAACTACCTGGGAGGCATAGGCATCACTTACGATCTTTTCAATGGCGTGCACAAAAGGGACAGGGTGGCTGTGCTGAACGGCCAGGTGGCTGCGGCGGATTATGCTTTGCAGCAGCAGGAGCTGTCCCTGAACAACCAGGCGCTGCAGGCGGATGAATCCATCCGGACGGCGAGGGCTAACCTGGTGGAGTTGCCGATCCAGCTAAGAGCGGCTAACGCAGCCTACAACCAGAAGCTGGCGCAGTATAAGGCGGGGGTCATCAACCTGGTGGACCTGGCCAACGCAAGCTTTGAGTTGTTCTCAGCGCAGTCGGATTATATCACAACGTTGAACGAGTGGTATACGGCCAGCCTGGATAAGGCTGCTGCCGCCGGCCGGCTCGATCAATTTATTCAAACCGTAAAATAATCAACATGGTAAGAACAGCTTTGAAGAGGCCCATTACTATCATGGTGCTGTTTGCCGGTCTGTTGCTGTTTTCTGTCATGGCGGTACGGACGATCTCCATCGATATCTTCCCCAACCTGAACCTGCCGGTGATCTATGTGATCCAGCAGTATGGCGGGATGACGGCTAAACAAATGGAGGGGTTCTTTTCCACGAAGATGCAGGATAACTTCCTGTACATCGACGGCGTCAGCAACATTGAAAGTAAGAATATCCAGGGCCTGACCCTGATCAAGTTAAGTTTTTACGAGGGGACGGATATGGCCGAGGCCGCGGCGGAGGTCGCGATCCAGGTGAACCGATGCCTGGCCTTCTTTCCGCCGGGGAGTTTGCCACCGGAAGTAGTACGCTTTGATGCGAGCTCGCTGCCCGTGGGCGAACTGGTCTTCAGCAGTAAGACGCGGTCGCTGAACGAGGTCTTCGATATGGCGGCGGTGCTGGTGCGGCCGTTGTTCGGAAAGGTGCCGGGATTATCCGCGCCACCTCCATTCGGCAGCAATGCGCGTTCGGTGATCATCAAGGTGGACCCGCAGAAATTGCGCGAATTGAATCTTTCCCCGGAAGCTGTGGTGGCTGCGCTGGGAAAAAATAATTCCATGACGCCATCCGGCAATGTCCGGATCGACAGTACGATGTATGTCGCATCGATGAACTCGCAGGAGCAGGAGGTGAAGGACTTCGGGGATATCCCCATTGCGACCAGCGGGGTGAATATGATCACCGCCAAGGACATTGCCACTATAGAGGATGCGTCCGATATCGTGGTGGATTATGCTCTGGTCAATGGGAAGCGATCCGTCTACTTCCCCATCGTGAAAACAGCCAGCGCATCGACCTGGGATGTGGTGCAGGGACTACGCGCCGAGATCCCGGAGATGCAGAGCTTGTTGCCGGAGGACGTACACCTGAGCTATGAGTTCGACCAGAGCGTCTTTGTGATCAATGCTGCGAAGAGCCTGATGACGGAGGGTATATTGGGCGCTTTGCTGACGGGATTGATGGTGTTGTTGTTCCTCCGTGACTGGCGAAGCAGCCTTGTGGTCGTCATCACCATCCCGGTAGCGGTACTGAGTACCGTGCTGTGCCTGAAGCTGGCCGGGCAGACGATCAATATTATGACGCTGAGCGGGCTGGCGCTGGCCATCGGGATCCTGGTGGACCAGGCAACGGTGACGATCGAGAATATCCATCAGCACCTGGAGATGAAAAAGCCCAAGCGAAAGGCTATCATGGATGCCTGTTTGGAGATCGGGTTTCCGTTGCTGCTGATATTGCTGTGTATACTGGCGGTGTTCGCTCCCTCCTTTGTGATGAAGGGAGTGCCGAAGGCGATGTTCCTTCCGCTGGCCTTGTCGATAGCGTTTGCGATGATCATTTCGTATGTGGCGGCGCAGACGTTGGTGCCGATATTGGCTAACTGGTTGTTGAAGACGGAGGGGCATGGGGCCTCCGGGGGGCGGGAAGCGGTGGCGTTCATGAACGACAATGACGGGTTGGCGCTGAACCGTGCGGAGGTAGCCGAAGTGGTCGTTCATGCGCGGAGGGATGCGCAGCATAAAGAGGAGAAGGGGTTATTCGGGATGATGAAGATAGGGCTGCTGCGGCGGCTGGACGCCTGGATGCCGCGGCGAAAGCTGATCGTCGTCTGTTATCTGGCGGGCATGCTGGGACTGGCGGCGTTGTGCCTGAGCGTGATCGGCAAGGATATGTTGCCGCACGCCAATGCCGGGCAGATGCAGTTGCGTATCCGGGAGCCGGACGGGATGCGGCTGGAGGTCACGGAGAGGACGGTGAAAGGAATACTGAACAATATCGATTCGACGGTGGGAGGACATATTTCCATTTCTTCTGCCTTTGTCGGTACGGTATCACCCAACTATGGCCATAGCAATCTATACGTATTCAACAGCGGGTCGCATGAGGCCGTATTGCAGATCGAGCTGGATGACAGCTACAAGGTGAATATGGACGATCTCAAGGACAGGATCCGGGCGAGTGTCGCGAAGGAGTACCCGCAGGTACGGTTGTCTTTTGAGCCGATAGAACTGACGGAGAAGCTGATGGCGCAGGGCGCGGCTACTCCGGTCGAGGTGCGGGTGGCCTCCAAGAATATCGGCGATATAGAAAGCTATTCCGCGCGGCTGATCGATAAACTGAAGGCCATTCCATATTTACGGGATGTGGCGATTGCCCAGCCGCTGAAATTCCCGACACTGGTGATCCATATGGACCGGACAAAGCTGGCGCAGATGGGGCTGGGGATCGATGATGTATCGAGGAGCATTTCGGATGCGACAGCATCGAGCCGGTTTACCCTGAAGAATTTCTGGCTGGATGATAGCAAGCAGTATACCTACAATACGCAGGTGGAGATACCTGAATATATGATGAATTCCATGGAGCAGTTGAGGGAAGTGCCCATCGTTCCGGGTAAGATGCGGCCGGTGTTGTCCGATGTGGCCGACATTTCGATCGACTCGCTGCCGGGTGAATATGACAGGTCCGGTCCGCGTCGCTTTGTAACGATCAATGCGAATATTTATAAAAAGGATTTGGGGTCCGCAACTATCGCCGTGCAGAAGGCCATCGATGGTTTGGGCATACCGCCGAGGGGGTTGACGGCGCAGATCAGGGGATTGTCTTCGCTGCTGACGGAGACCCTCGGTTCGCTGCGAGGCGGTTTGTTGGCGGCGATTGTCGTGATCCTGCTGCTGCTGACGGCCAACTATCAGTCGTTCGGATTAGCGGTGGCGGTGATCTCTACTATCCCCGCGGTACTGACCGGTAGCCTGCTGCTGTTGCTGGCGACGGGCGCGACGCTGAACCTGCAATCCTATATGGGGATCATCATGTCGGTGGGAGTGTCAGTGGCCAATGCCATCCTGATCGTCACGAATGCGGAGACGTTGAGGTTGGAGAGCAGAAATCCCTTCAAGGCGGCTTCGATGGCGGCGAGTATCCGGTTACGGCCTATACTGATGACCAGCCTGGCGATGATTGCGGGGATGCTGCCGATGGCGAGTGGGCTGGGAGAGGCGGGTGATCAATCGGCTCCGTTGGGGAGGGCAGTGATAGGGGGACTGGCGGCTTCGACGCTGGCAGCGCTCTTTATCGTGCCACTGGTCTATGGATGGATACAGCAGAAGCAAACCTTTGAATCCGTGTCGTTGCTGCCGGAGGATGAAAAGGGGGCGGCGAACATTTAAAAACATCATCAATATGAATTATTACAAAAATTTAGGGGTGGTCGCGCTGGCGGTGTGCCTCCTCGTGATGGCCGAAGGTTGCGGAAGCTCCGCGGGGGAGACTGCGGCGGTAAAGGGTACGCCGGGGGTGCAAGCGTCTACGGGCACGGCTGCGGTTTCCGGGGCGGTGCAGGCGGGGAACGGGAGTACGGCGCCGGCTGAACGGGTGCGGCTGGTAAGGTCGGCGTTACCGCAATTAGTGAAGCTGCCCGGGCAATTGGCTGCATTCGAGGAGGTCAGTATTTTCCCCAAGGTCAATGGCTATGTCACGGACGTACGGGTAGACGTAGGATCGCATGTGAAGAAGGGGCAACTGCTGATGCAGCTGGAAGCGCCGGAACTGGAGCAGGCTACGACGCAGGCGAAGGAGCGGTATGCGCAGGCCAAGCTGGACGCTACGATCAGCGAACAGAATTACGAGCGGATGCGACAGGCAGCCGAGACGCCGGGGGCGGTATCGCCTATGAATCTGGCTTCGTTAAAGGCCAAGGCCGATGCGGACAGTGCGCTTTGCAATGCGGAGAAGGCCAACTGGCAGATGCAGCAGGCGATATTAGGCTATCTGAAGGTGACGGCGCCTTTCGACGGAGTGATCTCGGAGCGGAATGTCCATCCCGGCGCTCTTGTCAGTGCGGAGAGCAGGGATAGCAAACCCATGCTGGAGCTCAGGCAGGTGGATCATCTGCGGCTGCAGGTAGACATCCCCGAAGGTATTGCGGCGGGCCTGCAGGATAAGGATACCATTACCTTTTACCTGAGCGCTTATCCCGGCAAAAAGATGTCCGGTCACATTGCCCGCAAATCCGACCTGGTCAACAGTACTTATCGCGCGGAGAGGATGGAGATGGACGTATACAACCATGACGGGAAGCTCGCGCCGGGGATGTATGCAGACGTACTGTTCGATTCAAAGGGCAATCCTGATGCCTTCACTGTGCCCAAGACGGCGGTGGTGACGTCGACAGACAGGAAATATGTGATCGCTATACGAACTGGGAAGATGGTCAAGGTCGATGTTGCGACGGGCAATGAGAGCGCCAGCCAGGTGGAAATAACGGGGGATTTGCAACCCGGGGAAGAGGTCATCGCGAAGGCGAATGACGAGACCGCTCCATAGGGGGGCGGTGGGCACGGCGGCCCGACTTGCCGGGGGCCGACCGGGCGGGGTAACTGAATTATTCATTTCAAAAAAAATTAAAACATGAAAAAGTTAATTGTTGTGCTGGTAGTAGCACTGATGTCTCAAAGTATGATCGCTCAGGCAGATACGGCAGTAGTAGTTCCGCCGGCAGTGGCTGCCGCGTTTAATGCCCGGTTTCCTTCCGTGCAGCTGAAAAAATGGCAGCAAAGTCCGGAAGGATATATTGCCGTGTTCAAGCAGGATGGAAAAAAGCAATCGGCCACTTATGCTGCGGATGCGACATGGAAAAGCACGGAAACGAAGGTCGCGCCATGGCTGTGGAACCTTCCGGATTCAGTCAGGAAAGGTTGGAGAAAAACCCAATACGCAGGGTGGAAGGTGGAGCATATCACAAAGATCGACCAGCCAGACGGGCAACTTTATGCGTTGGATGTAAACAATAGTCCCGAGCTGGATGCAGAACACATGTATAACTTTGGGGTAGAATGGATGCTTTTCTTCAACGCCAAAGGAGAATTGGTCAGGCAGTATCCTGTCGAATAAGCGAATTGATGAGGGTGCCCGCTGGCGATGCCGGCGGGCATTTTTATTGTTGGATGAACCCGAAGTCGACTACGCGGCGGAGGTATTGCTTGTCGCGGATGACCCAGGTATATTCGACGCCTTTATTGTCGATATTGAACATATAGATATAAAAGGTGTGTTTGTCGTTGGACAGGAAGACCCCGTTACGGCTGCGGGTGGCCCCGTTTTCGTTATAGCTGAATTTAGGGTCGAACAGGTCGTTATAGGCGGTGGCAGGGATGGCTACGGTATCTTTGCCGACCACGACTGTCACCGATTCTATTGTAGTATGGGGTATGTCGCCATAGTTGCCGCCGTAATAGGGATGGCCGTCGATGCGGAGCAGGTGTTGTTCGGACATCATGAGCTTGTGTTTGGAGGGGCTGAAGATGCCGGTGCGGATGGTGACCTGGATATTGTCATTCTGGAAGGTCTCGAAATTGACGCCGAAGTCCTTAACGGGGAGTTGCTGCAACTGGGCCTTGCCGATGCTTTCGTCCAGGGCAGCCAGGGAGAAGGAGGCTACGTCGTTGCGGATATCCTGTTCGCGTATCTTGGAGAAGTTATCTTTTTTTTGGCGAAAGTCGGGATAATCGAGATCCTGGGCCATTGAAGGAAGGCTGATCAGTGTCAGGAGGATGAGGTAAATGAAATTACGCATATCTCTATTGATTAATTAAAGGTATACCGGTATTCGACGCTTCCCAGCAGTTCTTTTTCCTTATTATAGCAGAAATCTTTTATTTTCAGCCCCTTGTCATCGTATTCGTAGTACCATTTCTCGTAAAAGCTATTTCCTTCTTCCGGGACGATGAGGGCCGACGATACCCTGCCGTCGTCTCCATATTCGAACATCTCGATGGGCAATAACCGCGCCGCCCTGGCACTGTAACGAACAATATCGGTCATATGGTTGCCGGCATCGTAATAATAATAAAAGGGTGGCAGCGCAGTCCCGAGGCGACTGGACCGTTCTTCGGCGACGTTGCCATTGCTGTCGAGGGCGAACCGGACATAAGTCGTATCATGCCCGTTCATGATCTTCAGCATCGACAGCGGTTTGTCGGGATGAGCGGGATCATACGTCCAGATATGCTGTTCAATAGCCGCCACATGATTGTCGGTCTCGGTAGACGTGTCGGAAATGGAAATGAGCCGTCCCTGGTCGTCATACCTGTACACCGACATATTCTGATAAGTATCGCTGGTATCGAGGTTCCTGATGAGCCCCTGTCCCCGGGGCGAATAGTCGGTAAAGATCCAGGAATCCCCTGTCCCGGATGATTTGCTGTGCGTCGTAATGTGCAATTCATCTGCCGACACCTGCTGGTCCCCTGCAAATCCCTCCGTAGGTTTACCGTCTGCCTCCAAACTGCTTAGGGTGACCGCTTTGACATGGTTGTCCCTGAAGGCCCGCCAGCGGGCGGTGTTTTCCCTGTTAACGACCAGGTCCTTATAGTAATATTGGGCTTTACAGACCCGGGTTAGCAAAATAAGGGCGATCAGCAATGAAAATCCAACGAATCGATTCATGTTTTTATGGTTAGCCTCCGGCTAATTGACAAACGAAAAAAACATTGTTTTAATACATAATAACATGCTAAGTTCCTTATTTTTAGTCAAATTTTACCCCTGTGTCGCACCTTAAAGAAAGAAAGGAAAAAAACTGTCTGAATTGCCAAACGACCGTCATAGGCCGATATTGTCATGAATGCGGTCAGGAGAACCTGGAACCCAAGGAGACGGTGTGGCACCTGGTACAGCATTTTTTCAATGACATCACCCATTTTGACGGGAAATTCTTCAGTACGGTCAAGTTATTGCTGCGTAAGCCGGGATTTTTATCGGCGGAATATATAGCGGGCCGCCGGATGAGCTATCTGAACCCGATCAGGATGTATGTTTTTACGTCGGCTTTCTTCTTTATCATCCTGTTTTCGTTGAAAAAGCCCGAGGATATGGTGAAATCCGATACCGACCGGAGCCTGGCCCAACTGGAGAAGATCATGAAGGGGGAGCAGATGGCGTTGCCGCATACGGATGAGGATGACCGGCAGGACCTGCAGAGAGAGATCCGAAAGGTATCAACGGAAATCAATGCTATCAGAAAGCACTACAGTGATACGGCGACACGGAGGTTCAATGAGGCACAATTGTCCGCCCTGGTCATAGAATCTGTCACTGACAGTCTGAAAGATCCTAACCTCACACCGGTGGTCAGGACCAACCTGACAGCCCTCCTGGTTACCCATGATGATGAGAAGAACGGCACTTCCCTTTGGGGCCTGGATGTGGGTAAATATAAAACGGTAGCGGACTATGACTCCGCGGAGCGGAAGCTGCCGGATAGTGTGCGGGATGGCTGGCTAGAGCACAAGGTGATGGAAAGGCTGATCGTCTCTACGGAGGAGTATCATGAGGACAAACGGCGGTATAAGGAGCGTCTTATGGAGAATATACTCCATTCCTTCCCCAAGATCCTGTTCTGGTCGCTGCCTTTTTTCGCATTGATCCTTAATATGTTGTATTTCAGGCACAAGCAATATTTTTATGTGAGCCATGGTATCTTCACCATTCACGTATACTGTGCCACCTTTATCCTGATACTGGCGGCCATCCTGCTGAACACCTTCAGCGATTGGCTGGGCTGGGGGTGGTTCAAGGTGGTATCTGAACTATTGCAAATCGCGCTATGGTTCTATATCATGATCTATCTGTACAAGGCGATGCGGGGGTTCTATAAGCAGCGGCGGGCCAAGACCTTTTTGAAATATTTCATTGCCTGCAGCCTGGCATTTGTCGTAAATTTGGTCCTTTTACTGATATTTTTACTTCTTTCATTTGTTTCTGTATGAGTGAGAAAAATAACGCTTTTGAAAGGCTCGTAGGGATCATGGATGAGTTAAGGGAAAAATGCCCCTGGGACCGGAAGCAGACCATCGGGACGCTGCGGCCGCTGACGATCGAGGAGACTTATGAGCTGGCGGATGCTATCACGGAGGGAGACTGGAAGGGGATCAAGGAGGAGTTGGGGGATATGATGTTACACATTGTGTTCTATGCACGAATTGGCAGGGAACAGGGGCAGTTCACGCTGGAGGAAGTGATCAATGGGATTTGTGACAAGCTCATCTCGCGTCATCCGCATATTTATGGGACGACGGTGGGCCAGGAGGGGCTGGTGGAGGTGACCAATGAGGAGGACGTCAAGCGGAACTGGGAGCAGTTGAAGCTTAAGGAAGGCAAAAAATCTGTTCTCGGCGGCGTGCCGATATCGCTTCCGGCGACGGTAAAGGCGATCAGGCTGCAGGAAAAGGCAGGGAAGGTGGGTTTTGAATGGGAGGAGACGTCGCAGGTCTGGGACAAGGTGAAGGAGGAAATCGATGAATTGCAGGAGGCGGTGGCGTTGCAAGACCCGGAAAAGATTGAGGAAGAATTTGGGGACCTGGCTTTTTCGCTGGTCAATTACGCACGGTTTTTGCAACTGGATGCGGAGGGGGCGCTCGAGAAGGCGAACAGAAAATTCATCAGCCGGTTCACCCGCATGGAGGACGAGGCGCGTTTGCAAGGCCGTTCCCTGGCCGATATGACCCTGGCGGAAATGGATGGGTTGTGGGATGCTATTAAGAGGCGGGACGTCGCCGCCGCGAACAGAGAACAAAAACAAATGGATTGAAGTCCTTTTTCATCGATATTTTCCGTAGGAACATTTATCTTCTGCTGACGGCATTCGGGCTGTTCCTTGGTGGCTATTTTCTCAATCTCTATTTTAACAGTGATGCTGCGGTTGCGGGGCTGCGTAATTCAGTCCAATCCTTTCTGCAAGAGAGGGAGGGGGATTTTCAGCAGTTGACGCAGGATACCGCCTTATTGACCCGGTTAGCCGACAGGGCATATTCCAAAAATGAGCTGGATCAGATGGTGGAGAAGAAATACGGGGTGTTCCTGTACGGGCAGGATACATCAGGGAATGGGCTGTTCCTGCAATTCTGGAATGATCAACGGTCGTTGCCGACGAGGGCTATCCTCACCGGGCGGGATAGCAGCGGGTTTGTGCAGCTTAGCAACGGGCAATACGAATACATTAAAAAAACCGTGATGGCTTCAGACAGCCGGTCGCTGGTAGCGATCGCGTTGATACCCATCCGCTGGCAATACTTTATCACACTGACCAATCTGACGCCTGAATTTGCTGATCAGCCGGCGGCGGAGGGGCGGGTGCAGATCGTTTCGAGCCCTACGGAATTTCCGGTGATCAATATGCAGGGCAATCTCCTTTTCTACCTGCAGAAAAAGCCGGGGTACCAGGCGCCTGCGCATATCTGGGTCATCCCGCTGCTGATCCTGCTGGGGTTGTTGCTGGTCCTGATCATTATCCATAACATCGCGCATACGATACGGGAGAAGTGGGGTGCGCCCTGGGGTATCGGGTTCCTGATATCTGTCATCCTGCTGCTGCGGATCATCATCTACCTGACACCCGGCCTGCTGAACCTCCGGCAATTCGAGCTGTTCGATCCGACGATCTATAGTTCGAGCATTGTCCTCAGTTCGTTGGGGGATCTTGTCATCAACTCTTTCCTGTTTTGCTGGATCATCATGTTTGTCCGGCGGGAGTTGAGCAACTATACCATCCCGCAATCCATTCACCGCTGGCAAAACTGGGTGTGGATCGTCGTGGGTCTGGCGTTGCTGGTCATGACTACGTTTCAGTTTGCCAATATCGTGCAGTCGCTGGTGGCGGATGCGAAGATCTCTT
>Ga0302309_10003234_pt1 | contig 12782 bp, 7 predicted proteins | sample III_Palsa_N1_1_FD_200453 | JGI IMG/M metagenome (GOLD analysis project Ga0302309, IMG submission 200453) | Peat permafrost microbial communities from Stordalen Mire near Abisko, Sweden - III_Palsa_N1_1 | ecosystem: Environmental > Terrestrial > Soil > Palsa > Peat permafrost | place: Sweden... | reverse complement strand
ACGCTCCATTCATGTCATTGCAACCAGCTCTATTATGATAATGTACGGAGTAGCACTTAGTTTACCGAATATTTCAAATTTATGGCAAAATGGAATAAGCAATATAAAACACCAATTGGACAGTAATACTACACTAAATAATACAGAGCAGACCATCCGGGAATTTGATGAAAATAATTGGCGAAGCAACCTTGCCTATATTAAAAGTAAAGAATTTTTAGAAACCCAATTGCAAGTGCTCGCCAAGGAAAATCCAAACTGCACCATGGTGGCCATTCGTTTAGGTTGGACAGGCATTAAAAACCCTTACGAGTTAGAAGATAAAAATAAAAAATACAGCGAAATACCTTTCTATCTTGATACAACCGACCTACAGCAGTTTTTTGTTGCGCTGACTGAAGCTGTTTTATCTTATAAAATCAATGGCTATAAATGTTATATTTGCGTATCCGAGCATGCACAACAATGGGTCAGTATTGACAATGTTTATCAAGAGTTGGGCTGGAAACCGCAGGTCAATATAGAGAGCAAGTATACGCCACATAAAAAAATGAGTCCTCATTGAAGCGATAGAACTAAAAAAATTTGTAAATGAATATAATATATTTTTTATTGGTTCTGCGTTTTTAATCGTGTCAATGTAACAATCATTCCTAAAATAGCCATTGCCGTGATTACCATAACCCACACAGACAACCATCCTTGATGAAGAATAAAACCGGCTATCACAGGTGCGGTAATATCAGTTAAAGACACCAGTGATAAAATAATCCCCATCACCATGCCTTGTTGTTGCTGCGGAATGTGCAGCGAAAATGCAGACACAAAACTTGGACGAGCCAATGCGGCGCCAACACTGATCAGTAATAAACCCAACGCCAATATACCAAGATGATGAGTCATCCCTGTAGTAAAATAACCGATGGCCAGTAAAGAAAAAATGAACACAATGAGATACTTTTCCGAGAAAAATTGACTCAATTTTTTCATCAAAAAAAGTTGAACCATAATATTAAGCGCGCCATCCAGCGTGAAAATAAATCCCAGCTCTTTGGCTCCAAATGCATGACCTTCCCAGGAAAATCGCTCGCTGAGAAAAACAGCAAGCTGTGAAGCAAACATGCCATAAGATAAATAATGCAACAATAAAATCGTTAAAATAACACGGATCACTGGTAGGGCCAGCAGCGCACGTAAAGACATTTTATTTTGTAACTTGGTTTCAGAGATAACGACATTGTTTATCGCTTTTCCACCTAATAGGAACAAACGAGTGGTCATGATACTAATGAAAGAAAGTACCGCTGCGACCCAAATAGGCAAAGTGATAGAAATATCAACCAACATGCCACTAATAGCGGAGCCTGTCATCATTCCAAGACCTATTGCAGCACTAAAAATACCGATGGCTTGTCTACGATTAGATGCACTACTGTGATCCGCTGCATAAGCAGCAGCGGTAGCCAAATTTCCCGCGGTTAAACCAAACAAAATTCTTGCTAGAAATAAAAATAATATATTATCAGCGCAAGCCAGCAAGATAAAACTGATTAAAGCACCACACTGACTTCCCATTAATATGGGTTTTCGACCATATCGATCAGACAATCGTCCAATCCAAGGCGCCATGCAAAATTGAGACAGCGCCTCTACACTCAATAATAAACCCAATAAAAAAGGCGTCGCTCCAAGTCCTATCGAATAAAAAGGCAACAAAGGCAAAATGAGGCCACCACACGCAGCATCAAGACTGACAATGATAAAAAAGGGGATCATGACTGCCCCATTAAGATCGGTACTTGTTCCTTGATTGCATTTTATACGCTTGGAATTGAAGCTTTTTATCATTGTTTGTCACTCATGACCGCCATACCATTCAATTATGTGTATTATGCATATAATTATTGACCTCGTCCAGTTTTTCTCTTAATATGTGTATTATGCATGTAATTAACAGAAAACAGTGATGCTGAAAAACTCGACAACGGACATTTTGATCTGTGGTGCCGGCGCAGCTGGATTAACACTTGCATTGGATTTGGCACGCCGCAACATTCCTTTTATTCTTATCGATAAAGCTGAAAAACCATTTCATGGCTCACGTGGCAAAGGCATTCAACCACGTACACAAGAAGTATTTTATGACTTGGGCATTATCAATCAGTTGATGGCCGCTGGTGGTCATTTTCCTTTGATGCGCGAATACCGTCAAGAGGGCGAATTTGACGATGCACGCATCACAGAATATCAAGAACCCACGTTCACAGAACCTTATTCCATGCCGTTAATGGTTGCGCAATTTCTCACTGAAAAAATTTTACGTGATCGCTTAGACGAACTGGGTCATCACGTAGAATTTGGTTGTGAATTAATGGGCTTTGATCAAAATACCACAGAGGTCACCGCATGTATCGCTACTGCGGTAAGTGAAATAAGCATTCAAGCCCACTACCTTATTGGCACCGATGGTGGAAAAAGTTTTGTGCGTCATGCACTTAATATAGATTTTCCTGGTGAAACCTTAAAAGTTCGCGCAGTTGTTGCCGATCTGGTATTAAATGGTCTATCTCGTGACGTATGGCATCGATGGAAAACCAGCCCTGCAACATCTATGTCACTGTGCCCATTGTCTGGCACGGATTTATTTCAGCTGCAAGCGCCTGTCGCGTTAACGGGTGATCTTGACTTATCCATCACTGGCCTAACGACCCTGATTAAAGAGCGTACCGATCAAACGGATATTATGATTGATGATATCCACTGGTGCTCAGTTTATACCATGAATGCCAGGCTTGCAGATACATACCAGAAAGGTAGAATATTTCTAGCCGGTGACAGCGCACATATTCATCCACCCACCGGTGGTCAAGGCCTAAATACCAGTGTACAAGATGCTTATAATCTTGGTTGGAAGCTTGCAGCTGTATTAAAAGGCGCGCCAGATGCTCTTTTAAAAACCTATGAGGCAGAGCGACGTCCCATTGCTGCCAATATGCTGAACTTATCAACCAAACTGTTGAATGAATCTAAGCTCGGTGCAGCGATGCGCCGAAATCGTGAAACACAACAATTAGATCTTAACTATCGTGGCTCAAAACTGTCTTGTTCAAAACTGGCTCACACAGCCATGCTATGTGCAGGTGATCGTGCACCCGATGCACCCTGTTGCAATATTATGGGAGGATCCACTTCTATTTTTCAGCTTTTACAAGGACCACATTGGACGTTGTTCGGTTATGAAACGGGTGATACAACATTTCAAACCAACGTTGATTTATGCGTTTATAAAATCGGCAATGAAGGCGATATCGTTGATACATACCATCATATTCGTGATGCTTATCAACTCAATCCTGGCGAATGGATACTGATCCGACCAGATGGTTACATTGCCGCTATCACTCCTGCTCAGCATTTAGCCGATTTAACTAAATATTTGGCAGAACATATTGGTATTGATGCCCATGAATAAAGAAATATATGAACTTCATGGTGCCTTGTTAGATTTGATCGGCATTATTAATCAACCACATTGCGATAATGCCTTAATTCAAGCAGCAGGCATCTCTTTGGATCGGGCACTATTCCCTCTGTTGGTGCGTATCGAACGACGTGGCCCTATGGGGATTGTAGAATTGGCTGATCTGGCGGGGCGCGATTACACAACCGTTAGCCGCCAGGTTGCAAAATTAGAAGGCTTAAAATTAGTAACACGCCGCGCAGGAAAAAGTGATGCACGAATACGTGAGGTAAAGGTCACTAAAAAAGGCCTCGAGATGACAAAGGCTCTAGATCTCGCTAGAGAAAAACGAATAGAGCCTATATTTGCAAAATGGAACAAAAAAGACCGTCAAAACTTGATTACTTTATTGCGTCGATTTGCTGATGATGCAAGAATAGCGAACACGCCTGATCAGTAGAACGGAAAATATTTATTCGACTTCTAAACGGGTCAAACCAAAAATCTTATCCAACACAAGCATGGCATGTAAATACATCTGTCCTAACTGATAAGATTATGCACACTATAGATATAGGTCGGTTGATTATATGTTAGATTGATAAATATAAGACGAATATTTGTCGAGAAATGCAATGAAAAGCTCGCCCGATCCCATTATTATTATTGGTGCTGGACTGGCGGGTCTAGCGACGGCGCTTGAATCGATGAGCCGAGGCTTTCCCGTGGTGATACTCGAAAAACGAGAGGAGAATCTCAGACCACAAGTCATACTCTTTAAAATGGCTGATTTTAAATATCTTACTGCATTGTATGACCGCATGGAAAGTAAATGTTCTTCCCAAGAGAGGATCGTTTTTGATAAAGTTGCGCCGTATTTTGCAGGAAAAACAATGGAAGTGCTCGTAGAAACGACCATTTCTATAAAAGATTTAGAACGATTTTTATGGTGCTGTATCGAGATCACCAATCGAGAAAATAACGGTGAATTATTAGAAAAATATCGCAATGATGACTTAACAATTAGCGAGATAAAACCCCAATCAAGCACTGTCTTTTTTGAGTGTCCTAAAGAGGATGGTACTGTTATTGGGCATGGGAAAAAATTTAGCCATTTGGTGATTGCCGAAGGTACCAAAAGGGAAACCATTAAACAGTTTTCAGAAGAAAATCAAAAATATAAAATCATATATAAAGATCAACCCACACAACTAGAGCATCCCTATCACGCAACCGTCACTTTAAAAACAATCTCTGGAGATCCAAAAAAACCGCAACCACAACCGCAAGATTCTGCACAAAAAAAAGCATTTTCTGACAGTCTTGCTGCACTAGGATGGGATAAAACAGATCGGCTACCCAATATTTATATATTTCCAAACCGTCAATTAACAAAATTTTATATGGCAACAGAAATCCCAGAAGCTATTTACCATGAGGCCGATCCTGAGATAAAAACAAAGAAGATCGTTGAGTGGGGAAAAGCGATTGCAAAAGCATATAGTCTTGATCCCGATGATTTAATGTTATCTATTCCAAACTCTACTGCGGCCATGCAAAAGCGTGAACAAAAAAATTGGGCTTATCAAAAAAAAGATCAATTAAAAGCCCAGTCTTTCGAAACACAGGCACCGCATGGTTTTCAATACACTGAACAGGCGGTAACGAGACTGCACAATGGGACAAGCATTTTTATCATGGGCGATGCGTTACGAGATCCAGTGTATCAAGGCGCCACTGGCGGTGGTAATGCGCTGTCGGATGCACGGCAGTTTGGTGAATGTTTGCCGGATAATATAACAGATATTGTTAAGGAATTTGATTATGAAACATATGAAGAAGCCATTCACGCCGGTATCAAAGGCATGTTTGAAAATCTGAAAGGATTGGTCGGGCGACAACGCAAACATGAGGCACCTTCAGAACAACCTATTGGCGCAACGTTACCCGTCAATGAGGTTGTGATGGATCCGCAATTAAAAAAGGAAATACTTACGCATGCACAGAAGTTAACTGATATCATTGCGCGAGTCATCAGAAAAGTTCCCCAATTAGCCGAACCTGGACAAAGAATTATCAATCAGCTGCAAGAAGGAATGGACGTGTTAAGCCAACAAGAGGATCCGTCTCTTTTACATCATACCATTGGTTTATTACATGAATGGGCAATTGAACGTCCTGCTGGGCCAGTGTCTCACGAGCTTCGCAATGCCTTTGTAATTGTAGATCAAGCGGCAATCGCTCATCAACAAGTTATAAAGTTGGATCGGATCTTGGCCTTAGGTAAAAAGATAGTAGAAAAATCTAAATTAGAAGGGGGGTCGGTTTCTGTTTTAGATCCATCATTGCTATTTGCTTCAATATCGGATCGCAAGAAAGACCAGATAGCAGGGGCAACGGAGAAAGCGAAGGAAACACTGGATGGACATTTTAAAATGTCGCAATGATGCGGTTTTTTATTTAAGAACCAGACGATGAAGGTTTTTTCCTTTTTAAAACGGGCGGGCTATAAGGGTCCAGTGTGGGGTTGAGTTCTTGCGCAAGACTAACGGACGGTTTTGGGGTTGCCTCAGGACTGGCTTTAGTCACGTTCTTTTTATGATGTAAAAGTTCATCTAACAATTTTCGAAGATGCAATAAAGGCTTCTTGATAGTCATATTATTACTCCCCCAAATCTAGCTTAAATTCAACGCAGCACCTTTGAATTATGTCATTTTTTCACTCATTTTGCAAATATGTATGCCGTCATTGCCAGAAAAAAATGTAATTACCTCGCCGATCGCCTTGTCCTGACTTACCTGATCTAGCATTGATGACTTCAAAAATAAACTTCCTGCAACAGGTCTTCGTGATGCTGTCTCATTAACGCTATATCTGTTGATTCAACATCGTCATGTCTTGCCTTTTGATGACTTCAATTAAATTCATCTCATTTCTAACGCATCTTCTTTCGTAAATTCAGCTATCATCCCCTTATTTAAAAGCATTGCAGTATGTTCAATAAGAATAGGAGAAAAGTTAAGATCGTCTTTCAGGTTTGCAGGATGTCCTGGGATAACCCATTCGACGTCAAATTGTTTTAGTTTGGCCAATGAGTCGGGCCAAGCAGCAATATTTGCATCGGGTACGCGGTAAACTGTTTTGAAAGGAACCACCATGCAGCCACCAAAAAGCAATTTCAAATCAGGTATGTAAACGACAACATTATCTGGTGTGTGGGCAGGTCCAGGGTAAAATATCCTGACTTTTTTATGATCAAAATTTAATATTTTTCCTTGCTTGATTGGAAAAATATGGTTCGGGGCCATTTCATTTTCTTCTTTTACAAGCGATGCCGCGAGATCCGAACCGTATACGGGTATTCCTTCTGCAATCAATATCGCATTTCCACCGGTGCGATCGGAATGATGATGAGTATTCATTGCAACAATTTTTTTCCCATTAAATTTTTTGTTTGCCCACCGGAGTACGTGTTTAGTTTTTTCAGGCCCAGTCGTATCAACCAGCAACAAATGATCATCAGATATATCAACCATCATAGAATAAGAGGGAATGCCACCTTGATCTTCAATAACATAAACGGACGGCAAAATTTGGATCACTTTTAATTCTGTTGCGATGTAAAATATTTCAAAAGACGATGTTTTAACAGCTGGATTGGCCTCGGTACGAATAGAATGTCCCGCCATTAGAAAAGATATGACTAGGATTAAAAAAACTCTCATTTTATTCGTTCTCCGTAGGTCAGAACCTAAATTAAGAAAATGGCACAGTTTAAAAGCAGGATCTGTTTTGGAGTTTACAGAATAAGAGCGAAGGGGTAAATGGAAATAACGCTTGTTTATTAAATAAGCTTACCTTAAGAAGTATGGTCATCTCCCCATTTTTGCATGTCTCCATTTTTTGCTCTATGTTTATAAAGCTCACTTGAGTTACATCTGCATTACTTCTGGAGGTTACTATGAAGATAGGGTAATCCCCCCAAAAAATAAGGGATGTTAAAAGTAGAATTTTCTCGTATTACAAGTGGTGTGCTAAATATGGCGAAATGGATGCATCTATGATGTCTAGGCTCAAAGAGCTTGAGACTGAAAACACCCGATTGAAGAAGATGTACGCCGAAGAACGCCTCAAAGCAGAGATATTGAAGGAAGCCATCGAAAAAAAGTGGTAACGCCGTCTGGGCGAAGGCAGATGGCCCATAGAGCGGTGTTAGAGAAAGGTATCTCAATTCACTTGGCTTGTTTGATATTTACTATCAGTGAAACCTGTTATCGCTACCAAGCAAAGCTTAGCGATGAAAACGCCAAGATTGCCGATTGGTTGTTGCGCTTGACGCAAACATGTCGTTACCGTTTATTCAATGTCATTGATGATTTTAATCGTGAAGGTCTCGGGATTGAGGTTGATTTTTCCCTGCCATCAGAGCGCGTTATTCGCGCCTTAAATCAAATCATTCAATGGCGCGGAAAACCTAAGCAATTACGCTGCGATAATGGCCCTGAATACGTGAGTAAAACACTTGCTAACTGCGCCAGGGAAAACAGTATTGAAATAAAATTTATTCAGCCGGGAAATCCGCAACAAAATGCTTATATTGAGCGTTATAATCGCACTGTCCGGTATGACTGGTTGAATCAACATCTGTTCAGTAGTATTGCAGAAGTGCAGGACCATGCGACAAGGTGGTTGTGGACATATAATAACGAACGGCCTAATATGGCAATTGGAGGTGTACTTCCGATGCGCCTGATAACGCTAGTAACTTAAACCTCTACTTTTAACTTCGGTTATAAATGGGGGGATTACCGTGCTTATTGTGAAGGCTAACAAAGTTAGCCAACCGATACTACAAAGTTGAATGGATACGCGCGTATTTTGGTTACCAGAGTGAACATTAACTATTCATGAAAGCATTGACATAATATGCACTTAATAAAAATTTGATATGCTTCTTTTAGTAAGAAAAAAAGGGAATTTTTATGAAACCCGATGATATTGAAGAACAGCCAAAAAGTGTTGCAGAGACATCTATGGATGCAGCTGGTTTTCTTGGAGATGTCAAAGGTGACTATGAAAGCTATTCAAAGGTACTACGTAGAGCGCAAGAAAGAGTACCTGGGCTAGATAAGGTGCATAACCTTGCTGGTAAAAAGGCAAATAAATTTATCAGCAAAAACGGAGCGTTTTTTGAGCTAGATAAACTGAATAAACTCAAAGAAAGAAAACAACTGAATAACTTACGTCAAGCCGCAAAAACCATTAATGGAACGGTCGTCGTATTGGATAAAGTCGATAAAGTCATCGGTAGGGCAGGGAAGTTTTTAGATTTTTTGGATATATGTGTTGCCAGACCAGCCAAGGCTTATGGCAATATAGTAAAAGATAATGTAAAAAGTGTCACGGGTTGTACAACGGAAGCGGCATATCGCTGTGGTGAATATCTCGCTGATAATTTTGTAACCGGGACGATTGTTGAAGTCATTCTCATCGGTGCAGGAGCAGAGGTAGCCATTCCTGTTGTTATATTACATGCGCTTACAAAACAGTATACTTTTACACCTTTATGGGATTTTTTTGAAGAAAACAGCAAGCCTTTGGTGCGCCAATGTCTTGAGCTTGCAGAGGGTTGTTTTTGGCAGTTCGATCCAGCCACGCAAACGTTGTCTGCCAGATCTATTACGCCCGATCTTATTGAACAAGTTACCTATGATCGATTATCGAATGTGCCTGACCTTCAACAAAGAAAAGAATTAGCGCGAAGTGCCCGGCAACAATTTGAAAGTCAGTCGAAATGGTATGAAAGGCCTGCTTCTACTGACTCAAAGAATGAAACAAGAATAACGTTAAAACTGGATCTAAATACCAGTCAAATGCTTCACGCTGCTGGAGAATTTTGTACCAGATCTGCTTATGTGCCTCCTGAAAGTGAAATAAAAATGCATTGGAATTTTATTCAAGATGATTTTGGTCATTTGGGCGTGGAAGCTGGATTTGAAGCGCCAATTAATGGCTCAACCAATGTAGGTTTATCGGGCGCTGTTTCTGGGTTATCGACGGATCAACAACAGTTAGTCATCGCGACTAAAATTTTCCATCAAGCAGACTCTATCAATGCCAATGTGGGGTTGAGTACCACAGCCATTATTGGCGCAGGTGGTTTTGCTGCTTATGTTTCAGCCTCGTTGGCATTTTCTGAAGTGATAGCAACGGCCACTGTTGGGGGAAGTGCCAGTGGTGGTCTTGCTGCCAGCTTAGCGGTTGCTTCGACAAATCCAGTGGCGATGATCGTTGGTGCTGGCATATTTGCTGTACTTGGCGTCACAGCATTGACTCAGAAAATTTTACAACACACAGCGACTAAACGCTTACTCTTTTTAAATAATGATGATAAAAATGGTAAAGAATGCCGTGATTTGGCCAGATTATTGCGAAAATTTCGACACGATCCTTTAACCGATGCAGGACGATTAGAACTACTGGCACAAATTGAAAAATGTGATAAGCCGGAATTTGCCGATGAAGCGGGTCGTGCGGTATTGCATGTTATGAAGTACGTTTTATCACAAACAAAAAATGATCGAATTAAAGTGTGGTATAAAGATCATGATTTTTCTCAAGATATTAGTTTATATGAAACAAATGCCAATGCAGGCAGACAAAATGTGCTGCAAGCGGTTGAAGCGGGCAGTATCAATAGCGCTAGAGAAGATTGCGCAACATTGGCTTTACAATTTCCACATGAATCTGTTTTTAAAGATCTGAATGATAAACTTCACGATGGTAAGATTTTGCAAAATATGGCTTCCCGCTTGCTGGAGGAAAAAGGATTGGCATCAGCAGATGCATTTTTTCAAGAAGCATTTGCAGATAATGATCCTTCAGGCGAGTATGAATATCATTTTGCGGTAAAAAAATATCAAGCAGGTCATTGGGCTGAGGCACAGCAAAGTGCTGAAAGCCTTATTGATAAATTGGAGAAAAAAGCTTCATTATCGGCAGATGATATTACTCGTAAAGATAAGGCTCATTATTTAACTGCAATGGCCGAATTAGAAAAACCTTTACATGAACAAGCCAGTGAATATTTATTATCACATTTAAATTTTCTTCCTCCTGGGTTGCAAATGGATCTTGCAACAGATATCAGTGATGATTATGATTTGAAAAAAGCACCTATTCTTGCAAAAGTACAAGACATTGAGGAAAACGGTGCCTTATCAACACCGGAAAAAAAGACACAATTAAAACCACTTAATGATAAACTAAACGCCATTGAAGTAAAACAATATCCTATCGTCAAAGATCAGTTCAGTAAAAACCCTGACAATGATTTGTTCTTTTTCAAATCTGTTGAGCTAGCGCTACATTTGGGCGATTTTAACCAATTGCAGTCCATGGCAAATGCGGAATGGGCTAATTTAAATACGGTCGTGACTGAACCAGATCAAGATCTGAGTAACATATCTTCGCAAATGAGTCGCTTAATTGCTGCAAAAGATGCGCTTTTTCTACTGAGTTTATATGGTGATAAGACGCAACGTGATTTTGCAAAACAAGTGACAGAGCGTGTTTTGTCGATGCAAGATTTGTCTGATAAAGAACAGGCGAAATGTCATCTTGAGCTTGGAAATTTAGCCAGTCTGGCTTCCTCATATCATTATTCTGCCGTGTTAAATCATTATAAAATGGGGTTTGATTTAGATCCCGCGAACTCTTTTCTTGCCAGCTGTTTGGCTGAAACGTATTGTCAACGATTAAATTATGGTGCTGCTAAAAAAGTCTTACAAAAATATTGTGAACATTCTGCTGATAATGCAGAAGCCAAAGATCATCTTGATCAGATTGAACTGCGTTCTTCTCGTATGCAGTTACTGGGTCTGGCCATTGCATCAAAGGGATTTAGAGCGTTTAATGCGTGGCTTGCAACCAATAAGAATATCAATAATTCTGTGGCTTGGTTAGCGCATAAAGCTTTATTTGTGGAAAGTATCGTGACACCGTGTGCAACATTATATTTGCAATGGAAAATACGTGACTTAGCGGAAAAGCTTAACAAAAAAAATCCTAACTATAAACCGACACACGCCAGTGGCTGGGATATGGCACAGACAGTACTTACGGGTATAAGCATAGGCTTGCATGCATTATCATCTATGATGCTTGAGCTAGGAGATCCATGGCATAGGAAACTGCAAAGAGCTGATTTTATCGTTGATGTCATGAGTGCTGGTCTATCAATGAGTTTGGCTGTGAATGCATTGCAAGGATCAGACGTATGGATCAGTTTTTTAGCCGCTGTAAAAGAATATGAATCATTAGGCAAATTTTTAGAAAAAACGAGTGGTCAATGGTTAGGGCTTTCTGTCCATGCGCTTGGCGTGATTGCCCCAGCTGCGGCATTAATCAACCGTTGGCATTATGAAAAAAGACGTCGCGCAGGCGATGCGCCTACGGCTTTTTTAGATATTATGGCTGAAGATGCCGTGAGTGTATTCGGCAGCACGCCTGCGCTGGCCATTGCTTTTGCATTACAACATGCACAAGCGATTAATGATATTGCAACCGCAATGACAACGTATTACCCTGGATTGCTAGATGTCCTACCAAATTTAGACGCTTATGCTGCGGCCGCAACAGCAGGTGGTAAAGCGGCAGCAGGGTGGGTCACCTATTTGTGGGCAGCTGGTGCCATGGGGAAAGCAGTCGTTATAACCGGTGGCAGTGCGATTATTGGTGGGACTGTTTATGGCAGTTATCGATATTACCATTCGCGCAGATATCAAAATAATATAAACAACGCAAGCACACTGATTCAGTTTGCTGCTGCAAAACCTTCCGATGAAGCCTTAGCTCATCTTAGTCAAGCGCAAGCATCGATTGATGATGCGCTAGCTAATTGGCCAGATGATTTTGTGGCTAAATATTTAGCCGATCAAATTCAGATCTACAAGATTATTTATGATCCCTCCATTAAAAATAAAAAAAATGCGTTGGACATTTGCAATCGACGCGTGGCAGATAACTTACAGGATGCTTTATTTAAACAAATACGCGTTAATGTACTTATTCAAGATATCTGTGAGACCGATTTAACCGAAGAAGAGCGACAAACATATATTCAGCAAGCTCGACAAGATGCACAATGGTTGATTGTAAAAGAACCACGAGATGTAGGCGCGTGGTTGAGCAAGGTTTTGATAGATGAAATAGAAGGGCGTTTTATCCAAACACTTAGCACATTGAATGAGATGCGCGATTCGGTTGTTGGTTTGGATCAAAAGGCCTTGTTCAGGTTAAAAGAAAAAGAGCAAATCATTT
>Ga0302309_10003229_pt1 | contig 12787 bp, 17 predicted proteins | sample III_Palsa_N1_1_FD_200453 | JGI IMG/M metagenome (GOLD analysis project Ga0302309, IMG submission 200453) | Peat permafrost microbial communities from Stordalen Mire near Abisko, Sweden - III_Palsa_N1_1 | ecosystem: Environmental > Terrestrial > Soil > Palsa > Peat permafrost | place: Sweden... | reverse complement strand
GCTCGTTGAGCAGGGTCGGGTAGATGTAAGTGCCGGGCAAAATGATAACGTGCGTGTCCCTGATCCTGAAAAAATCCGTGCGCTTGTTTTCCACGATACGGTACAGGCTGTTATAATCTTCGCCCATCGGCTGTTCCCAATCGCTGTCGTAATTGGTATAGTTTATCAGCTTTACCAAACTGTTATAAGGCTGTAAATGCTGTTGCCGGATGGGGATTAAATCTGCTATGGTAAAGGGTATATCTGCTAACCCGTGCTTACCTTTCAGGGTGTATGTTTTCATAGGGTTTCCATTGCGTTTTTGAATGCCAGACTTTCAAGGCGGGATGCTCTTTTGCCGTCCGAGGTAAACCAATAATCATTGGCTTCAATGGCTTCGGTTACCGCTTCATCTGCCGTTTGATACTCGTATTCGTTTTGCAGGGATTTGTATAGATAGCGGTTCAAATTCTTTGCTATTTTGCACAAACCGATTACAAGCATATCCAGTTGATTTTCAATCTGCGGATAGCCATACGGGCTATTGGGGATGGTATCATTAAGTTCAACCCGAACGTAGTAACTGCTGGTCGGCTGTTTGATTTGCGGGTCAATATCCAGTTTTCCCGATTTTATCAAACCATATACCCGCCTGTCTATTTCCGGTAAGGCTAAATCCAGTTCCAGTTTGGGTGCGTAGCTTTTCCAGTTTTGGTTAGCTACCGTTTCCATCATCCGGGGCAAATCTATTCTTGCTTTAAAGGCAGAGCCGTCTCCCTGTGAGTAAAAACCCTCAAATGCAATACTGTCCTTTTTGACTTCAATGCCGATAGTTTGGCAGATGCTGATAAAATCATCATAGATAAAATCCCACCAGTTATAATCCACATTGATGTAGCGGTGCGCTTCTATGGCTTTTTGCTGTGCCTTTTCTTCCATTTCGGCAAACTCATATAGATTGACCTGTATCGTTTTCATGGCTGAACCATTAAGGGTTAAAGAATAAATCCACGGCTGTTTTAAACTTGGGGTCGCTGTGCTTCCCCTGTTCGGTGTAGGTGGTCAGGCAATGGTTCAAGTACAATGCACCGTAGCCGTCAAATAACTGGTCGGCAAAAACAGCACTGCTCCGTTCTAACTGTTTTCCATATTTCTTTATCTTTCTTTCAGCTTCTTCTGCCAACTGAAACCAAAAATCCACCCCGAATAGTTGGTTCACCCATACCTTGCGTACTTCCTCGGGATTTTCCCGCATATAGGTGCAAAGCTGTTGGGTATAGGTTAAAAAAGCGGGTATCTCGTGGTACAAAAGCGCATGAAGCAACTTGGCTTTCTGTACATTATTTAATGCTCTTAGCGGTATCATCTTGTTAGTATTAAGTTTTAAAATAAGGGGGATTGCTCCCCCCGTTTGATTAATTCAGGATTAGCGCATCCGCGCCATGTTGGGCAAAGTCACGGCAAAGGTCAAAGGCGGTCTGCCCCCTTAATTTGGCTGTACCGTCCATGATGGATTTGAATTTAGCTTCGCCGTCCTTGAAAGTGCGCACGTTTTGAAAGTAGCCTGTAATGGCATTGTAAGCACCGAATATTGTTCCGGCGGTGGTTTCCATTTGCTGGGTGGGACTGCCTAAAGCGTATTCATAAACGTTATCCACGATATTGGTATAGGTGGTGGACAATTCCTCCACCTTGCCCTGCGCCAGGTTTTTTAAGACTTCTTTGTTTGGTGACATGGCGATTTGGATGAGCCTTTTTACTTCCTTGTCGGTGATTTTTATGTGCGCCCAATTATTCAGCAATCCCTCCAGTTCCGACCCTAAGTTGCTGGATATACCCATTAATTTATGGGCTTGTTTCAAGCGGTCATTAGCCGAAGCGGTGTGCCTTATTTTAATGGAGTTGCTATGGTTGCGCATAGCAGCATTGAGCGTATTTTGACAAACCACCCGAACAGGGGTAAATGCTGCGGTGATACTGCCGAACCCATCGTGCGAAGTGGTGAGCAATAGGTATTGCTCTATCATATCCTGTTTGCCTACCCTGAGATAGCCGGGCAATTTGGCGGTGATAAATATGCGTTCGCCTTTGCCTAACGCCCCTGCGGTTTCGTACAAAATACCATCCCCGCCGCCGACGATGGCATCAAAAAATTCAAAGGCGTTTACGTTCTGTACAATCTCGTAGTCCTTGCCCACCACGCCTAAAACGGCGTGGTTATCGGTACGGACGGTGGCAAAGTGGTGAGGTACGGGCATTTGACTGCCCTCAATAATTTCCCCGTTATCGCCTACGGTTTCGTCCCGTTGCCAGGTAAATAGCGGAGATTTGATAACCTCGTAATCCAAACCTGCATATTTTATCGCTTCTGCGCTTGTAGGGTACTGGTCAACGATTTGACCTAACCCGTGCCATGCCTTTTCGTTCACGCTGAAAAAGCTGTGTTTTCCGTTTGCTTCATTAATGTTATGTGCCATTGCTTTAATATTTTAAATGATCGCTGAATTGCTTTCTAAACTGTTATGATGTTAATGCCATTAAAAAGGCAGGTCGTCATCTTCGGGTGCGCCTTTTGCCTTGCTACCGCTCGGAGCAGTTGAGGTGCTGTTGCCTAAACCCCCTAAGAATTTGAGATTGGCGATATTGCAGGTCAATGAACTTTTGGCATCGCCGTCCTTGTTCAGCCATGCACGGCTACCCATGCGCCCGCCTAATTGTACTAATAAGCCTTTTTTAAGGTATTCGCCTACTTTCGGGTTTATCCAGTAGGCACACTCTACGTAGGTGGTCAGTTCCACCCTGTTGCCGTCTTTTGGTTTGTAGCTGTCATTGATAGCGATACTGAAATTCACTACTTTTTTTCCTCCTTTAACCTCGCTAACCTTAGCGTCTGCGGTTAATCTTCCTGTTAGTTCCATTGCGTTTTTAATTTTAAATTGTTTGTTAAAAAATCTGTTCTCCAAAGACCATTTCGGCAAAACCCTCATTTGGCCTTTGATAGAGGCAGAATACTTGCGTGCGGGGCTAGCGGAACAAGGCTGACGCAAAAAAATACTACCCGAAGCGCAGCGAGGTGTGGAGATTTTTTTAAGCGGCACTCGCCTGGCCTTGGCCGCTGAAGAGGGGTAAATTTGCCTCCAGCAAAGGCTAAATGAAACATCACGGAAAACTTGGAAGCAATCCGGGACAGCTATGGAAAAGAATCTCTGGAACGTCTGCAACAAGGGTGTTATCCGGCGAAAGGCTAACTGCCCTTCCGGCTACCGTTGCCGGACGAGGCACCCGCAGGGCTGGGTTAGCCTTTCGCCTGGTCTGTCGCAAAAGAGCGGGGGACGGGTATACAGGAAGTTTCAGATCAGGGCAGGATTGAGCACCGAGCGGAGCTGGCACGGTTGAATAAAATGAAGTCTGGAAAAGCGGGAGCCAGGTGAAAATGATGCGTTGATAGCGGGTATTATGTTCAGGCTCTTGTGAAGCAAATGCCTGAACATTGAAGAAAAAGGCTCAGTGCTTGCAGCGGCATCTTTTCCAGGAAAGATACAGCCGAAAGCGCGGCCCGCAGGGCGAGGCCATAAACAGGGAGCAGGAAATCTTTTATATTTGCGGGAATTTAACGTTACTGTAACCTTCGTTATTCATGCCTAATGCGGCCTCACTGCATGACCAAAAATATTATTATTGCTCCGCCAGATAAAAAAAGGCACAAAAGAGTTCTTGCCCGGAATTTAAAGGCAACATTAACACTTAATTAAATCACTTTTTTATAAATCGTTCATTTCCAATTATATTTTCATCTTCCTGCCCTTGCTTTAAGTTGTAATCCAATATTGATATCGTCTATAGTAATACGATATGACGGTTACATTAAAAGCGGTTTAACCTTGACTTGCTATACCTCATCCTTCATCAACATATTAAAAAGCCGTCAGGATCTCTGGCCTAAAGTTTACTTAAACATAGCTTAGCCATAATAAATTCAATGACCATCAAGGTGCCTCCAGTTGGCGGGATTATCGCGTATATCGCTCAGTTGTTCAATAACTTCCTGTACCTGGTTGCTGTCGAGCTCTCTTCACCATCAGCTGTATAGGTGAATAACCGGCCTGGCTCTTCAAAAGTAATATAGCCATAATAATTGGGATCAGTAATTTTTTCAAGATGTAAGGTATTTTCCTTACTTCGGGCTATCAAAGGGTTACCTGCTCCTGTATCGAGAAAAATGCTGTAGGTGAATGTTAAGATCGTATGCCCGTCCAAGTGGGCCTGCGTGTCGGGGATAATCAGAAGAGGTAAATGATTACCCAATTTTATAAATAACGGAGTCATATTTCATCAAAGAATAAAATATGACAAAATGCATGCCTGATAGGTAAGTTATATCAACAACTAATTTTTGACAAGTTCAGCTACCATTGATGCAATTTTCTTAGGTGAAAGAACAAATTGGGTCTGCCCGCTTGCAACGGCGGATTCCGGCATTGACGGGTATTTTGCAGACTCAGGCGATTGTGCAATGGTAATGCCTCCGTGTAAATTAATTTGCGTTGACCCTAAAGTTCCGTCCCCATCCAAACCGGAAAGGATTATACTGACCGCCCTTACGCCCAATTCTTCTGCCATTGATTTAAATAAAATATCCACCGCTTTGTTAACATTTTCGTCATGGCGTCTTTCTCTCAAAATTATACATCCATCTTTGACAGTCATCATTTGACCTTCAGCCAAAACATAAATCCTATTGGAATGGAGAACTTGTCCGTGTCGGGCAGTGCTTACCTTGATTTTGGTTACTGCTTGTAACCTCTCCGACAATTTGCTCGGAAATGTTCGGTCAAGATGCTGGATAATAAGATATGTTGCATTTGAATTTTTAGGGAAACAGGAAATGATTTCAATTAAGGGATTAATTCCTCCAATTGAAAGGCCGATACCAATTACATAAAATGATGGCTTAGACATAAAATAAGTAGTTATTTTGATGACAATTGCTTCTGCATTACTTTATTAATCCGGAATTCGTCCGACCAATTGTTAACTGGTAAGATATTTTTTAGTAATAAGCAGCAGTAGAGCTCGGTCCTCTTTTGCTTCGTCGAAATTCTCGGTGAGCAGTTGCGTGAGTTGTTTATTTTTTAATTTAACGGCCACCATTTTTAAGACCTGGAAGGATGCCATTTCCACACTTTCAATATTTTGCATATAAAACAAAATAGACAGGTCGCGCAAAACCAAGTTATCTTCTTGTTCGTGTATCGCATCATAGGCGTCTTCAACCATGCCGGTGAACCCACTGCAATTTTCAACCTGGATTGGTGTATCCAGTAGTAAATAAATTTCCTCCATCCTTGCGATTTGTCTTTCCACATCATCAATCGTTTCTGCAATCGCATGTTTAAGGTCTTTGAAGTTTGCATGCACGGCGATCTCTGGTAACCGTTCCGCCAAATGGGATTTTGCCGAATAAATTTTATTCAGGTGAATAATAAAATAAGATCTCAACTGATCGGGTCCCAGTTCCATATCAGTTAAAGGGTCGGTAACAGGCGGCTTTCTATTCATCTTCTTCTTGTATTAAATTTGTTTCGGCATATAATCCTTAACCGGCTTTGCGCTTTTTGATCGATCGGATCAGCATGAAGATTAACTTAACCGATGCATTTGCGGCCGAATCTGTTTAGCGAATTTCCAACCTGGGTTCCGCTAAAGTAACCTTTATCTCATCTTCTTTTTTCCACGGATTAAATACGGTTTCTTCAAACATTTTACTTTTTTTAACAGCAGCCATTGTGAGGTCCACATAAACTTTGGAATTATCCCATTCCACTTTTTGAATATGGGCTACCGGTATCAAGACCTTTTTTCCGCCAAACCAATTATGCGTACTGACAACAAAGAAAAGCAGCTGCCAAGTATGATCGTCAATTATAAAATCAACAATATGCCCGATCTCGCCATCTTTGGCGTGTACATGGTAACCCGTTACTTTTTCCGTGCTGCGCAGGTGCAGGTCGCCGGGAGCCGTTTTATTATCGCGTTCTGTCGCCGTTAAGTCGGTTTCAGCCGTCGTCGGGAACGGAATACTGACACCCAGATAGCCGCCCGGGTAAAAGCCGCTAAGCCAGTAACCTTCCCAGGCATAATGGTCATACAAGCTGATCTCCTGCTGCCGGTACACAGGTTTATCCGTATCAATATCCGGGCTGTCGCTTATTTTTTTCTTCGTCAGGCTGACCTCAAACCACCTGTTCAACCAATCGACATTTACGACAGCACCCGGCTGCAGCAACACCTCACGACCAGCCAGCCAGCCTCCGGTTTTTACGATCAGGTATCTTATCGTCCAGCCTTCATCATCAAAATAAAATTCCTTTACTTCTCCTATTTCACCGTTGGTCGCTTTCAAACTGTAGCCAGTCAGGCTTTTTACACTCCGTTCCATATTAAATTTTTAGTATGCTGTTTAGCCTTGTTAAATGCGCTTGCTTAAATTAAAAACAACCGTTTTGAAAAATATGCCTTCACAAAAGCATGCTGCTGGTTCTCTGTCATTTTATCCGCGTGTTTGATCTCGATCACGATATCTGCGAACCGGTGATCTTTTCTTAAGACATTGAACAGTTCCACTTTTGCATCAGTAGGGCCGAAAAGAAGTACATCATTATAGTTTCTAATGATCTCGCCCAACTCTTTATAGTAATCAGCCTCTTCATGGCGTTCTTTGTTGTGCATTAAGTTTTCACTCCTGCCTAGTGTTTGCTCTTTTTCCTGGTGCGTGAATTTTGATTCAATCGTTTTCGTTTCAATAGGATCGGTGGTAAACTCCATCAGGTGGGCATCTTGATGATCCATCCAAATGCCTAAGCTGTTTTCTATTTTCATGGTATTTTAATTATTCTGTTGTTTCCCCATCAAATTCTTCAGGAAAGTCTTCGGCTTCCGCTTTAGAAGATCTCACGATACCGTCCTTGTGATGTGGCGGCGCGCAGATCGTGGACATTTTCAGTTCGCCGGCAGCACCGGTGTTGATTATATTGTGTTTAGCACCGGCAGGGATTACGATTGCATCGCCCTCCATAACCTGATATTCGTTTCCATTAATGATACATTTTCCGTTTCCGCTTTCAAATCGGAAAAACTGATCGTTTGCATTATGGATTTCTTCTCCTGTTTCTTCACCTGCTTTCAGGCTCATGAGTATCACCTGGAGGTGAACCCCGGTATATAACACTTTTCGAAAATTTGAATTCTGCATCACATCTCTTTCGATGTTCGTGCTGAAACCTTTAATTACATTCACTGGTAAATCGACATCATTTTTCATTTTATGGTATTTAAGGTAAATTGTTTAATAGCTAATTGCCTGAATGGGAACTGTGATGCTAACCGGATATTATTTAATATTTTGCCGGTTAACACTATCTTTTTTTTGCTTTTTTTCCTGTGATTTAAAGTATCCGCGCACTAAAAAATTATGCTTTAATGCCGTTACGATCTGGTTAAATCCGTCCGTTCCTTTTTGGACATTCTCCATGCTGGTATTCAATCTTTGGGTTATGGAAGAATCCCGCAATAGTGCATGTAAAGGGCCTTTTCCGTACGCCAGTTCATGGTTGATATTGCCGGCCATATTGTTTAGCTGCAACGTCATTTTATTCGCGTTGTCAGTTGCTGACCTGATCCTGATCATGGACATTCTCAAATTAGCCGCAAAACCGGTATCCGTTAATAAAATCCCGGCAGCGCCTTTTCCCTGTTTTATCTGCGCAACAATTGCATTCAATCCCCCGGTCATTTCGCTGGCATTATTGCTGGCATTATTAATGCTTTTTAAAGAAGACCTTAAGCTGATGCCTATCGTCTTATCATTTAATACGTTGAATATTTCGCTGGTGTCTAAGCGCATAACGGTCGTTTTTAATGCCTCCGATATCGCTGCGATATTGTTATTTGTTTTTGACAGTGTCTGCAGCATGGCATCCATACTGGTCAGTTTTTGCGCGGTGAGCAGATCACCATTTTTCACGATGGGACTATTGAACTTCACCGGCTGGATAGTAACTACCTTATTTCCCATTAACCCTTCGGTGCCGATAGCTGCCTGCGCGTTGTTATGGATATAAGCGCTCACCTTGCTGTCGATCAGCATAGTCACCTCGAAAGTCGTATCATTAATGATCTCCATACTTTTTACGGTCCCGGCCTGTATACCTGAAAAAAGCACATTGTTACCTTCCATCAAGCCATTTATATTGGAAAAACGTGCCTTGAGTTTAAAGCTGCTGCCAAACATGCTGGTATTGCTGCCGATCATGTAAAAAGCGACCATCATCACGATCAACCCGGCGAGTACAAACACGCCTAATTTTATATTATTTTCACCTTGTTTCGCCATGGCCTATTGCTCAAAGAATTGTTTAATTTTTTCGTCGCCGGAATGTTCCAGTTCCTCATAAGTGCCGTCCGCATAGCAGATGCCATCCAATAAGAGGATCACCCGGTCGGCTATATTTTTAACGCAGTTCATGTCATGTGAAATGACAATAGATGACGTATGGTATTTTTTTTGCAAGGTCAGGATGAGATGGTCGATCTCTCTCGCGGTAACCGGGTCAAGGCCCGTCGTGGGTTCATCATATAAGATCACTTCCGGTTTCAGGATGAGCGTCCTGGCTAATGCGATCCGTTTGAGCATGCCGCCGGATAATTCCGAAGGCATCATGTCACCCGTATTTTTCAGCCCCACATTTTCCAGCGCTTCCGAAACCATTTGGTCAACCTGTTGCTGGGTGAGATCGATCCAGTGCCTGCGCAAAGGAAATTCCAGGTTTTCCCGGACCGTCATGGAATCATAAAGCGCATTGGCCTGGAAGAGGAACCCAATCTTGGTCCTGACCTTGTCGAGTTCATCCGGGCTCAGATCAGGTATATTATCTCCGAAGACCAATATTTTACCGCTATCCGGTTTTAATAAGCCGATGATACACTTGATCAGTACGGATTTCCCGGCACCTGATTTTCCCAATACAACCACATTTTCTTCGCCATGTACCGTCAGGTTAAAGTCTTTCAGCACGACATTTTTACCAAAACGTTTATATAAATGCTCTATAATAATCACAGGAACCCCTTTGGCGGTGTTATCTGCCGGGCTGGGTACTTCTTTTATCGCAGTGTTCATACTGATTAATTTAAGCCTAATAGATTGGTTAATTGAACAGCCAGCAGGTCGATAATGAATATTAACACCGAGGACAAAACCACGGCTGAATTGGCGGAAACCCCAACGCCTTGTGTTCCTTTACTGGAATTGAAACCTTTATAACAGCCGATGATGCCTACGGCGAAACCAAAGAAAAATGTCTTGGTAATGGCCGGCAGGATATCACTGAAACTGAGGCTTTGAAATACCTGCGCGAAAAAGAAATGCAGGCTGGTTACCGAACTGAGGTTAACGCCGATATAAGCGCCAAACAAAGAGATCGCGTCCCCCAGTATGGTTAATATCGGGAGCATCAGCGTAGTGGCCAGCACCCGTGTAGCTACCAGGTATTTGTAAGGGTTCGTTCCGCTTACTTCCATAGCATCTATCTGTTCGGTCACTTTCATCGAACCCAGCTCTGCGCCGATACTGCTGCCTATCTTACCCGCAAAGATCAAAGCGGTGATCACCGGCCCTATTTCGCGGACGATAGCTATACCCACCATTACCGGTAGTTCCGACTGTACGCCATAACTTACCAGTGAGGGGCGTAACTGCATGGTCAGAACCAATCCCATAATAAACCCGGTTAGGCCGATCAGCGGGAATGATTTGTAGCCGATGGTATAACATTGGGCAAGCAGTTCCTTAATTTCAAACCTGGGCCTCAGCCCATGTGAAAAGAAGTGGCCGGTAAATTTTGCCATGTTACCCGTTTCATCGAAAAATTCGCTGGTATCTTGTATTAAAGGCATGTTTTTTTGTTTTGATCTGCTTTAAGATTTACATGACCACCCATGCAAGCGGGGCTTCGGCAGTTCGCCCGGAAGCGGTAATTTTTTGCAGTTCATCATAGATCTGAGCCCGGAAAGCCTCTCTCGCTTCGACCCATATTTTTTGCAGCTGCCGTAAGCTTATTTTTTCATTTTCACCGGCGTCAATTTTTGGAACCGAACGAGATAAGCAGTCTAAGGCTGTATTCATATCCTGAAACTTACCTAATACCTTAGTAAATTCATCTATGGCCTCAAAGCTGCTTAACAGTTTATATGGCGATAAAGCAGTCATATCCACATTGGCATAAGGGGAAATGTACAACAGGTTCTTTAAGTGTTTCCTGGCTTCATGGAAAGACTTATCAGCCGGGAAAACCGGTTCCAGTAATTTTTCCACTTTATCCCCTTCGGATCGGACAAATTGCAAAATTGCTTCCTTACTCAATTGCTGAGGCAATAAGCCCATCAATTCGTCTTCCTCTTTTTTGAATGGCTGAATCCCTTTTAACGCTTTACCAATATCCTCCATATGCTGAAGGATCTGGTCACTGATGAATTTTAAATAGGCATCCGGCGATCCGATATTTTTTTCTTTAATTCTATCCTGAATATGGTTTTGCTGCATTTGCAGGGTCCGGATCTCCCCGAACAGCTGGTTAACCTTTGCCATTTTTGGTGGAAACTTGACAGGGTGGCCATGCGCTTTGGCGGCATTAATCAATTCAAGGCAAGCCGCTGTTTTTTTTACTTTTACCCGAAATATCCGGATATCGTCTTCATGGAAATGCAGCCGCGTCATATCAAAAGCTTCATTTAATTTTTCGAATCTTTTTTCAAAGATCCCTTCTATTTTCAGGTGCTTCATGCTCTTGTCTTTTGTGTTTGATTAAAATTTAAGACTTACTTGTTAAAGCAATCTTTTTAAATGATAGATCAGGCTATCGCCTTCCCAATCCCCGTCATATTTTTCGCCGTTGATATAAAAGTTAGGTGTTCCGGTAACGCCGCTATTCTCTCCGCCATCGAAGTCAGCCTGAATTTTAGATGCCAGTGCCTCACTTTGTAGGTCTTGGGTGAACTTCTGGATATCCAGGCCAAGTTCTTCAGCGTAACCCAAAAGGTCATCGCTGCTCAGGTAAAGCTGGTTGCTGTAAAGCAGGTCATGCATTTCCCAGAATTTATGCTGAAGCGCGGCTGCCTCGGCTGCCATCGCCGCGCCGAAGGCGTCAGGGTGTTCCGCTAATGGGAAATTCCTGAAAATAAATTTTACTTGTTTGCCCAACTCTTGCTGAACCTGCTTTATAGCGAAGTAAGCCTCACCGCAGGAAGGGCATTGGTAATCGCCGTATTCCAGCAATTCCAAAGGCGCTGTTTGAAGCCCGCGGATATGATCTTGATGATTTACCGGATTTTGCAGTTGTTCACTCATGCTTTGTTTGTTGGTTTTAATGGCATTTGAATTTTATTTAAGCAGGTTAACTACCTGTTTTCAAACCGGCCCGTTTTTTTGGTGACAATGATCTTATACATGATCAGTTCTACTGTTGTCCCGACATCGCTTTCTTCATCTACAAAACCATGTTCACGGGTAACGGAGTCATCCATGATGTAAGGGGTGACGCGGTCAACCAGCTTTTGGAGCACTTTTTGTTTTTCATCCATGTCTGTGATCTCCTCGAACTTTCCCCAGGCGATCACACTTTCCCAGTTGGTTACATCCTTGATCTTGTCCACCTCAAAGCAAACCTGCGGGTTTTTCCGCATCATATCTATTTTCATGCCCTGGGCGGAATGGCAGTAGATGTTCGTGCCATCATACACGTAATTTACCGGCACTACGTACATCGTTTCCGCAGAATGACAGCCAATGCGGCCAATTACCTGGTCTTCTAACAGCGCTTCAATTTGAGTATCGTTCAGTTCTCTTAACATTTCGTTTTTATTTATGGTAAAGAATAATGATTGCCATTCAATGACTAACCGGCCTGAAATTCCAGTTCCTGGAAAATAGTTTCTACGGCTGTAAAAATTTCTTTTTTTACTTCCTGGTATTCATGGGTTAGATTGATCATGATATGTCCAACTGCCGCGTTGGTCAGCGCAAGGGTTTTCGTGTTTTCCTCCAGGTTATTCTCCGCAACTTCCGTTAATTGGTGAAGCTGTGCATCCACATTGGTTTCAGCCTGAAGAATATCCAATTGCAGCTTTAGCAACTTATCTCCCGCTTTTTGCAGTTGCTCGGTATTGCGGTAATCTTTGAGGCGGGTAAAATAATAGTCTTGTCTAAGACGCCTCAGGAAAGAAGATTCGATCTTATAAAATTCAAGATCGGATTTCCAGCGTTTGGCGATCACATGATATTCTGCGGACCGGTCCGACATTTCTGTTACATTTTCCATCATTGCAATTTTAAATAGCCGCAGATATCAGCGGTATATTCATATATTATTGATGTAAATGTCGGGATAGCTGACCGTCCATGCTATGACGGGCGTCATAACAAAAAATGACCTGTATCACTTTAGTGTGATACGGGTCGCATAGATAATATTAAAGGATGAAGGAATGTTCAGCCGTGATGAGGCTTCTAAGCCAATACCGGTATTTTCTCCTTAAGTTTTTCGATCTTTAAATAAATAATAAATTTGCTGCCCTTGCCTAATTCGCTTTCAACAGTGATATTACCGCTCGCGGCATCAATTATCTTTTTCGCCAGGTACAGCCCGATTCCCTGCCCGTCAACTTCTTTGTGCAGCCTGCCATACATGTCAAAAATGATATCCATTTCGTTTTTAGCGATACCCTTTCCGTTATCCTGCACCGATAGCATGAT
>Ga0302309_10003222_pt1 | contig 12802 bp, 10 predicted proteins | sample III_Palsa_N1_1_FD_200453 | JGI IMG/M metagenome (GOLD analysis project Ga0302309, IMG submission 200453) | Peat permafrost microbial communities from Stordalen Mire near Abisko, Sweden - III_Palsa_N1_1 | ecosystem: Environmental > Terrestrial > Soil > Palsa > Peat permafrost | place: Sweden... | reverse complement strand
ATCCAGGAATACGAACGCTCCAGCTATTGTTCCCAGTACTACTGCTGTATGGTGGGGTAAATAATATAAAATCATTTTATATGAAAAGTAATATCATCTATATTTTCTCTTTTGTTATACTGTCCTTGTTCGTCTTACCGGCGTGTAAAAAGGATTCCATCATTGACAATGCTAACCAGGTAGGTATTTCAAAGGTTACCTATTATGCAACGTTCGTTATGTCGGGCAGTCCGTACATGTCTATCGTAAAAGGGCAAGCCTACACCGAACCCGGAGTCACTGCTTCGGCCAAGGGAGCTAACTTGCCTGTAACGATCACTGGCACCGTCGATAATACGACGGTGGGTATTTATACCATCACCTATTCGGCCACTAATTCCGATGGGTTCCCCGCCACTACGACCAGGGAAGTAGCGGTGCTGCCTGCGGCCGAAACTCCCGGAGTGGATTTATCAGGATCCTATTATTATGTTTCTGCCACGGCGACTACGGCGACCATCACAAAACTGGCCCCTGGATTCTACGCGACGTCGAATTGCTGGAGTGCCGCGACCACCATTGCCTGCCAATTCATTTGTTCCGACGGGGTGAATATCGTCATGCCTGCTCAGAACACGCCCTATGGTGTCCTGAATGGTACGGCAACATTAACGGGTGCCGGTGCATTGACGTGGATCGTATCTATACCGTCCCAGGGGCTTAATAATATACCCAGGTATTGGCACGCTTCGTAGAAGTTGTCCAACATAACAATTTGGCCGTCACACATAAAAATGCTGAAATGAAAAGATATATCAATAACGGACTACTTCTCCTCCTCTTAGTGGTGGTCATTGCCTCCTGCAAAAGGACATTACCGAATTACGGAAGTACTGCCGTTGTAAAAATGGCGAATAACTGGTGGGTTACTGCGTATGCCACCAACTATGGATACCTGACCAGCACCCCCGCTTTTTTTACCACCTACAACGGATCCTCCAACGCAGCGGACTCGTTATGGCTGGATGACCTGAAAAACGGATATGGGTTCAAAACGGAAGTCGTCGCCAACTATACAGACCTGACGTTCTCCTCTACCAAGTCTCCAAACTTGGATCAAGGGGACTCTGTCACCGTTTTTAATGGCAAAGTATTGCCCAAAGGGGGGCATTCAAAATCCGGGGTTGTTACCGACAGCCTTTATTTCCAGGCATTATTCAGTGATGATCCGGGAGATACCCTGACCATTTCCGGCACAGCCAGGACAGGTTTCATTCAAGATGATTATTAATGGGTTAAATAGCTTTTAACGACGTTTATTTTGCCGCCGGCCATTCCCAACAGGGATGGCCGGTTTGTTGTAAATAGGGTCGAAGTAGCAAATTCATAAATATTGTAAAAATAAAAATATATTCAGAATGCCTGCTTTGTGCAGCTTAACGCTTTTGTCATCTGTCCTTCCAATTGACATCAATGTTAAAGATCGACTAAAAAAGTTTTTTTGCATTAATGGGTGCATAACAGTACTTTAGAGAATTCATAGATTTTTTTGCAAATGCAGCCACAAAAAAAAAGATTGAGAGCCTTTTTTGTTGCATTTTTTGAGAAAATTGTTTAAAACCATAAGAGATATGAGAAAGTTCCATTCCTTACCAAAGGGATTGCGTCCTGCATACGGCGCTATTTCTTTACAGGCCCGATCTAAGGGCTCTCCGCCGATATTTCGCTGTCGATTCCTGTTGCTGCACTAATCCAGCTTTCATTTTATTTTTTTAATCCGGCCTAACTGGCTCTGTTCAACTATTTGTAAGGCTTAACTCAGCGTATGAATATCCTTCCCCCAGGGGCAGGGTTCCTGATGTATTGTTTAAAAACCACTAAGAGATATGAGAAAATTTCTATTCCTACTTGGGGCAATCTGCCTCATTTCCACGACGTTATTGGCGCAGACCGTTTCGCTGAAAGGCAAGGTCCTGGATGATCAGGGCCAGGCGGTCCCTTTTGCCTCCGTCAAGCAAAAACAGAATAAAAGAGGCGTCATTGCCGATGAAAACGGGTATTTCACCATTAAGGCAGAAGCGGGTGAAACACTGGTCATTTCAGGCGTAGGCATCAAGTCTACCACTTATAAGGTGACAGGCGCTGTTCCTGATCTTGCCATCACGGTCGTAAGGACGTCTACTTCGCTATCTGAAGTCGTGGTGACTGCCTTGGGTATTAAGCGGCAGCCAAAGGAAATCGGGTACGCCACTTCTACGGTAACTTCGAAAGACATTAACAACGGGAGCCCGGTTGATATCCAGACAGGGTTGGCTGGTAAAGTGGCCGGGTTGCAAATTAACACAGTCAATAACAGCGTAAACCCGGACTACCGTATTGTACTGAGGGGTGAGCGCCATATCACTGCGGACAACCAGGCGCTTATTGTGCTGGACGGGGTCATCGTAACGGCTGACATCATCAGTTCCCTGAATCCCCAGGATGTCGATAATGTAACGGTCCTGAAAGGGGCCAGTGCTTCCGCCTTGTATGGTTCGGAAGCATCTAACGGGGTAATGATCATTACCACGAAACGCGGCTCTGCGGATGGTAAACCCAGGATTACCTTTTCCACTGCTGTACAGGCGCAACACCTGTCGTACTATCCTAAATTCCAGAAAGGATTTGGCGGATATGGCGGTGAAGCGTCCATATGGTACGGCGCCAATGGGCAATTTGAATGGGGCGTCGATCCGTTGACCAACCAGACCAACTATGTGCCGTTTGAAAATGAAAGCTATGGTCCGGCCTTCAACGGCCAATCCTATGTGGTAGGCGGCCCGCTGGCCAACGGTGATTTGCTGAAACTGCCCTATTCGGCAGCAAGCAAGCCCCCATTGCTGGCATTCACTCAGACCGGCCTCACCACGCAGAACAACCTGTCCTATTCGGGTGGTGACAGCAAGAACAATTATTTTATTTCCGTCCAGGATGTCAATACCAAAGGTGTTATTCCGAATGACCAGTCAAGGAGGGATAACGTACGGGTTTCCAACACCAGGACCTTTGGTAAATTCTGGGCCCAGTATGACCTTAATTTCTCAGAGAACACTTCCAATACAGCGGGCAATGATCCCATCAGCAACAACCCTATTTTCTGGAACCTGCTGAACCTGCCCGTGAGCCTACCTATCAAACAATTCAAGGACTGGCAGACAAATCCTTTTGCCAATCCGTTTGAAGGATGGCCGAATTCTTATTACACCAATCCTTATTACCAGATTGCCGCTTCCCGGGATGTCCTGAAACTGGACAGGGTTACGGGTGACCTGAACCTGGGGCTGGATATCACTCCCTGGTTGAAAATAACCTATGGGATTGCCGCCACCATTGATTGGGAAGTGGGTAAGAATACTCAGGCAGGGTATAACGTAAGTTCTTATTACTCGACTCCTTCAGGCCTTGGGCCTTGGGGCTCATTTGCCAATATAGCCTCTGTTCCTTCAAAGAATGGTACCATATTGGATTATACACAATATAGAAGAAGGGTACAGCAGGATGTTAAGGTGAATTTCAACAAGTCCTTCGGTGATTTCACCGTCAATGCTTATGTGGGAAACACAATCTGGGATCGCTACCAGAGCAACTCATCTGATGCGTCTTCCCAGGCCTTTATTCCAGGATTCTATAACATCAGTTATATCTTAGGCGTTCCCAGTGTGTCGCAAGGATTCACTGATAACCGTTTGATCGGTGTATTTGGAGACGTTACCTTCGGATATAAAGGGTTCCTCTTCCTGCATGGTTCTGTGAGGAACGACTGGACTTCCCTATTGGCTGCCGGAAAAAACAGTTACCTGTATCCTGCGGTGGATGCCTCCTTTGTATTCACGGACGCTATTCCCTCTCTTAAGCAGTCTTTACCCTGGTTGAGCTCAGGTAAAATTCGTGCCGCCTACAGCGCAACGGGGGATGTGAGTGTTCCACCTTATTCTATTTCCAATACTTTCACAGTACCGGGTAATTTCCCTTACGGATCACTGCCTGGCCTTCAGAACTCTAATACGTTAAATAACCCGCTCCTGGTTCCTGAAAAATCCTATGAAAAGGAAGTGGGTTTGAACCTGGGCCTCTGGCATGACAGGATCAACTTCGAAGCCGATTATTATTATGACGTCACCAAAAACCAGACTTTCCAGGTGGGACTCGCCCAGGAAACCGGTTATGGCGGGGCGGAAGTTAACGGAGGTGCCATGCTGAGCTCCGGTGAGGAATTTACCCTGAACATTACGCCTTTGGTCAGCGCTAAATCGGGTTTTCGCTGGGATGTAGGGGCAAATATATCCATCAACCAGTCCAAAGTTCAGTACCTCTATGGGGGTACCAACCAATACCAGATCAAGGACAACAGTGGGAACAATACCACTTCGTATGCCGTCGTAGGACAGCCTTACCCGGTGATCGAAGCGGCTGACTTCCTGCGGGACCCGGCCAACGGAAAAGTCATTGTCGATGCCCAGGGAAATCCGGAAGAAAATCCGAACCTGGTCATTGCAGGAAGGACCACTCCTAAATATATTCTTGGTTTAACAACCTCTTTGAGCTATAAGCACTTCACCCTGACGTTGGTGGCAGATTATCGCGCCGGATACCAGGTAGGGGAAGCCATCGGGGGATCCCTGGACTTTACGGGGACTTCCTGGAGGTCTGCTACTGCAGGAAGGCAACCCTTCATCTTCCCGAATTCGGAATACGTGAATGGAGCGGGCAAGTATGTTCCTAACACTTCTCTGTCTATCCCTGATGGTAATTACGGATTGTGGGTCTACAACCCCAACTATGCGTACTCTTCCGGTTTGAACGCCTACACTATTCACACCAATTATGTGGTGAATGCCGCCGCCTGGAAATTACGGACGGCTTCTCTAACGTATGATTTTAGCCGCTTCATTAGTCGTAAAGCGAAGTTTGTGAGGGGTGGTACTATCTCATTGGTGGGCTATAACCTGTTGATGTTCGTACCGAAACAAAATGTATACGGGGATCCCGAATTCAATGCGGATAACTCAAATGCTTCCGGTTATACTGACCAGAACCAGTTCCCTGCAACGAGGAATTTCGGCGCTAACCTTACTTTGAACTTCTAATCTTAAACTGGCTTTATTATGAAACGAAACATATATCTATATTTCATTGCAATTGGGGGTTTACTGGCAGCGAGTTGTGGAAAGGGTTATCTGACCAACCTAGCGGTAAACCCTAATACACCCTCTACTTCCCAGACTTCTCCGGCGCTGGTTTTGTCGGCTGCACTGACATCTACCGCCGCTGAGGCAAATACAGGCGACTATCAGGCACAATGCAATTGGTTTGGTCTGATCAACTGGAAAGGAGGATATGCCATTTCTACTCCGACATTGACCTATGTATTGACCAATACCACGGACAATGGGAACTGGAATAACATTTATTACAATCTATCCAATTATGTATTCATGGAAAGCGCGGCAAAGGCCACAGCTACTGCTACTGTTACCTATGACTACTTTGCAGCCATTTCTAAAATTATGCAGGCATGGGATTATGAGTATTTGGTGGATAACTTCGATAATATACCTTTTACCCAAGCCTTTCAAGCTGCTTCGGGTGGGACAATCCTTCCTGTCTACGACAGCGCCCAAAGTGTTTATGAGGCCCAAATATCAGAATTGGATTCTGCGATATCCATCATTAACACCAACATCTCCAATCCTATAGAGTATTCTCCGGGAGAATACGATGTAATGTTCCAGGGCAATATGTCTTCGTGGGCTTCTTTCGCTAATACATTGAAACTTCGTATGCTATTGCAATTAAGTGAGATGAGCGGCAGTTCAGCCTATGTCACAGGAGAAATAGCCAAGACAGCATCTACGCCATATCTTGGGCCAGGTCAGAATGGGTTTGTTAATCCAGGGTACGCTAACCAGAACGGCCCCAATAACGGGAACCAGCAAAGTCCTTTTTATGGTTACATTGGGTTTTCAGTGACGGGGCAGCCCACAGGTACTTACTCAGAGTTAGGGGCGGGTCAACCAGGGATTGATTTCTTCAACAGGACGAATGATGCTACTCGTCTTCCGTTAATGTATACCCCTGTGCCGGGTACAACTACTTTTATTAGCGCACCATTTGGAATATTACCTGCCTATTCCATATCCAATATTGGCCCCGGTGCTTTGCAAGGGGCTACCCAACCTTCTATCCTTATTTCCGCTGGCGAAAGCCTGTTGTTGCAGGCGGAAGCAGCTGAAAGGGGTTGGATTCCCGGTGGAGACGCAGGCGCTAAGACTTTTTACGATGAGGGGGTCATAGAATCCTTCCTTTACCTTAACGGAGTGTATTTCAATAATGCCGCTGCTGCCACTGCCGCTACCGCTGCTGCCACTGCCTACCTCGCTCAAACGGGTGTTGAGGACGTTTCCTGGGCTGGAACGACGGACCAGAAAATCCGGACTATCATCGAACAAAAATGGATTGCCTGGGATATGTTTAATCCGATGATTTCCTGGAATGATTACAGGCGTTTCCAGGACATGACTAATGCAGACGGAACAAAAGGTTGGCCGGATGTGCCTTTATCCAAAAACCCGAATCTGCAGGTGTCCCATATCCCTTATAGGGTTTTATATCCCCAATCGGAGTACAACCTGAATGCCGCGAATGTAGCAAAACAAGGAACATTGACGGGTGACAATACCATATTCTGGATGCCCTAACTAAAATCTGGTCTATCAAAATCATTATAATAATCATTATAATTATGAAAAAAAGTATCAATCGATTAACATATAGCGGGCTGTTGGTGGCGGCGCTGGTTTTATTGGGGAGTTGCCTAAAGAATAACAAATATTATATTGACTATTCAGACCTGGGGACCCTGGTTGAATTGCCTATTGCTGCTCCGGTAGCTACCAGTAACCCCCCTGACATCATTCCGGGTGGTTATTCAATAGTAGGTTATGGCGCCTATGCAGATACAATTACTTACTCTACCGACACAATAGGAACACCTGTTTACGTAAATATAGCCTCAGCCAGCCCACTGAATGTCCCTGTTACAGTAACTTTGGCCCTTGATACGGCGGCACTTGATTCTTTTAATGTCAGTGAAGGTGGTGTTTTTTCAGGGTATACAACACAGGTTAGCTATGGGCCTAATTATGCTCCTGCCGGATGGTTGTACAGTCAATATCCGGTTTCTGGATATTTGTATGAAATGCTTCCTACTGACGCGTATTCAGTTGCTTCGTGGACGGTAACAGTGCCTGCAGGCCAACGCTTAGCTCCATTATGGGTAACGATCAATCCTTCGAAAATTGATACTACTACTGTTGCAGCAGTGGATCAGGGAGGGAATCCGACCAGGATATTCAACCACAATTATGTGCTGCCGATTACCATTGCGACAGCTTCCCAGAAGGTGAGCAATTACAATACGGTATTGGTGAACGTGCAGGTGACTTCTCAGTACGAACACCCGTAATAAACGATTTCAAACCTTGAAAAGGGGCTGTCTCAAATGAGATGGCCCCTTTTTTTCGCCAGATGGCTATTTGAAATTTAGCCCTCCGGCGAAAAAACGCTTATGTCTGGCCCTTCGGGCAGGGCGCAGAGCGCCCTTTACCCGTATCTTTGCCTTCCGAAACAGATGTATAAAGAATAATATCTATGGGACAACAAGACCAACCCCAGCCTCAACTGAATATTGAAATTTCCGAAGAAGTGGCCGAAGGAACGTATGCCAACCTCGCCATCATTACGCATTCTCACACGGAATTCGTCGTGGATTTTGTGAATGTGATGCCCGGTACACCTAAGAGCAAGGTGAAATCCAGGATCATCCTGACTCCCCATCACGCCAAAAGGCTGATGAATGCCCTGGGGGATAATATCACCCGTTACGAATCAGCGCATGGCGTTATCCAGGATCTGGATACGATCGAGTTGCCGTTTAATTTTGGTGGACCCAGCGCCCAGGCCTGATAAATGAATTCCTTTATGGAAGAAGATGGCCTCCTGTTTTCATACACCCGTTTGCATCGACTGGCTTTAGATGTATTCACTGCTATGGGGTGCCCTGCTGACCAGGCGCTTACGGCAGCGGACACGTTATTATCCGCGGATCTCAGGGGAGTAGACTCCCATGGGGTGGCCCGGTTAAGTGGTTATGTAAGGCTTTGGGAAAATGGGCGCGTGAACAGCCGCCCGGATATCCGGATTGTCCACGAGTCTCCGAGTACTGCGGTGGTGGACGGAGATAGCGGTTTGGGCCTCGTCGTAGCTCCCTACGCCATGCAGGTGGCCATCAGAAAGGCCGCCCAGGCCGGGACGGGCTGGGTAAGCGTATGTGGCAGTAATCACTACGGTATTGCCGGTTACCACGCCATGCAAGCCCTGGAGCACGATATGATCGGGATATCCATGACCAATGCCAGCCCGCTGGTGGCGCCCACGTTCTCCGTCGAGCGCTTACTTGGGACCAATCCAATTGCGGTGGCGATTCCAGCGGGAGAAGAGCCTCCGTTTGTAGCGGATATGGCCACTACCACCGCCGCCAACGGCAAACTGGAGATATTACAGAGGAAGCACGCGGAAGCGCCGGAAGGCTGGATACAGGATGCGCAGGGGCATATTACCCGAGACCCTTCCGCCACGACCAGGGGTGGCGCCTTGCTGCCTTTGGGAGGGGACAGGGAGCATGGCAGTCACAAGGGATACGCCTTAGGATCCATAGTAGACATTTTTTCCGCCATCCTCAGCGGAGCCAATTATGGTCCATGGGTGCCTCCGTTTGTAGCATTTCTGCCTGTTGCGGCCGACTTACCCGGAAAGGGTATCGGACACTTCTTTGGCGCTATGCGCATTGACGCTTTCCGGCCGGCAGCCGATTTCAAGCAGCATATGGATCAATGGATCCGCCGATTCCGCTCCGCTACACCTGTGGAAGGGCAACCTCACGTAATGATCCCGGGAGACCCGGAGCGCCTGATTTCCGCCCAACGGTTAGCCGAAGGCATCCCCCTGTTACTGCCTGTTGCCGAAGATTTGAAAAAAATAGCGCAGAAATTTTCGATCAAGTTTTAATTTCGTGGCAATTATGAAAATTATGAAGTTTGGTGGAACATCTGTCGGTAAGCCCGAACGGATGCACCAGGTAAAAGAGTTGATCACACGGGATGCCGAACCCAAAATCGTGGTTCTATCCGCCTTGTCCGGCACAACTAATGCGCTGGTGGCTATTGGAGATTCCTGTTCCAAGGGAAACAAGGTGGAAGCCAAGAAGCAGATCGATCTGCTGGAAGCGCATTACCAGTCTTTTATCAAGGACCTGCTTAAGGCCGGAGGTCCCGAGTTGGACAAGGCAAAAAAGATCCTGGCGGAGCATTTTGAATTCCTCAACATCATCCTCAAAATATCCTTCAACGAAGCGCTGAACAAGGACATCCTTGCCCAGGGCGAGTTGTTGAGCACCAAATTATTCTCCTGCTACCTGGAAGACACGGGCGTGCCGCATAAGTTGCTCCCCGCCCTGGAATTCATGAGCATAGACAGTTACGACGAACCCCAGATCGGAACGATTAAGGTCAGACTGGGCATGCTCCTGGAAGAAAACAAGTCCGTCTCTTTGTTTATTACGCAGGGGTATATCTGCAAGAATGCCAAGGGCGAGATCGATAATCTGAAGAGAGGCGGCAGTGACTACAGCGCCTCCCTGATCGCCGCAGCCATCCAGGCATCTGTTTGCGAGATATGGACAGACATCGACGGAATGCATAATAATGATCCCCGTATCGTAGATAAAACGGTCCCTATTGAAACCCTTAGCTTTGACGAAGCGGCTGAGCTGGCTTATTTCGGGGCAAAGATCCTGCACCCTGCGTCCATATGGCCTGCCCAGCAGTTCAATGTTCCGGTCAGGTTGCTCAATACCATGCAGCCGGATGCAAAAGGCACTACCATCCAGGAAAAGGCAAGCTCCAGTGGCGTAAAAGCGGTGGCGGCAAAGGATGGGATCATCGCCATTAAGATCAAAAGCAGCCGTATGCTTCTGGCGTATGGTTTCCTGCGGAAGATATTCGAGGTGTTTGAAAAATACCGTACCTCCATTGACATGATCACTACGTCCGAGGTGGCGGTTTCTCTCACCATTGATACGAAGGAGCATCTTCCCGAAATCATCAAGGAACTGGCTCCCTTTGGCACCGTGGAAATAGATGAAAATCAAACCATCGTATCTGTCGTAGGACATGAACTGGCAGAAACGAAAGACATATTGACCAAACTATTCGACTCCATTTCTTCTATTCCGGTGCGCATGGTATCCTATGGAGGCAGTCATCACAATGTTTCTTTGCTGGTACATGCCGATCATAAGAAGAAGACGTTGCAATTGTTGAATAAGGGGCTGTTCGGGCTGTAAAAGATATGCATACATGACGGAGATCTCGTTTGATAATACAGAGAATGCATTTGCGTACAAATCGGATAAGGCTTTAAAAAAGGCCCATTTCCTGTTTTCTTCCATGGGCTATTCAACCCTGGTGAAGTGGGGAACCCGCCTGACGCCCTGGGCGATCCGTTCTGGATTGCCCGTGAAAGGACTGGTCCGGGCCACCATTTTCGATCAATTTGTAGGAGGCGAGACCCTGGAGGAAACCGCGGCGGTGGCAAAAAAACTGTCCGCATATGGGGTGGGCGTGATCCTGGATTATGGGGTGGAAGGCAAGGAGGGGGAAGATAGTTTTGACCACGCTACAGAGGAATTCATCCGGGTGATCCGCTATGCGGCTTCCCAACCCAATATTCCTTTCATGAGCATCAAGGTGACTGGATTTGCCCGTTTTGGACTGTTGGAAAAGATGGATAAATTGGCACAGTCCGGTGACGGGTTTCAGGGGCAGATCCGACTAACGGCACTCGGTGCGGGGGAGCAGGCTGAATGGGAAAGGGTAAAGAACCGCATGATACAGATCTGCGCAGTGGCGGCGGAAAGCCGGGTGGGAGTGCTCGTAGATGCGGAAGAGACCTGGATACAGGATACCGTGGACGCACTCACCATGCAGATGATGGACCAATTCAACCGGGAAAGGGTAGTGGTATATAATACCATTCAGTTATACCGGCATGACCGGCTGGCATTTTTGAAGGGGAGCTATGAGGCTGCCCATGAAAAGGGATTTGTACTGGGAGCTAAGCTGGTCAGGGGCGCCTATATGGAAAAAGAACGAAAACGGGCAGCGGAATTGAGTTATAACAGCCCGATCCAGCCTAATAAGGAGGCGACGGACAGGGACTATAACCTGGCCCTGGAATATTGTATTCAGCATATGGAGGACATTGCCATCATCGTCGCGTCCCATAACGAATATTCCAACGAATGGGCCACCCGTTTGCTGGAACAACGGAATCTGTCGCTACATCATCCCCATATCCATTTTTCGCAGCTATATGGGATGAGCGATAATATTACTTTTAACCTGGCCAAGGCGGGGTGCCCGGTCAGCAAATATCTTCCTTTTGGTCCTATAAATGACGTCGTTCCATACCTGATGCGCCGGGCGCAGGAAAACAGCTCCGTCTCCGGCCAGACAGGCAGGGAACTGGGATTGATAAAAAAAGAGTTGAAAAGGCGGGCGGGCTAGCAGATGGCGCCATCAGGCCAAATTTCAGAAAGGCCCTTCAGCCAAAAAAACCTTATTTTGTACCATGCAGTCCTATCTCCATTTATTGCAGCATATCCTGGAGGAAGGTGCGGTGAAAACCGACCGGACAGGAACAGGGACCATCAGTTGTTTTGGTTCCCAGTTGCGGTTTGACCTGCAAAAAGGATTCCCCCTCGTGACCACCAAAAAGGTGCATGTAAAGAGCATCATCTATGAATTGCTTTGGTTCCTGAAGGGAGACACCAACACGCATTACTTACATGAGCACAACGTTTCCATATGGGATGAATGGGCCGATGCGGAAGGCAACTTAGGTCCTGTATATGGTAAACAATGGAGGAGCTGGGAAGGCGCAGACGGCCGTACGGTGGACCAGATCACGGACCTCATCCGGCAGATACGCACCAATCCCGACAGCCGCCGCCTGATCGTCAGCGCCTGGAATGTCGCCGACATTCCAAAGATGGCGCTGGCTCCCTGTCATTGTTTGTTCCAATTCTATGTGATACCCGGAAAGAATGGGGGCAAGGGACGTCTTTCCTGTCAGCTCTATCAGAGAAGTGCGGATGTATTCCTGGGTGTTCCTTTTAATATCGCGAGCTATGCCTTGCTGACCATGATGGTGGCACAGGTATGCGATCTGGAGCCCGGGGAGTTTGTGCATACCTTCGGAGACGTACACCTGTACAGCAACCACGTAGACCAGGCAAAACTGCAATTAACGCGTACGCCGTTTCCATTGCCACAGTTGAAGATCAATCCCCTGGTAACCGATATCTTTCATTTCGACTATGCCGATTTTTCCCTTGAATCATATCAAAGCCATCCGGGCATCAAAGCGCCGGTAGCCGTTTAAACAGACCGGATGAATAATATAATCATCAGCAGTATCGTTGCAGCCGCAGAGAACAGTGCCATCGGTAAAGAGAACGACTTGCCCTGGAAGTTGCCCAATGACACAAAATTCTATAAGTATACTACCTGGGGGATGCCGGTGATCATGGGCCGGACATCCTTTGATTCATTGGGTAATAAACCCCTTCCCGGCCGCTACAATATCATATTAAGCAAACAGACAGGGATCAAAGCCGTGAACAATGAAAAGATATGGACAGCCGGCACTCCCGAAGAAGCATTGG
>Ga0302309_10003220_pt1 | contig 12815 bp, 12 predicted proteins | sample III_Palsa_N1_1_FD_200453 | JGI IMG/M metagenome (GOLD analysis project Ga0302309, IMG submission 200453) | Peat permafrost microbial communities from Stordalen Mire near Abisko, Sweden - III_Palsa_N1_1 | ecosystem: Environmental > Terrestrial > Soil > Palsa > Peat permafrost | place: Sweden... | reverse complement strand
GATACCGAATGCAGTGTTAACCAACGCTTCAGAAATAGCTGATGATAAAGCTGTAGTGTTAGTACCGCCGCCATTGCCTGCCAATTCGTGGAAGGCCGTAATCATACCAATTACTGTACCTAACAAACCGGTTAATGTACCAATAGATACCAGGGTAGCAATAATGGTTAAGTTTTGCTCTAACATTGGCATTTCCAAAGCAGTTGCTTCTTCAATTTCTTTCTGGATAGCTAAAGCTTTTTGCTCATTATCAAAATTCGCGTCTGTTTCCATATCGCGGTATTTTCTCAAACCTGCTTTAATTACATTGGCAACAGAACCTTTTTGTTTGTCGCACTCAGCGCTTGCAGCTTCAATGTTGCCTGCACTAAGGAATGATTGTATTTTCCTTACAAAAGTATCAATGCTGCTGGTACCGGTTGCTTTACCGATAACGATAAAACGCTCGATAGAGAACACGATAACCATTAATACATAGCCCATTACCAATGGAACTAATTTACCACCCCTGTGGATTACACCGAAGAAATCCGGATCGCCGTTGTCTACATCACCTCCTTTATAATGGCTGGGGGCGCCGAGTATGAAGTAAAATATTAAGAATGATACTACTAAGCAGATAGGGATCACCAAAGTGGCGAATACGCTCGATGTAGTGCCTGTGCTTTCTTTTTTTGGACTAGTTGGTTTTGCAGGTACGTTTGCCATTACTTTTAAATTTAGTTTTTTAGTCTGTGTGTTTATGTTATTTATTAATTAAAATGCATTGTTTTTTAAACGGATAACAAAAATAGAATTTTAATGAAATAAAAAAATCATTTCATGTTATTAGTTTATTAAATTTTTAAGTTAGATATTCCTCCTGAAATTTAAAATCGGGTGAATAAATAACGTGTATTATTAAAAAAATTGTTTAGGGGCTAAGTATTTTTTACAATACAACTTATTTTTTTCAATAATAGCAAAAAATAATTTATAAAAATGATGTAACAGAAGTGTTATAAAACTATCTAAGGTTATTTTAATGGGGTATTAGCAGTATAACCCATTTGTAAGCAGTTTGTTTAACAGCAAATATTTAAGGTTTTTAAGCCGTAGCCTACCCGCCGGCCTTTTTAGCTTTATAGCCGTCGGCCTGTAGCAGCAGCAAAATTTTATCCCTAAAATCACCCTGTATCAATATTTCGCCATCCTTAACACTGCCTCCCACACCGCATTTCGATTTTAGCTTTTTGCCAATCACCTCTAAATCAGCATCGGCGCCAACAAAATCACTTATACGGGTAACTACTTTGCCGCCGCCTTTGCGGTCGAGGTATATTTTAAGGTTTTGCTGTTGCGGGGGTAAAGTTGATGAACTGGGATTGTGTTCCTGACGGTATTTAAAATCCGGATCGGTAGAATACATTACCCCTATGTAGCTTTTATTTTTTTTTGACATTTTTCCGTAGAGACGCAATATTTTGCGTCTGTTTTTTGTAGAGACGCAATATTTTGCGTCTGTTTTTTGTAGAGACGCAATACTTTGCGTCTCATTAAGAAATTGCAATATAATAAACTGATTTTTATTTGATGTTTAAACAGGCGCAAAATATTGCGCCGCTACGGTTTTTTAAACCCATCTCCCGTTATTATTTTTAAAGATGAGGGCGCAATAATAATTTCAACATCAGCGGGTGCAATGCGCGGTTCGCCATCCAGGTGCATGGGGCCTTTATCGGTACGCTGTACTTTTATATGCTTGCCACGGATAATCTCCACATATTTTGAGCCCGCTGCCGTTTTGGTAAACATACGGAAGCCCATTTCGGGGAAACGCCATAGCGGGAAAGGTTTTATCACACAAACATCTATCAAACCATCCTGCACCGATGCGTTAGGCGATACATGTGCGTTATTGCCATATTGCGACGAGTTGGCAAAACTTAGCATAAAGGCCTCGCGCTCATATAATTTACCATCTATATATATAAGGTAGTTTTGCGCCTTATAATTTGCTATCTCTGTTAGGGCAGATTTAAAATAGGTGCTAAAGCCCCTTTTTTTCTGGTGAGAGAAAACTTCGCTGATGTGGGCATCAAAGCCCATGCCTGCCATATTAAAAAACCAGTCGCCATTGGCGGTGGCGGCATCAATACTTTCAACCCGCCAGTTATTAAGGGTTTCAATGGCTTTCTCCACACCCATCGGTATACCCAAAAACCGCGATAAGCCATTACCCGAACCATAAGGCAAAATACCCAAAACCGCCTTGCTGCCCACTATGGCCGATGCTATCTCATTTACCGTGCCATCGCCGCCTACGGCAACTATCAGCTCGTAGGTGCCAATGGCTTCTTTAGCAATCTGATGCGCGTGTGCAATGCCATCGCTGTAAAGTACCTGGGTATCAAACACAGTTTTATCAAGGTGCTTATCTATCAAAGCCGGTACACCATCTTTGCTTTTGCCTCCCGATACCGGGTTTATAATAAATAAAGCTTTCCTTTTCAAGTAAATATGTTTACAGAGCGGCAAAAGTAAATGTATTTTCGGCTTTGTGAAAAATTGTTTTATTTTTGCCGCTCAACGGTGGACTGATTTAATGGCCCGATGCAAATCGGACTGGATTGCAACCACGTAAAAAAGTGCTAATACCATGCTTCTTTTTACATCGATCCAAAACCCTCCCCCGCCCGTTTTATTTGTTTTTACACTTATTTAAAAAATATGCCATATTTATTCACTTCAGAATCCGTGTCGGAAGGGCACCCGGATAAAGTTGCCGACCAAATATCAGATGCCCTGATTGACCAGTTTTTAGCGTTCGACCCTGAATCAAAGGTTGCCTGCGAAACCTTAGTTACTACCGGGCAGGTTTTTTTAGCCGGCGAAGTAAAGTCAAAAGCCTACTTAGATGTGCAAAAAATTGCCCGCGAAGTAATCAACAAAATTGGTTATACCAAAGGCGAATACATGTTCGATGGCAGTTCATGCAGTGTGTTATCGGCCATACATGAGCAATCGCCCGATATTAACCAGGGTGTCGATCGCCAGGCTAAAGAAGAACAAGGCGCCGGCGACCAGGGTATGATGTTTGGCTACGCCACTATCGAAACTGACAACTATATGCCCCTGGCATTGGATATAGCACATGCTTTATTAATTGAGCTTGCCGCCATCCGCCGCGAAAACACCGATATCAAGTATTTGCGCCCGGATGCAAAATCGCAGGTTACATTAGAATACGACGACAACAACAAGCCTACACGTATCGATGCTATTGTAATATCAACCCAGCACGATGATTTTGATGAAGAAAAAGCCATGCTTGCCAAAATTAGCAGCGACATCATCAGCATATTAATACCGCGCGTTAAGGCTAAATACCCAAAATACGCGCACTTTTTTAACAACGATATTAAATACCACATTAACCCAACCGGCAAGTTTGTTATTGGCGGCCCGCATGGCGATACCGGCTTAACCGGACGTAAAATTATTGTGGATACCTACGGCGGCAAAGGCGCGCACGGTGGTGGCGCGTTTTCGGGTAAGGACCCATCAAAGGTCGATCGCTCGGCAGCTTATGCTACCCGCCATATTGCCAAAAACCTGGTAGCAGCCGGCGTTTGCGATGAGGTTTTGGTACAGGTATCATACGCCATAGGCGTAGCACAGCCTATGGGTATTTATGTAAACACTTATGGTACCGGCAAGGTTAACCTTAACGATGGCGAAATAGCCAAAAAGGTTGAGGCCATATTTAACATGACCCCATATGCCATTGAAACCCGTTTTAAACTGCGCAATCCTATATACAGCGAAACCGCAGCTTACGGCCACTTTGGTAAACCAAGCCAAATAGTAACCAAAACATTTACCGGGCACGATGGCCAAACCATTACCAAACAAGTGGAACTGTTTACCTGGGAAAAACTGGACTACGTAGATAAGGTAAAAGCCGCGTTTGGATTATAATATTTAAGCTTATCAGATAGCTTATAATAAGGCGGTGGGTTTAAAACCTATCGCCTTTTTTCTTTTAGGCCCCACTATCCGAAGAGAGTAGCGGGAGTTGATGGGTTTTATTCTTATAATACCGCCCCGTTTTATACCTACTGCCGCATAAAGTTGCGCTGCACCAACGTCGGGTACCATTTTTGGTAGTATCTAAAAAAAAGGTATTGCAGCCATCGCACTTTTTAATGCGCTGCGCATAGGGCGATGTAAGCATGGCCGCGGTATCCAGTATCAGCATATATAAAGGTGTAGCCAAATCCTCAATAAACTTTGTCCATTCGGTATATATACCATTGCTATTGCTCGAGTACACCAAATTAACCGACGCCATATCAACCAGCTTGTTAAACTGGTGCATATATGTTTCATGCGCCTGGCGGCCTGTGGCAACGCTCAAAATCAGTTCGTATATAACTTCTCGCGCGTTTAGCACCTGCTTATGCGCAATTTCGGCATCGTGTACATAGCAGTAGCCCTCCAGGTCCAGCTCATTGTAATAATCGTTATCGATAAGCTTTATCGAATCGCACCAGCCTAAAAATTGTTCGTAGTTGTTTAACGGATATACCCAGGGGCCATCGGGGTATTCAATAGTGTTTACCAAATCGAGGGCCCATGCCCCGCACGATTGGTAGCCATTCATAAAGCTGCGCCAACGTTTGCGCTCAATTGCAGTTAAATTAGTTTTCATTGTGATTATATTTAAGATTTATACCAGCTAAACAGCTTTAGCCGGTGTGATTTTTTGGCGATTTACGGGCTAAACGACTTTAGCCGGTGTGAAAATTTGCTCATTTACGGGCTAAACGCGTTTTGCCGGTGTGAATTTTTCGCGATTAACGGGCTAAACGGCTTTAGCCCGCGCAGCTTTTTAGTTCAAAAACTGCCCTTGTTGAACCTAAACAGGTCTTTGGGAGGAATTCTGAAACCAAAGCCTCGATTTTTCCCCAAATCAATGTGATAAAATAATTGTCTTACCTCTTTCCGCCGCAGGCGAAGAGAGGGTCGACCAGCGAAGCAAAGTCGGGGTGAGTAAACGGAGCGATAGGTTGCCCGCGTTATCCTGATACCATTAAAATTTTTCTTATTGTTGATTGCTGCAACAATGCAATCCTGTAACGTGTTTTGAATTAACACATTGATTAAGCAAATATACAAAAATTGGATAAATTATTAAAATGAAACAAAGTTCTTCGGGTACTTCACTTATATTTAGAAATCAAATAATAACCCGCAAATGCCCTTCACCTTTTCACATCCTGCCGCTGTATTACCGTTACGATACCTGCCTAAAAAATGGTTTTCATTAACTGGCCTGGTAATTGGCAGTATGGTGCCCGACTTTGAATATTTTATACGAATGAAAGTTGAATCAATATATAGCCACACTTGGCCGGGCTTATTTTGGTTCGATTTACCCCTTGCATTGGCGCTTATGCTTATTTATAATGCTTTGATTAAAAATAGATTGATAGATCACCTGCCAATATTTTTAAACAGGCGGTTTTCTGATTTCAAAAACACATCCAAAGTTCATTCAAAATACCTGGTAATAATAATTTCTATCCTTATTGGCGCTGCTTCACACATTCTTTGGGATGATTTTACACATCCAACCGGTTATTTTGTATTGCATACCCCTATATTAAAACACCCTGTTTTTATGTTTCATCACAAATTTTTGCTTTATAACATTCTTCAGCAATTAAGCTCGTTAATTGGTGCATTAATTATTTTAGTGGCTATATGGCTATTGCCCTTGGGGAAATCAACGGCGCATAAGCCTATTATTTATTATTGGTTGATAGTAGCTGCCATAGCCGTAATTATAATAGGTATAAGGTTGTTTACCGGACTCGCAATAAAGCAATATGGCGATATAATTGTAACAGCAATTTCAGGGTTATTAATTGGATTGATCGTTGCATCAATAGTCACTAAAAAGGCAGGTTCTACAGTCGTATAAATTACCTTTCACCATAAATCATGGGCTTTTTCTATCTTTACTCCTATGCACAACCCCGAAGAAAGCCCCTGGAAAATCACCTCGCAAAATATATTAATGCTAAACCCTATTGTATCAAATCCGTAGGGTACAACGTTTTTAAAACAGCCAGGGCATCAAAACTGGTTAACGGGAGTTCATTTATAAAAAAGCTGCCTTCAATGCCTGCACCATGTATGCCGGCATTACCAAAACCCCGCTTTAAAAGCTCAGTACTAAAAACTATACCCTCATCCATCCCATATTTTTCTTTTAATTCCCTTACAGTCGGGTGGCCGACCTGTGCATGTGGCGACTCGCGTATACTCATCGTTTCGCGGAACGCCCGTATAGAGCCGCCCTGCGAATAATCGGTAAGAACTGTAAAATATTGTTTCCCCAGCGCCCGGTTCAAATAATCGCCCATTAACAGGGAGGTGCTATCGCCGGGCTTAATCACATGCGAGTCATGTGCCCACACAATCGATTTTAAACTGCCTGTACCCTGCATAACGCAGACGGCCATCAGGCTGTCCCTTGTGGCAGATAGTTGCGCGTTCCGGTTGGCTTTTCCTTTTTTCTTATAATCAGGGTTGCTCTGCAATTTCCAGTAAAAATTATTTGGGTGTACAACCATGCCAAAATCGGTTATATATACCCCGTTTTGCTTGTGTATGTACCATGCATCCATGTAAAATTCCAGCGTCAGTTTATCATTACTAAAATCACTCAGCAAGCTTTGTTTTACTTTATTATCCAGGCTTTCAATTAACTGTTGGTGCGTATCCTGCCAGTTAAACAAATCGTTCCACATATCTAAATGATTATAATTCGCCGTCTTCCATTCCTTGATTAGCGCATCTGCGCCTGCAGGGTCGTAAGGCTTAATATAAGTATTTACCATGTAGGGTAAAGGTACCAGGTCGAGGCTCATACCCATCAATTTAACTTTTTGCGATGGGTGCGCCAGGTTATAATCCTTCATCCACTTAAGCAATGTCACCATTTGCTGGTCGCGGTCGGGGCCTGGCGGTATCTTCCTGTTCACCAGGGTATCAATCTGGGCAATTGTATAGGCCGAATCGTTCTTTATAAAATCATTTAAGGGTACAAATACCGAGTTTGGCCCTTCAAGAAACAAAATACGGAAGCCCTGTTGCCCAACCAGGTACCTCACCATATTAAAATTAAAGCCATAGGTTGTTTTATCCCCATGCGTGGCCTCGCCAAGCCCAATAACCTTTACGTTGGTCAGTTTGTCATTAAAAGCGGTTTGTATGGGCGTCAGCGAAGTATCAGCATCATCCAGCGCAACATAATCAAGTTTTTGCTGGCCAAACGCGTTTATCCCGCCTAATAATAATATTGCCAAAAAACAGGTTAAGGTATATTTCATAGGTAAGTGTTTAAATTGGTAAACAAATTTAACAGATAGGTAATTGAATATGCTTATACCACATGTAACAATTTACAAACAACAAAAGCATTTAAATATCTTATTTTTGCTCAATGCACAACTCCGAAGAAAACCCCTGGAAAATCACATCCGAAAAGCATATTTATGAAAACCCCTGGATCAGTTTAACCGAGTACCAGGTAATAACCCCCGGCGGCAGCCCGGGTATTTATGGCAAAGTGCATTTTAAAAATACTGCTATTGGCGTTATTGCTTTGGATGATGAACTAAATACCTACCTGGTGGGGCAGTTCCGTTTCGCTATTGACCAATATAGCTGGGAAATCCCTGAAGGCGGCGGCCCGCTGGGTATAGCACCGCTTGATTCTGCTAAGCGCGAATTATTGGAGGAAACGGGACTTAAAGCACGCGAGTGGACGGAATTGCAGCACATACATTTATCTAATTCAGTAAGCGATGAGCCGGGCATTATTTACCTGGCACGCGGACTGGAACAGTTTGAAGCCGAACCCGAAGATACCGAGCAGCTCATCATTAAAAAAGTACATTTCGAGGAAGCTTACCGCATGGTTTGCGATAACAAAATAACCGATTCACTCTCAGTGGCTGGTATACTGCGGATAAAATTAATGCTGTTAGAAGGGAAGCTTTAGCGATACCTATTTAGATTTACGAGACTGTCTAAAAATAAAATGATGTCATTTCGAACCTGCGAGGGGCGGGGAAAAGCGCAGGGCAGGTGAGAAAACTTTTCGAATATGCAATGCGGGAATGCGCGGTTAGTATGCGGCTTCGAAAAGTTTTCTCCTCACTCCAATACGCAGCCCAACCCCGGTTCGTCGAAATGACAATGTTTTTTTTAATTTATACAGCTTCTACGATACCGTAATCTCGCCCCGCAAATCAGTTTCAAGCCATTCCTTAACCTGTAATGGGTCATCGCTTTGGCCCAGCAGGTACATCATTTTGGTAACTGCCGATTCGTAGGTCATATCGTAACCGTTAGCTACGCCTATGTCTTTTAGCTGCTTACTTGTTTCATACCTGCCCAACTCTACCGTACCCACCTTACATTGCGAAATATCCAGTATCACTTTGCCGCTGTCTATCGCGTTTTTAAGCAGGTCGGTAAACCATTGGTCGGTTGTGGTATTCCCTGCCCCAAAGGTTTCCATTACAATACCGCGTACATCCGCGCTTACAATGTTTTCAACTACCTTAGGGCTAATACCGGGGTAAAGTTTTAGTACCGCGACATCACTCACCAGGTTTTTATGCACTATCATGGGGCTATCTGCGGGCTGCCTGATATCATTTGCGCTAAAGCGGAGGTGCACGCCCGATTCGGCCAGTATTGGGTAATTAGGCGAGCGAAAGGCCTCGAATTTGGACGAATTATATTTAAATGAGCGGTTGCCCCTGAATAATTTGTAATCAAAATAGATAGCTACTTCGGGAACACGGGCGCGGTCGTTCTTTTTGGCATTGGCAATTTCAATAGCCGTCATCAAATTTTCCTTGGCATCCGTGCGTATGGCGCTTATAGGCAATTGCGAGCCGGTAAATATGATGGGCTTAGCCAAATTCTCCAGCATAAAGCTGAGCATCGACGCGGTGAACGACATGGTATCCGAGCCGTGCAGTATCACAAAGCCATCAACTGTATCATAATTAGCTTCAATTAAACCGGCAAGCTCGCTCCAAATTACCGGGTTCATGTTTGATGAATCGATGATTTTATCGAAGGAATGTACTTTTATTTTGCAGTTAAGGCGGTCAAGTTCTGGTACATTATCCATTATCTGCTCAAAGTTTATAGGCTTGAGCACCTTTGTGGCAGGGTCGGTCATCATACCTATTGTGCCGCCGGTATAAATGATGAGTATCTGGCTCATTTATGGCTATCTCGTTAAATATTCATAGACGTTATTTTCGGTCAAATCAACACCGGGTTCATTTACAAGAAAATCAAAATAGATATTCAGATTATGGGCGGTTAGCTTTTGAATGGCAACAATGGTGGTGTCAGCAGGAAAATTTAAGCCTCCACTAATATATGCCTGATCGTAAAACGTGAGCGTATTGTTATTTACCTTATATGTAAAATTGAACTGTCCTGAATTATTGCCGGTGCCATCGCTGTTAAAAATAAGATAATATGAACTATCATAATTTTCAATACTATGATAATTTAAACTGCTGTTAGTATAGAAAAAATTGTCGGAATCCTTTTGTATCTGCCACTTGGCAACCAACAACGAGGCGGTTGAGTTTTGCTTTTGATTAGATTCTTTTTTGCAACTAAATGCAAATAATAAAATTGGGATAAGTAATAGTTTTTTCATATAATTTTAAATTATTGAAATGTATCAGGGTAATGCTTAAATTAATCAATATTATATCCCAAAAACCTTTTTTGAATTTTCTGTAGTGATAGCCGCTACATCTTCAATGGGTATTTGGTACAGCTCCGCTACCTTTTGTGCAACATAAATTAAGTACGAACTTTCATTAGGTTTACCACGGTACGGAACGGGGGTAAGGTACGGAGAATCCGTTTCTAAAACGATATCCTTTAAATCAAATTGCGGTAAAATTTTATCCAGGCCACCATTTTTATAGGTGAGCACACCGCCAATACCCAGGTAAAAACCCAAATCAATTACTTTATTGCCCTGCTCCAGCGTGCCGGTAAAACAGTGGAATATCCCGTGCAAATCATCGTCCTGCTCCTCCTGCAATACCTCAAACACCTCATCAAAAGCATCACGGCAGTGGATAATGATGGGCAGTTTTAATGATTTTGCCCAGGCAATTTGTTTTTTAAAAGCCTGTATCTGCCCGTCTAAAAATGTTTTGTCCCAATATAAATCAATGCCGATTTCGCCTATGGCATATATCTTATTATCGCCGTGGGCATTCATTATGGTATCCAGTTCCTGCTCCCATCCGGGCTTAACCGAGCAGGGGTGCAGCCCCAGCATCGGGAAGCAATTTTCAGGATATTCCGCAGTAAGCCCAAATACTTTGCTAAGGGAATCGATATCTACATTCGGCAAAAAAAGCCGGTTGATATTATTATCAAAACAACGCTGCATTAACGCGGCGCGCTTTGTATCATCCGTTTCGTAATATAAATGGGTATGTGTATCAGTCAATAACATGCTGCAAAATTAACAAACACATTCAATTTGCTGTATAATTAAAAAGCCTCCCGTTTTGCAGGAGGCTTTTTAATTAGCTTGTTTTTTTAGTTACCGGGTAATGCTTTTTAGCCAGCGGCTTTTTAACAACCGGCGCATGTTTAATACGTTTAACGCTTACCAGCTCCACATTAAATACCAGTGTGCTGAAAGGCGGTATTACATCGCCGCCGCCCTGCTCGCCATAAGCGAGTGATGATGGTATAATAAATGTGGCTTTAGCGCCTTCATTTAATAGTAACAGGCCTTCGTCCCAACCTTTTATTACCTCCGATTTCCCTAATGCAAATTTAATTGGCTCATAAGTACGACCAGGTTGCTGCAAACCTGCCTGCTGCGCAACGGCTGCAATGCTCGAATCGAACACTTGCCCGCTTAATAATTTACCGGTATAATTTACCCTAACAGTATCGCCGTTTAGCGGTTTTGGTTTAAGTGAAGCTTTGGTAATAATATATTTTAAACCCGACGGCGTTGTTTTAACAACCATCTTGTTATCGGCAATATATTTATTTTCCTGTACAACTTCGGCGGCTTTTACCTTTGCCAGTTCGGCATTGCGTTCGGCAATAGCATCGGTTAGCGATTGCACCTGCACTATTTTTATCAGGAAGTTGATGTAAGTACCCGTAGGTAAAAATGGTGGCCTTTTATCTTCGTGCCCTTTAAAAACCGAATCGGTAGGTATTTTAACCAGCACACTGTCGCCCGAAGTTAACAGCGGGAATATCTCCATCAAATCGGTAAGTGATTGCGATGGCTGCACCTGTATTTTTACCGGGTGGCCCACAGTATAAGTGCTTGACAGTACCGAATCCTTATCCGTTTTTTGAATAACCTGCAGGGTTATTACATCGTTCACCTTTATTTTATCGCCGGTATTGTGCGTAAAAATGGTGTAAATCGCGCCTTCGGGGGTACGCTGGATAGTACTTTGCGCTTGAGCCGCTATGGTAAATAAGCAAAGTGCTAAAGCCGTATAAATATATTTTTTCATAATCAAATAAAAAACCTCCCCGGTTTTCCGGGGAGGCGTATTATCAATTTATTATTTTCTGATTGGCGCCTGTGCCGGTGGTATGCCCATTGCCGGTGGTTTTGGCGCGTTTGGATTTGGCTTAATAATGTCAACTATTTCAACATCAAATGCTATTGGGGTAAAGGGGCCTATAATAGATACGCCGCGTTCGCCGTAAGCAAGGCTTGATGGTATAACCAATGTTGCTTTCGAACCTTTGTTCAGCAACATTAAACCTTCGTCCCAACCCGGTATAACCCTTTTTTGGCCAACAGGGATATGTATAGCTTTAAACTGGCGCATAGGGTCTGTAGGCATTTTGTTTTTTACCACAGTATCTTTGATCGATGAATCAAACACCTTACCGTTTAATAACCTGCCGGTATAGTTTACTACTACTGTATCGCCAACAGCAGGTGTTGGGCCTGTACCTTGTTGGGTTATCTGGTAATCTAAGCTATCAGCAGTTTGTGTAACGGTTAATTTTTGATGAGCGATGTATTGTTTGATTTTAGCAGGTTCTGCTTTTTTCAAAATATCCGATTGGCTTTTCATATAATCGGTTACCTTTCCCTGGAAAACCTGGGCGCTAAGCGAACCTTTCGAAATCACTTTATCAACCTTAATTACATAAACCAGGTAATTGCCTTTAAAGCCCGGTGGCTTAGGCTGGCCTTTTTTAAACATCGAATCGGCAGCAACTTTAATAGTTGCGCTATCGCCTTCGGCTAATAAGCCCATGCCTGTAAAAACATCACCTTTAAATTGTGATTTTGGCACAACTGTTTGTATGCTATGGCCGGCAGTGTAAGTGCTGAACAGTACAGAGTCGCCATCTGTTTTTGCTACCAGGTTAATACTCACAAAATCGCCTGTTTGTATCTTTGGGCCATCCTTATCAGTATGTATTTCATATAACATACCTCCATCGCCTTTTTTAAATCCGCCATTGCAGCTTGCTAATCCCACTGATGCAAGAGCTAAAAACATTAGGGTTTTTTTCATTTTTTTTTACTGTATTAATAGATTTTTATATTTGGGTAAAATTAATTTGAATTGATTTACAACCTCTTCCAACGAACCGGTTGAATAGCCGCCGGCCGCATTGCGGTGGCCGCCGCCGCTAAAATACTTTTTACAAATTTCATTTGCAGGAAATTCGCCTTTCGAGCGCAAAGATAGTTTTACTTT